>BNJV01000598.1_pt1 | contig 61505 bp, 87 predicted proteins | sample 8540591 | NCBI WGS metagenome assembly BNJV01 (sample SAMD00202457, study PRJDB9452) | human saliva metagenome | host: Homo sapiens | reverse complement strand
GTTTTAAATTCATACTAATTCAATATACTTTAGATATAATGTATAACTATTCAACTAAGTAAAAAAATGCTTGAGAAGTTTAAAAGAATCTTGAAAAAAATAAAAAAATCATATTCATTAGCACAAGAAATGATAAAAGATATTTTTAAAGTAAGTAGAATTTAAAAAAATAGTAAATAATTTATTGTAAATTATAGTATAAAATGAAAAAAATAAATAATAAATAAAGGAAGAAGTAAAAAAAGTGGATAATATTTGTATGGTTGCATTTTTTTATTTGATATATCAAAAAAAGTAGTGAAAAAAGTTTTTTTATGGAGATTCAATTATAAAGAAAAATTTTTAAACGGTAAAGAGATAAAATTGAATTCAAATAAAGTTATTATTTCAGTTGGAGATATTGTAGATGTTATGACGAGTTTAAATTTAGAAGGAATTTCACCATATCTTATTAAAGATAATCTATGTACAGTAGAAGAAGAAGCAATGTCTATAAATAGAGATTGCTATGTAGTTGTATTAGAAGATATTGAGGAAAAAAAGCTTTTGAACTTGATAAAAGATTAAAAAAAGAAAAAGAAAGTTATATTGGAATGACTTCGGTTGATATAAATTTAGAAGATCCACGAAAAACAATTTTGGAAAAAGTCTATACCGAACATTTAGTATAGAAGGAAACAATGTTGTGTATTTTGGTTTAGAAGAAGAAATGGATGATTTTCTTTTTATTGAAATACTAAAAGAATTAAATTTTTAGAATAAATTATGATAATTTTAGTTTTGAAGAAGAAAAAAATTATACTCAACAAGACAGTCGAGTTTTGTAAAAAGTTCAGAGCAACTAAATATTATAAGAGGAAAAAGAGAATATTTAGACAGAGGATTGATGGAGATGAATTTTTTTCACTTGTAAAAAGAAGTTGAAATAGCAGGAGTATTTATTTGGAAGGCAATAGAAGATATTAACGTTGCTTATATTCCTCAAAAAGAAAAATATATTTTTTTCAAGCCAAATATTTACATCATTATATCAAGCGGCACAGGGAATTGAAAGATTACTAAAGATAATTATTGAAGTGTTAAATTATAAAGAAAAAAATATGATAGAGAAAAAAATAAAAAAACTTTACTATTAGGTCATCATCATACTGAAATGTTCCGGTTTATATGTGAAAAAAATTGAAATTGAAGAAAAAAATAAAATTGGATAAAAAAATCTAATAAACTATTAGAAATTTTATATAGATTTTATAATCAAGTACGATATCATAGATTTAAGTTTGAAGAAAAATAATTATTTAGAGTTAGAATTAATAAGAGAATTAGGAAAAGGTGTAAATGAAGATGAGATAAAAATCAATTTATGGTACTGCATTAGGAACAATATCTCAAAAAAATTATACCAAATAATTGAATTTTTAGCACGTGAATTAAATATTTTTTTGATGAACTAAGTTCTAATTCGGTGTCTCATTTGGTATTCAGTAAATATTATGGAAAAAAATTTATATGAAACTATAAAAAAATAGAAATAGCAAAAAAAGAATTACTTTGTTATCTTATGAATAAACCACCTAAATTTTTTTGGAAGACTTTAAGCCATTAGATTTAGAAAGTTATGATATAGAAGAATATATAAGCGATTTATTAGAGAATAAAAAAATTCATGTTATTCATTATATGCAGAAGTAGATGAATTGTATGATATATTAAAAAAACGAAAATGAAAAAGAATACTTAGAGAGATTAGAATATATAAGTTTATTAGGTAATAGGTAATAAAAAGTATATTTTATTCAGAAGAGAAATGTATAGAATAAGGATTCAAAAAAATAAAAAGTTACACAATTAAAAATTAAATAATATAAAAAAATATCCAAAAATAATATTTTTGCATATATTACTTGTTTCCAAATTATTTATAAAAAGTTTTAAATATAAATTTGTAAAAAAATTACAAAAAAACTATTGATTTTTTTCTAAAATATAGTATAATTAAATAGATTGAGAAAAAAATAATTTGACATACTAATTGTTATTATTTAAATAATAATATTTTTGATAGAAAAGGAGAAATAGATATGAAAGTTGTAGTAATTGGATGTACGCATGCTGGGACGGCGGCAATTTTTGAATTTGAGAAAGATGAATCCTGAAGCGGAGGTAACTGTATTTGAAAGAAATGATAATATTTCGTTCCTTTCTTGCGGGATTGCATTGTATGTTGGAGGAGTAGTGAAGGATCCTAAAGGGTTGTTTTATTCTTCGCCTGAAAAAAATTAAAGGAATTGAATGTTGATACGAAGATGAAACATGAAGTTAAAAATGTTGATATTGAAGGTAAAAAAATTCATGTTGTAAATCTTGAAAATGGAAATGAATTTGATGAAACTTTTGATAAATTGATTATTACATCAGGCTCTTGGCCGATTATTCCGCCAATTGAAGGAATTGATCTAAATAATATTTTGCTTTGTAAGAATTATAATCATTCAAATGAAATTATTGAAAGGGCAAAAAATTCTCAAAAAATTGTTGTTGTTGGTGCTGGGTATATTGGAGTGGAACTTGTGGAAGCATTTAGGGATAATGGGAAAGAAGTTGTGCTGGTAGATGCTGAAGAAAGAATTTTGAGTAAATATTTTGATAAGGAATTTACAGATGTTGCTGAAGAATCGATTAAACAAAGGGGAATTGTGCTTGCAACTGGGGAAAAGGTTTTGAAATTTGAAGGAAGTAATGGAAATGTGGCAAAAGTAATTACTGACAAAAATGAATATGAAGCTGATATGGTAATTATGTGTGTTGGATTCTTGCCAAGTACTTCACTATTTAAAGGACAGCTGGAAATGTTGCCAAATGGAGCGATTAAAGTTGATGAGTATATGCGAACAAGTAATAAGGATGTTATGGCGGCAGGAGATTGCTGTTCGGTATTTTATAATCCTTTACAAAAGGAAGTATATATTCCGCTTGCGACAAATGCTGTGAGAATGGGAACATTGGCAGGTATAAATTTATTTGAAAATAAAATTAGACATATTGGGACACAAGGGACTTCTGGAATAAAAATTTATGAAAAATAATATGGCAGCAACTGGATTAACAGAAGAAAGTGCAAAAAGAAGAAGGAATAGAAGTGGAAAGCGTAATTGCTGTCGATAATTACCGTCCTGAATTTATGCCAACTTATGAAAAAAAGTAACATTAAAAAGTAATTTATGACAAAAAAACAGCAGAGTAATTTTAGGGGCACAATTAACTTCTAAGATTGATCTGACACAATCAATTAATACATTGTCAGTATGTATTCAAAAATAAAATGACAATAGAAGAATTGGCATTTGTTGACTTTTTCTTCCAGCCTCATTATAACAAACCTTGGAATTTTTTTAAATTTGGCAGGATTGAATGCTTTAAAAATAAAATTTAAGATATTGAAAAATTAAAACTGTATATAGGTGAGAGAAAAAAATGATATATGACATATTAGATTTTTTTAGAAGAGTTATTTTTGGAAAGTAAGAGCTTACTACAGGAAAAGAAAAAAAGTATAGTTATAAGTATTTTTTTATTTTTATAATTTCAATTTATGCAGGAAGTTTAATTTATTTTTCTAAAAAGATGAGAGAATTAAACTTGTAAAAAGAGAATCGGGGGAATATGATTTTTGGTATGTTCATGAATTTGATTTCAAAAAGAAAACTTTATGCAATGAATTATGGATTTTTCACTTAATGAGACAGTTAGGCTATATAATTTTAATTTTAAAAAGGCATCTAGTTGGATGGAAATGGAAGATAGGAAGTAAAGATGTATTTTATGTTTTTTTATATTGCCATATAATAGAAAAATACTTTTTACGTTCCAGAAAGGCAGATACTGTATTTGAAAAAAAGCTGATTATTCAAAAAGAATTTGAAAAAAAGAAGCTATAGATTATAAAAAAATATTGGAGAAATTCTTGAAGTAAAATTAGTGGAAGATGAAAAAAAGACAGAAAAAAATACGGAAATTTTTTTAAAATTTTTTTAGAAGAAAATAATTAAGAAAAAAAGGAGCAACCTCACAGATTAACTATGAGAGAACTCCTTTTTAATTTTTTTATAAAAAAATCAAAAAAATTTAATTGTCTAACTACATTTGAAAAATCTCCAGTTTCGCCATTATTGGCTTTATCTATCAAAAAGTTTGACATTTCTTTAAATTCTGATACTGCTTTTTGCATCTTTTCCTGTTACAGAACTTACGCTTTGTGAATTTATAAGGCTTCTTGAGATTTCAAGAGCTATATCTCTGAATGAATTCTGGCTCATTGAAAATAATTCACCATTTTGGTTTTTTTCTATCATATTGAGCGCCAATTATTTTCCCATCTCTAACTGTTAATTTTACAAATGAATTCCAATTTCCGTCATATCTTTTTTTCAACAGAATAAATACCGTTTTTTTAATGCTGAAAAATCCTAAGGCATTTAATAAAAAAACATTAAGATAACTAAAAATTTTTTTCATATTTACCACCACTTTTCTAAATAAAAAAATTTTTTTCTAAAATCTCCCTCTAATATATTATACACTATTTCTTAAAAAAATCAATCATTTTTTTAATAAAAATGCTTGTGTATCTGTCACATAACCATCTTTGTTATAAAAAGTCCAGTTTCCATAAGCCTTGTAATTTCTCAAAGCTCCTTGTGCTTTGACTTTTCCGTTGTCATAATATTGAGTGAAGTTACCGTTTCCATTTACTAATTTCATTTCACGTTCCTTTGAACCATTTCTTGAATAGCCTAAAATGTCGGTAATAATACCATTTTGATAATTTTCGATTAATTTTTTTGTACCATTTTCATAGTTCCAAGTCCATTGCCCATTTCTGTAATTACGGGAATAATTTCCATTTGAACGTACAATACCGTTGGAATAGTATGATTTTGTTTCTCCGTTTAATTGTCCATTTGCATAAGTATTTTCATTTGTGACAATTCCATTTGAAACTTTTACTTCTTTTCCGTTCTTTATATTGTTTGCATATTCAAGCGATGAAGTTAAACGTCCAAATTCATCAAAATCGTAACTTGCACCATTTAACATTCCATTTTTGTAATTTCTTATAGTTTTAGAATTACCATTTCCGTAAAAAAATCGATATCTTCACCTTCTCTTACACCATTTGCATAATTTACAACTTTTTGCAAATTACCATTTTGATAGTATAAAAAAACATAGGCCCATTTAATGTACCGTTTTTGATAATTTCTAACAGCCTGAGCATTTCCAGTCTTGTCAAATTCAACATAAACTCCAGTAAACGGCTGTCCAGTTTCTTTTTACTGTAGCAAAATTTCCAGCAATTGCAACATTGTCAACTGTGCTATAGTATGAAGTTAATGCATGTGAAGACTGGGCTGAATATTCACTGCTTCTTTTTAGCATAAACTTTTGGAACTGCTGCCGCTGATGACAAGATATTTATAGATAAACATGAAAAATAATACTATTATTGATTTTTTTAACATAATAAATTTTTCCTCCTTTTTTTAATCATTGTTTTTTTATTATACCAACAAAAAAATTAGATTTGCCTTAGAAAAAAATGTGGTTATAAAAAAATTTTTAAAAAAATAAATAAAGTGTGCTATAATTTTAATGCTTGTTAGAACACATTGCAACTTTAGTAAATAAAATAAAAAAAGGAGAGGAGAGATTTAATGGATTTATATAATTTGAGAAATAATATGAGAAGCAGATATTTTTTTCAATGCTGGAATATTTGAATAATGGATTTGAAATTTTTTTAAAAATGTTTGTGAAAAAAAGCATCCTTTATTAGTTTTTCACATTTTGTATTTTCAACTGTCATGGTACTTTTTATTACATTTCCATTTACAGAACAGGCAGTAAAAATGTATGAATTTGCAAAAAAAGTGAATAATACAAAGATGCAGAAAAATATAAATATAAATGAATATGCTTCCCTTTTTATCCAGCCTATTTTCCATGCTTTTTGGTATATGCTTTAATTTCACTGATTCTTCAGTTTGTGGCAGTAATTATACGAAAAAAAGGCAGGTATCGAAATTGAGATGGAAGAAGATGCTGAAAAAGAGAAAAATAAAAAAAGATAAATTTAAATTGGGGAAAATTACACTTAAATTTATAATCATGATGGCTGTATACTTAATTATCGGATTAGCTTTAATAATGCTTATTGTCGTATTTTCATTAGTTTTAGACAGTTCTTCCGCATTATTTATAGTGTCTGTCATATATTTCACTTTATTTTTTTAATGTGCTATATTTACAGCAAATATACTATTTAAGGGATGTCAATTTAGTAGAAGCATTCAGATATAACTTATATTTAAACAAAGGAAAAAGATTGAGAATATTGCTTCCAATAATAATGATTGCACTAATTACTTTTTTTATCAATTATGCTTTAAATTATTTTACTGGAATAACAATTGGAAAATTACAAAATTTACAAATATTAGGAATAGTTACATCAGTAACTGGCGGGATTGTTAAGACTTTTTCAACTTTATATACAATAATAGCAGAAAAATCTTGTATATTTTTAATGTGGAATATATGGATTTGAAGAAATTAAAAATAAAAAAAGGAGAGAACTATGAATTTTGAAAAATCTACAAAAAGATCTATTTGAAAGAAAAACTTAATTTAGGAGAATATTTTTGCAAAAAAACATTTGAACTTTTAAAAGTGTTTCTGAAAGAAAATAAGTTATGGTTTATTTTGCTTGCACTTGGAAATGCTTGGCTGCTTTTTCAAATATATTGATGCAGCATATTGGAATAAGTTTAAAAAAATTGCAGAAAGTACTGGAGATAACCGTGGTATTATTGGAGCACTTTTTTTCAAATCTTTTTAGTACTTTTTGGCATTGTTATAGTATCACTTGGATTAGGACTTTTAAGAGTAATAATTTATATGAAGTCAGGTTATAAAAATTGAAGGAAAGGAAAAAGGAATATCGGTTTGAAAAATGCTTTTATTAAATATTTGAAGTATATTGGGATGTACTTGTTATTTGTAATTGCAATTGCAGTCATAATAATGATCTTATTTCTGCTTGTGGCTATTCTTGCCGTTGCCACTAGAGGGATTCATTCAAATTTTGTCGGATATATTTTAATTGCAATTTATGTTGCAATTATACTTGCATTTATATTGAATGTTCTTTACTTTTTTTCAAATATTTTATATTAGAAATATGAAAATATGGGATTCGTTTAAATATAATTTGAAATTGTCTAAAAAAATAGACTTAGAATAATTGTTCCAGTAATTATAATTGCACTGGCAAGCTTAATATTTGTAGTTCCTTTTTGTTTTTTTCAGTATTTGATTTCCTGCCAATTTATGTAGGATTTGCAGCTTCTGTTATATGCGGATTTTTTTCAGGAATTTTTGGGAGTTGCTGGAATAATAATGAATATTGTAGTATTTTTAAAACGTTGAATATGATTATTTAAAAAAAGCAAGCTGAAATAAAGAATGAAAAATAATGATGATTCGGAATTAAAAATCAGAATAAATATAAATAATTGAAGTGGAATTTTTGGCAGTTCCACTTTTTTTAATAAAAAAATAAATATTTTTTTCATTTTGAGTACGTTGTGTTTTCAAAATATTTGTGATAAAATAATAAAGTACTATTTAAAAAAAGATGTATTATTTAAAAAAATTGTGCTATACTATTTATAGCATAATAATAATATAGTGATTACATTTTAGATTTTTAAAAAAATTTTTTTAAAAAAAGAAAAAAATAATCACTATAAATATTATATTTAGGTATTTGTAAAAAGTCATAAAAAAATTGAATAACGTATATTATAATGGCAGGAAACAAAAAGAAATGAGTTTTTCTTGTCTCGTCAAGTAAAAAAATATTATGCTTATTGAATTTTTTTAGATTTTTTTACTGTATAAGTATTATATTAGTTAGGAGGATGTATGGGGATTTTTGATTTTTTTAAATCTTCCGAAAAGAAGGAGAAAGAAAAGGAAAAGGAAACAGCTGGCAGCGGAAATAATAATGCCGCTAAAAATGCTCAAATCAGAAGGCAAATTTACGATATTGCAAATAATGAGTCTGAAATGATGGAAAATGGCAATTATTCAGATGACTTTACGGAAGTTTCCTATTATGATGATTTTGGGAAAGAATTTAAGATGCCAAAAAAAGACTGGCTTGATAAAAAAATTGTATCCATCTATAAGAAAAAACTGGAATAATATGGATGGGCTGTACCCGATAATCCAGGACGCTTTTTCCAAGGGAGTTTATACGGAAGTAAAGGAAGCTGTATTAAGATTTTATGCGGCAGATGAAAATTTTGAAAGAAAAATGATTTTACTTGGAACTTATCATACAAAAACTGGAGCTTATCAAAATGCACTTGAGCTATATGAAAAAAATTTGAATATTGACAATATTACAGAAGGGCTTTGTATAGCATATGCAGAAGTTTTGGAACTTTGTGGAAAAGTTCCTGAAGCTGAAAGAAAATACTACGATGCGCTTGAGATTAATCCAAATTCAGCAACGGCATTTAAAAAGTACTTTGACATTGTTAAACGGAGAAATGTTAAGGAATATGAAAGCAAACTTGAGAAGTTGTCTGAAATAAGCGGGAACTGGCGCGCTAAAATGATGAGAGCGATGGTTTTCTTTAAAAAAGGCGACAAGGAAAGCGGAAATTTCTTTTTAATAAATGCATTAAAGGAATCTGGATACAATTCAGAAGTTATGTATATTACATCAAGCATTTATATTCTTAATGAACTTTATGATGAGTTTAAGCAATATGTGCTTGCATACTATAATCCAGAAAAGCATAATGCATATACTGCCTTAAATGTTCTAAAAATACTATAAGGTGAGAAACTTGTATAAGGAAGGGCTGGAATTATGTAAATTTACATCTAAGTTCCCTTGGATTGAGCATTATAAGAAATTTATGTATTATGAAGATTATTTTTGGAAAATGAAAGTAAATTCTGAAAGTTTAAATAACGATGAAAGTGCTTCAAATCACTTTTTTTCAACAAATAAGCCAATTTGGTATTATGAGTTCAATCATCCGGAGTTTATGTTAAATCAAAGCAGAAGGGTAAAGCCAAATGTCCTTATACTGACATTCACTTCGATAGGAGAAAAATCAGAATTAGCTGAAAATCTGGCTGTTTCGCTGCCATTGTACTTAAATGAAAACTTGCATTATAAGACAAATTTAAATTATCAGCTGGCAGTAGCCTATAACAAAGAAAGTTTATTTGTATCTAAAAAACGTTACAGCATAGATTATATGAAACTGATAAGACAGCAGAATAATAACTTGAACTTTGTTTTAGCAGGAAATATTTTAAAAAAATGCCGAATGTGGAAAAAAATATGAGATTGAAATTTATCTTTACGATACATTTAATGAGCAGAAATCAACTTTAGTTAATAAAAATTTATGATGAAAAATAATATTTATAGCGTTCAGAACGACCTGCTAAAAAGCTGTGAGCACTTTCTTTGAAAGGGATTTTTTTCTATAAAAATATGAAAGAAATTTACATAACTTGATTTTTATTCTCGCCTAAATTAAAAATTTTTTTGATACAAAGCAAAAATTCATAAGGAACATCAGTCCTGGAGATATAAAAAAAGCTTCTTTCAGACCAGATTGACATAGTGCTTGAAGACAGAAACAATGATCTTAAAAAAATAAATCTTCTGGCGCTTTTATATGAGATAAAAACAGACAAACAGCCAGCTTTTTAAAAATTTCAAAAACCTATTATTTACAGCATGAATATTCACGGAATATTTGAAACGCAGACATTAAAGATACTTGCGCCAATTATATTCAAGATATATGATGATGATGTTAATTTTCAGGCAAATATAGAGGCCCTAAATATTACAGATTCAAATTATCTAAGCTGGATAAATAGATTTTTCGGAGGAGTAGATTATGTTTTCTTACAAAAAAATAGCGGCAATAGTGACATCTGTCCTTTACATATTTGTAAATTATGATTTTTATAACTCAATTTTTCATGAATATACAAATGACAGGCTGTTTCATACAACAACATATTTGGGCATTGTAGAACTGTTTTTCTTTATCATGCTATTTCTTTCAGTATTTCAGCTTGAAAATATAGAAACTAAAAAAAGGGTGATAAAACTAGGGGCAGAAAAAAAGAAAAAGGAAGGTAAAAAAAGATGCAAGAGATCTGACAATTTGCTTCCTTATATTTATAGCGAGCCTTATCTGCATAAATATTTCCCGTGTAATTCTGACAAGTTCACCCTATATAAATGACATAGCTTCAACTGCAAGTTCCTACACTATGTTTATTGGCGGCACAAGAGTATTATTTATTTTTTCATCAATAATGCTTATTTTTTTATTGCAGCAAGCAGAAGAAATGCACTGTTAATAATAATTTCAGCAATAAATTTTATAATTTCTATAATGATATGGCTAGATTTTGATGCAAATGTCACTGCAATTATGAGAATTTTTTTATTGCGATATTAGCAATCATTTACTATTTTTCAATTAAAAGATGGAAATACTGTTAATGCAAATAAAAAAATATAAAAATAAAAAAAGCAGCAAAAAAAGCAAATTGGAAATAATCAATAAATTAAATTTCTGGATAATTCACCATAAGTTAAAAAAATTAAGTTTATTAATACAATAAAAAAATTAAAACAGGAGGATAATAACTAAATGAAAAAAATATAGCAAATTTATTATTTTTAGCATCAATATTATCTGTTGGAAATATATTGAATGCAAATAATCAAAATGTTTCAAAAAGATGTAAAAAAACCAATAGAAATACGTATTGATAATAACGGGCAAGTAATCAGGGATCAGTCTGGTTACGGCAGAAATGACAATAATAACGGACAAAATACAGATGCTCAAAGAGGCGGAACTGAAACAATATCAAATTCAGCAGGAACAATCAGAGTAGATACTTCGTATAGTTCTCAAGGGCAAGATTATAGACAGAAATTCATAATCTTGCATTATACGGCAGGGAATAGAGATTCGTCATTAAAAACTTTGACAAAAAATGAAGTAAGTGCACATTATATGGTTTCAGATGACAAATCAGAACCAGTTTATTCATTGGTAGATGAAAATAAGAGAGCTTGGCATGCTGGAGTTAGTGATTGGAAAGGAAGAAACAATTTAAATGATACTTCAATTGGAATTGAAATTGTAAATGGTGGAGACGCCAGTGGAACATTTGTGCCATATAAAGATTTTCAAATAAAGGAAGTTGCTGTTTTAGTTAAATATTTAGCTGATAAATACGAAATTCCTGCAACGAATATTTTAGGACATTCAGACATTGCACCACAAAGAAAATCTGATCCAGGTCCATTATTCCCTTGGAAAGAATTATATACAAAAATATAATATCGGAATGTGGTATGATAATGACACTAAAAAAATAATTATGAAAGAGAATATTCGACTAAATTGAGTATGATGCCTGTTTCTGAAATTCAAAAGAGAGTTAAACAAATTTGGATACGGTATAAGTATAACTGGAACTTGGGACAAACAGACTAAAAAAATGTAATAAAGGTATTCCAACACCATTTTAGACCATCAAATTATAGTGGAGAAATGGACGTTGAAACATTTGCTATTTTAAAAAGCATTAAATGAAAAAAATATAATAAGAAGTAGTATTTTGCAAAAAGTTTATTATAGTAAAAGAAAAAAACATTCTTTACAGACAGTAGAGCTTTTTAGCAAACAGATAATTTAAGAAGAAGAAAGGAAAAAAATTATAAAATGAAAAAAAGTTTTTCAAATAGAGCTTTTAAATATGCACTATTCACCGATTAGAAAAATTAGTTCCATACATTGATGAGGCTAAAAAGAAATGGAGTGAAAGTGTATCAGTTGCATATCGGACAACCTGATGTGGAGACGCCAGATACATTTTTTTGGAAAGGATTGAATAACTACAAAAGAAAAAAATTGTAAAAATATACAAATTCAGCTGGAATAATAGAACTTAGAGAGTCATTTTCTAAATCTTATAAAAAAAGTTGAAATTGATCTTTTTACCAGAAGAAATTTTTAGTTACTCAAGGTGGAAGTGAAGCAATTCAAATTACACTTCAAACTCTTTGTAATCCTAGGGGATGAAGTTTTAGTACCAGAGCCATATTATACAAATTATGACAGTTTTTTTGAGAATTGCAGATGCAAAATTGGTTCCAATTGAAACTTCAATTGAAAAATCATTATCATTTACCAGCAAGAGAAGAAATTGAAAAAAATTAATTACCCCAAAAAAACTAAGGCAATTATGTTTTTCTAATCCAAGTAATCCGACAGGGATTGTTTTTAGACCAGAGGAAACAGAATTAATAAAAAGAAATTGCGATAAAATATGACTTATACATAGTTACAGATGAAGTTTACAGACAATTTATTTATGATGAAGAAATTGCAAAAAGTTATCAATCATTCATGTCGATTCCAGAAATTGAAGATAGAGTAATTCTTGTGGATAGTATTTCTAAGCACTACAGTGCAACTGGAGCAAGAATTGGTGTTATTGCTTCTAAAAAAATAAAGATTTTATGGCACAAGCATTAAAATTTTTGCTAAGGCTAGATTATCAGTTTCAACAATTGAACAATATGCTAGTACAAACTTGATAAATACGCTGGATACATACATTGATAATACAAAGTTGGAGTATAAAGTTAGACGGGATATGATCTACAACAATATTACTAAAAATACCTGATGTTGTAACATACAAGCCAAGTAGTTCATTATATTTAATTGCTGAATTGCCTGTAGATGATATTGAAAAAAATTTGCAATTTGGCTATTAACAGAATTTAGATATGAAAACCAAACGTTATCATTTTGCACCTAGGTCTGGATTTTATACAACACCTGGAAAAAGGTATAAAGGAAGCCAGATTCTCATTCTGTACACATAACTTAATTGAAATTGAAAAATGGAATGAAAGTATTGAAAAAAAGCGTTGGAAGAATATAACAAAATAAACAAATAGATTTCTTTAGACTTGTTTAGTAATTCAAAATTAGTTTTGCAATTATTTGAGCAAGTCTAATTTTTTTATAAATCAAAAGTTTAAAAAAATGTAGAAATAAAGAGGAGAAAACAATTTTTTTATGGAAAAATAAAGAAAAATTTTTATTGAAAAAGATATAAAAAAATGCAAAAGAAATTTTAGAGAGAATGAATCCAAATCAAAAAAATCAATTATCATACAATTTTGACAAAATTAATTTCAGATTGGAAAAAGTAAAAAAATATTCGTCCAAAAAAATAATGATTCATAGCTGTTGTGCGCCTTGTAGTACGTATACTTTGGAATTTCTTACGCAATATGCTGATGTGACAGTGTTATTTGCAAATAATAATATTCATCCTAAAGCTGAATATGAGAAAAGAGCCTTAGTACAAGAGGAATTTATAAATAAATTTAATGAAAGAACAGGAAATAAAGTCGGATTTATTGAGGATGAGTACAAACCAGCTGACTTTTATCGAGTTGTGAAAGGATTAGAGAACGAAAAAGAAGGTGGAGAAAGATGTACTGTTTGCTTTCAAATGAGATTAGACATTGTTGCAAAAAAAGGCCCTAGGAGTTAGGATTTGATTATTTTTGGAAGTGCATTAACATTAAGCCCTCATAAAAATAGCCAATTAATAAACACTCTTGGATTAGAAATTCAAGAAATTTTTGATGTAAATTATTTGCCATCAGATTTTAAGAAAAATAATGGTTACAAGCGTTCAGTCGATATGTGTGCAGAATATGATGTTTATCGTCAATGTTATTGTGGATGCATTTTTGCAGCATTGGATCAAGGGATTGACTTGAATGAGTATAAGTAAAGTTTTTGATAAAATAAATTAATTTTATTTTTTTGTTGCACTTGATTATACATGCATCAAAAAAATTTTTGAGAAATTTGTATCATAATCGACTTGTAAAATATATTTTTTTATGATATAATGAAATACAGTTAATTTAATTAAATCATTTATAAATAAATTAAGGAGATGAATAGAAAAATGAATTTCGTTTATATTTCACCACAATTTCCAAAAACAAACTGGGAATTTTTGTGACAGATTGAAAAAAATGGAGTAAATATATTAGGGATAGCAGATGTAGAATATGATCAGCTGGATCAAAAATTAAAGGACAGCTTGACTGAATATTATAAGGTTTCTAGTCTTGAAAATTATGATGAAGTATTGAAGGCAGTGGCTTTTTTTACTCATAAATATGGAAAAAAATAGACTGGCTTGAATCTAATAATGAATACTGGCTTGCACAAGATGCACAGCTTCGTTCTGATTTTTAATATTACAACAGGAATAAAAAGCTGACAAGATTGCTAATATTAAAGAAAAAAATCGAAAATGAAAAAAAGCATATAAGAAGCGCAGAAGTGCCGTCTGCAGATTTTTTTCATTAGTGACAACACCTGCAAAAAGCGAAAAAAATTTATTGAAAAAAAGTTGGGTATCCAGTTGTAACTAAGCCTGACAATGGAGTTGGAGCGAGCGATACTCATAAAAATTAAAAAAATGAAGAAGAGTTAAAGGCATTTTTTTGAAAAATCGTAATAAAGATATAAAAATATATTATGGAAGAGTATGTTGATGGAGATCTCGTATCTTATGATGCCATTATTGATTCTAATGGTAATCCTCTTTTTGAAACTGGTATATTTGAACCTGCAATTATGGATGTTGTAAATGACGGGCTTGATGTTTTTTATTATGTGGAAAAGGAAATGCCTGAAAAATTGCTGGATGCAGGAAGAAAATCTGTAAAAGGATTTGGAGTGAAAAGCAGATTTGTTCACTTGGAATTTTTTAAACTTAATGAAGATAAGGATGGATTAGGTAAAAAAGGTGATTATATTGGGCTGGAAGCAAATATGCGTCCTGCAGGCGGGTATACTCCTGATATGTACAACTATGCCAATAATACAGATGTTTATCAAATTTGGGCTGATATGGTAGCTTTTGATGAAATTAGAAATGCAAACTTGAATGAAGACTTAGAAAAAAATTACTGTGTTTATGCCAGCCGTCGTGATAATAACAATTATGTTCATTCACATGATGAAATTAAGCAAAAATATGGAAATGCGATTGTAATGGATGAAAGAATGCCTGATATTTTTTCAGAAGCTATGGGAAATTATATGTATACGGCAAAATTTGCTACAAAAGAGGAAATGGAAGAGTTTATAAACTTTGTACATGAAAAGGCATAAAAAAAATTATAGGGAGAAAAAATGCAAGTAGAATACAGAAAAGAATATAGCCATTTTCTTGGAAGAGAAATGGAATTTAAAAGATATGGGCATGCTGGGAAGCCAGTTTTAGTATTTCCTTCACAAGATGGAGATTGCAATCAATATGAAGAATTTGGGATGGTAGATGTCTTATCAGACTATATTGAGCAAGGAAGATTGCAATTATTCTGTGTGGGAAGTGTTGACAGGGAAAGCTGGTCAGACATTAACGGTGACCCAAGATACAGAATAGAAATGCAGGAAAGATGGTTTAATTATATTGCAAATGAATTTGTACCTAGAATTCAGGATATTTCTTGGAGAAGTGACATTATTGTGACAGGGTGCAGTATGGGTGGAGCACATGCGGGAATTTTATTTTTCCGTAGACCTGACTTATTTGACACATTAATTTCACTAAGCGGAATGTTTGATGCGTCAATGTTCTTTGGAGATTATAAGGATGATTTAGTTTATAACAACTCTGTTGTTGATTTCTTGAGAAATATGCCTTGGGATCATTATTATTTAGATTTGTATAGACAAAAAAATATCATTATATGTATTGGGCAAGGTGCATGGGAAGGTGAACTGCTTCCAAGTAATAGGGAATTAGCACACATTCTTTATGAAAAACAAGTTCCAGCATGGACAGATTTCTGGGGTTATGATGTAGCCCACGACTGGGACTGGTGGAGATTGCAAATAAGATATTTTATGGAACATTTGGATATTTAAGTTTGAATCATAAATATTAAAAATTTTTTTAAATAACTAAATAAAAAAAGCACTGAGATTTATTAATTAAAAAAATAAGTTTCGTGCTTTTTAAATTTATATTGATTATTCTACTAAAATTGAGAGTAATATAAAAATATAAAAAAAGAAATTTATATCCAGTTCGCTGGTTAATAAATGGAAATAGTATAAGTTAATTTATTTTAATAAAAAAATCAAAAAGAAAGGAAAGGTGTTTATTTAAATGTTAAAAAAATTATTTTTCCAGTCTTAGAGAATATAAAAAAAGTGCATTGATTTCGCCTATATTCATTGGAATAGAAGTTATTTTTTTGAAATGCTTATTCCGACGCTTATGGCAATGATTATAGACAATGGGCTTAACGGAAATAACGGAAAAGGTGATATGAATTTTATTATCGTTATGGGCCTTATAACGCTGGGAGTAGCAATGTTGTCGCTGTTATCGGGAATACAAGCCAGTAAATATGCTTCTTATGCTTCGGCTGGATTTGCTAAAAAAATTTGAGAAAGGATTTGTTTTCTAAAAAATACAGTCATTTTTCGTTTACAAATATTGATAAATTTTCTACAGCTGGACTTATTACAAGATTTACAACAGATGTTAATAATATCCAAAAATTCATTTCAACTATTAATAAGAGGATTTGTAAGGGCTCCGCTTATGATGTGTGTTGCAATATTTATGTCCTTTATGATAAATCCAGGACTGTCAATGATATTTGTTGTTGCAGTTTTATTTTTAGGAACTTTTCTAGCTTTTATCATTTTTAAAGTTCATCCAATATTTACTGCAGCAATTAGAAAATATGACGACATTAATGCCAGTTTGCAGGAAAACATTAACGGAATCCGTGTTGTAAAAGCATATATCCGTGAAAAATATGAAACAGGAAAATTTAAAAAGTCAACGGAAAATTTGAAGAATATGCTATTAAAGGGAGAAAACATTATAATTTTTGTATCTCCAGTAATGCAGCTGACTGTATTTTCATGTATTTTGCTGCTTTCCTGGTTTGGTGCAAAGATGATTGTCGTGCGTGAATTGACAACTGGAGAATTGACAAGTTTATTTGCCTATACAACAAATATTCTTATGAGTCTTCTTATGCTTGCAATGATGCTTGTAAACATTGTATTTTCAAGAGCATCAGGAGATAGAATTGCAATGGTTTTAAATGAAGAGCCTAGCATTAAAAACCCTGAAAATGGAATAACTGAAGTAAAAAGATGGTTCGATTTTTATTTAAAAAAATGTTGACTTTAGTTACAGCAATAATCCTGAAGTGCTAAATTTGACAAAAATAAATCTGGAAATAAAATCTGGAGAAACTATTGGGATTATCGGTGGAACTGGAAGTGCAAAATCGGCTCTTGTTCAGTTAATTCCAAGACTGTATGATGTTTTAGATGGAGAACTTTTAGTTGGAGGAGTTAATGTTAAGGATTACGATATAAAGACGCTTCGTGACAATGTGGCGATGGTTCTTCAAAAAAATGTGCTGTTTTCAGGAAGTATAAAGGACAATTTACGTTGGGGAAATGAGAATGCGACTGATGAGGAAATGGAACATGCCTGTAAATTGGCACAGGCTGATGAATTTATCCAAAAAAATTTCCTAAAAAGTACGATACTCGTATTGAACGTGGCGGAGCAAATGTGTCTGGAGGGCAAAGACAAAGGCTATGTATTGCAAGAGCTTTGCTAAAATCTCCAAAAATATTAATTTTAGATGATTCAACCAGTGCAGTTGATACAAAAAAACGGATAAACTAATAAGAGAAGCTTTTAAAAAAATAAATTGCCTCATATTACAAAAAAATTATTATTGGTCAAAGAATCTCATCAATAAAGGATTCTGATAAAATATTAGTTTTGGAGGATGGAGTTATTACAGCTGCAGGAACACACGATGAACTAATTAAAATGAGCAACGTATATCGTGAAGTTTACGAATCTCAGACAGAAGGGAGTGATGAATAATGGCTAAAGATAACAAAAAATTCCCCAAAATCTGAATCTAAAAATCAGATAAAAGGGTTAATAAGACTACTGGGGTATATGTTTAAGCATTACAAGATTCGTACATTATTTGTCATTGCATTTATTTGCCTTAGTTCATTTGGAATGGTTGTCGGAACGATGTATTCAAAGGAATTAATAGATGGAGTTATTATTCCAAACATTGGAAAAAAATAATCCAGAGTTTTTTTAAAAAAAGCCTAATTTCAATAATTTTTAAGATGATAACTGTTTATGCCGGAGCAGTTGCATGTACATATATTTATGAAGTTTTTATGATTTACATTGCACAAGGAACATTAAAAAAATTAAGAGATGATGTATTTATACACATGGAATCGCTTCCTATAAAATATTTTGACACGAATGCACATGGAGATATAATGAGCGTCTATTCAAGTGACATTGATGCATTGAGAAATATGATGGTAGAAAGCTTATCACAAGTAATTTCTTCAATCATTACAATTATAAGCGTACTTATTTCAATGTTCATCCTAAATGTTCCATTGACATTCTTTGTAGTAGTAATGATTATAATTATGATTGTCACAACAAAGACTATTTCTGCAAAAAGTTCAAAGAACTATACTGCACAGCAAAGAAATATCGGTATTGTAAATGGATATGTAGAAGAAATGATAGAAGGCCTGAAAGTTGTAAAAGTATTTTCGTATGAGAAAAAAGCTGATGAACGTTTTAACAAGTTGAATACGGCATTATTTAACAGAGCAAACAATGCAATGAAATTTGCAAACATTCTAGGTCCTGCTGTCGGAAACCTTGGAAATATAAACTTTGTACTTACAGCGGTCCTTGGTTCAATAATAGTGTTTAATAACATTGCAGGATTTACAATCGGTGGACTTGTATCATTCTTGCAGTTCATAAAAGTAATAAATCAGCCTGTTTCAACATCAGTAATACTGGCATCGGCTGGAGCTCAAAGGGTATTTAACCTGCTAGATCAGACACCTGAGCAAGATAACGGCTATGTAACTCTTGTAAATGCAAATATTGATGAAAATGGAAAAATTACAGAAACAGAAAAGCACACAGGTGCATGGGCCTGGAAATATCCACATTCTGACGGAACGATTTCTTATGAAAGACTAATGGGAGATGTTGTTTTTGAAGATGTAACATTTGGCTACAATGATGAAAAGACAATACTTCACAATATCAATCTTTATGCAAAGCCAGGAGAAAAAATCGCATTTGTTGGTGCAACAGGAGCTGGAAAAACTACAATTACAAACTTAATTAACAGATTTTACGATATTAACTCTGGAAAAATCCGATATGATGGTATTAACATTGAAAAAATAAAAAAACATGATTTAAGAGAATCGCTTGGAATTGTATTGCAGGACACACACTTATTTTCTGGAACAGTTGCCGACAACATCAGATATGGAAAACTTGATGCAACAGATGAAGAAGTACGTGCAGCCGCAAAACTTGCCAATGCCGATCATTTTATAAAACACTTGCCACAAGGCTACGACACCTATTTAAGCGGTGACGGTTCTAGCCTTTCACAAGGACAACGGCAATTACTATCAATAGCAAGAGCAGCAATCGCCGATCCGCCAGTCTTAATTCTGGATGAAGCGACTTCAAGCATTGATACAAGAACTGAAAAAATCGTGCAGGAAGGAATGGATAAGTTGATGATAGGAAGAACGGTATTTGTAATCGCCCACAGACTTTCAACTATCAAAAATTCCGATGTGATAATGGTACTTGATCAAGGAAAAATTATCGAACGTGGAAATCACGATGAACTGATTGCACAAAGAGGAACTTATTATCAGCTTTATACAGGTGGATTTGAAAATCAGTAAATTATAACTTAAAAAAATTTAGAAAAAAATTTTTAAAGTAATTATAAATATAAAAATCACAGTTATACGATTATTTAGTTAGCTGTGATTTTTTTATTAATTTATCTAAAAATAATTTTATTTTTGCATCATAAAAAATTATCAAATCTATAAACTTTGTATAAATGGACAAAAAAACTGTCCAACTTATTATGTTACAATTTATTATAAAAAAATTGGAAAATTCTTTTTTTTAAGATATAATATCTAAAGACATGTAAACAAACTATAAATAAAAATAGAAGAATTGAGTTGTGGAGTTTTAAGGAAAGGATAGAGAATGAGGAAATCAGAAAAAAACAGAAAAAAATTATTTAGGTTTATGGAAATTAAAGAAAAAGTTGGAAAAAAAGGGGAAATTTTTGAAGAAAAAAATTATCTGAGAAATATGGGGTTAGTGAAAAGAGCATTCAGCGTGACTTTGATACATTGAACACCTATTATGCTGAAAAAAACCAAAGCAAAGTTGTATATAACTGGCAAAAAGAGGGCTATGAGTTGCAAAAAAATGTGAGTGCAAATGTATTTACTAATGAAGAAATATTGGCAATTAGTAAAAATATTGCTGGAAAGTAGAGCATTTTTGCAAGGAAGAATTAGAGATTCTTTTGAGGAAAATAGCAAAGCAGGCAGCCAGTAGTGACAGCTATAAGAGAATTGAAAAAATCATAAAAAATGAGCGATTTAACTATGTTCAATTACAACACGGAAAGCCATTGCTCGATTTAGTTTGGAATTTGTCATTAATAAATATTTTGTGAATTATTTGAAAATGTGTTATACTAAATATGAAATTAAATTAAAAAATTTAGGAGGAAACATTATGGCATTTGATCCAAAAAAATTACAAAGTGACAACTGCAAAACCTTTACCAGTAGTTCTTTTACTAGATACAAGCGGAAGTATGTCAGGAGAAAAAAATCGACTCACTTTATGATGCAACAAAGGATATGATAAAAACTTTTTCAGAAGCAAATAGTAGAGAATTATCAATAGAGGTAGCAATTATCACTTTTGGAAATGAAGTTAATTTACATACGAGATATACAAAAGTTACGGAATTAGAAAAAACAGGAATAACACCTTTTATCGCTTCAGGGATGACTCCTTTAGGAACGGCTTTAAGAATGGCTAAAGATATGATAGAAGATAAAAATGAAACTCCATCTAAAAATATATCGTCCAGCAGTTGTTCTAGTTTCAGATGGACAACCAAATGATGAATGGAGAACACCACTAGACAATTTTGTAAATAATGGTCGTAGTAGTAAATGTCAAAGATTTGCAGTAGCCATAGGAAATGATGTGGATATGGCAGTATTAGAAAAGTTTACTGGAGATGTAAAAAGTATTTTTAATGCTGATAATGCAAATGATATAGAAAAAGCTTTTAAAACAATATCTATGTCTGTATCTGTGAGAGCAAAATCACAATCATCTAATTCTACTCCAATATCTATAATACAACATTTTGATAAAAGTATTGATAATGATGATGACGATGATGATTATTAAGATATATAAGGAGAGATATAAAAATGACAAGAGTACATGTAGAACCAGAAGATTTAAGAGAATTTGCAAGTGGAATTAGAAAAATATTTAGATGTAATAGAAAGTGAAACAAATAATTTAAAAAAATCAATTTGATAGATTGGAATGGGATGATCCTAAAAACAAGACAGTTCGAAGAAAAAAATTAGAGGATTTATTAAAGATGTTAGAAGTGTTTAAAAGCAGGCTCTGAGGAACAGATACCATATTTAATAAAAACAGGCTGAGACCTTGGAAGAGTACTTAGGGAGATAGAGATGTCGATTATAAATATAGAAGAAATCGAGGAATTAAAAAAACTTCAATATATTTTTAAAAAAATCTAATTGAGGAAGTAACGTATTGTAAAAAAATAAATCACTTGATAAATCTGAAAGATTGATGAATGAAACAAGAATAGAAAAAGAATTTTTTTCATATGGATTATTGATGGAAGCTAAAAACACGTAAATTATTAGCATTTAATAGAATGGTGGCAGCATGTTCATGCGAGCCACCTATAGGCTGTCCTTCTGCAACTCTAGAATACAATAAAGAATCTAAGCATTTAAAAGATATGGAAAGAAGATATAAGCTTGCGAAAGAATGTGTAGAATGTGCTGAAATTATGCATGAAAGATTGGAAAGCAGGTTACAAGAAAAATCTATATGCTATAAATCAAATTGTAAATTTAGAAACTCAAAGATTAGAAAAAGGCTTTTTGAAGATTTAAATGACTACTATAATAGATTGACACCAAGTGATATAGAAAAAAATAGAAAAAAATACAGTAAGTGGATGTCTAAAGAAAAAAATCCAGTTATGCCAGATATTATACGTGACCGTCTTACAGTTGATGAAATAATGATAGAAAATATACTTTATGACTTGTATTTAAATGATGAAAATTTTTAAAGAGATTATAGATAGATATAGATTAGAAGAAAAAAATAAAGGTAGAGCATATGTTGAAATTCAGATAAAAAAATATAAGCGGTAGAATAGCTGAAGAAATTGTTATTAGAGGATTAAGTAATTTAGGTGAAAGTATTGAAACACAGAGCAGAACCTATATGGATGATGGAAGTTATACGAAAACAGATCTAATTATCAGAAATCTTAAACAGCCAGTAATTTTACATAAAGGTTATGGAATGGGAGCAAGAGAAGGAAATGATTTAGCAATTGAGGTAAAAATCAGGAAATAAAGATTATATTTTTTTCACAAAAAGAGCATATGATTTTTTTCAATCAAAAAGGTCATAAAAAAATAGCAAAAATTTCTTGTACAATAACGACTAGAGATATAAAAAGATTTATCAGAGGAAAAAAAGAATTAGTTATAAGAAGTGCTTTTAAAAAGATGCAGGTTCACCAATTATAGGAATGTTGCCAGCAAAAAGTGAAATCGATGAAATTTGTATAAAATTTGTGTTAGGAGCTATAAAGTAATGTTTAAAAAAATATAATGGATGATACACAACTTCAAAAAAAGAATATTTGAAGAAAATGTTAAAGATAAATTTGGAGAATCAATTTCAAATGATTTATTCAGAGAAGTTGAAATAAGAGTAGATAATATGCAGGATGCTTATAATTTATCAGAGAATCAAAGTGAACAAATAAGAACAAAAATTATTAGAACTCAGAAGTATTACTTAAAAAAATATAAGTTTAAAAGGTTGATTGATAAAAAAATGAAAAAAAGAAACAGTAAATGATATGATAGTTGAACTAGACAAATTATTTTTTTTGATAGAGAAGAAAAATTTAAAAAAATCTAGAAAAAAATATATTACAAAAAAATAATATAATAAGAAAAATCTGATTATGAAGAATACCAGAAAAAGAAATATGAAATAAAAAAAGCTATGAAATCAAAAATAAAGGAAGTTTTAAATTTATTACAAAAATGAATGTATAAAAAGTTAGAAAGTCACAGCCTTCATTACTAGAATTAACAGAAAAATAATATAAAAAGAAAAATTACAGAATGCCCAAAAAAATTGCTTTTAGGAAAGTTAAAAAAATTGAAAGTGAATTAATTTCAAAAAGAAATTTATGCACCACAATTATTAGATTTTCCATTTGATAAAAAAATTTTATAATTTCAGATGATAAAAATAAAATTATTACATAAAAGTATTGTTACGGCTATTATATGCTTTTACCTTTAGGAAAAATTTGAGTTATTTGTCTATGATCCAATTGGTTTAGGAAAAAAACAATCCAAAAATTTTTAATAATCTTTTTGATAATCCAGTAGTGTTTCCAGCCAAAAAAATATTAAAAAAATCCTAATGAATTTAGAGAAGAACTAGAAAAAAATTCAGAACTATATTCAAGATTTATTCCAAAAATAAATTTAAAAAAAGTTGATAACTGGAAAGATTATAATCGATATATGGAATCAAAAAGGAGAAATACACAAAAATATTACCTTTTTAAAAATTTTTTTATTATTTCTAACATACCTAATGGATTAAATAATGAAATATTTGGGATGTTTAAATCTATATTAGAACATAGTAAGCAATGTGGTTTTTAATATTATTTTCAGTTGATAAAAATTATGTTGGATGAAGAAAAATATAGAATTAAGCGATAAAAAGAATGGTAAAAAGAATTAAAAAAAGATACTTGAGAATTGTAAGCCACTTAATAATATACTGAATTATACAAATGAAAATTTCAAAACAAAAAAATATTTAATATTAAACAAATTGGAGAAAAAACTTCCTGATTTAGAAAAAAATTAAAACTTTAACTTTAAAGTATATTGAAAAAAATTTGAAAAATATTACAACAAAAATTACAAAGTTTTTGAAAGGATTAATGAAATGGGGAAAAAAATATTTGATAGAAATTCAATAACAGAATTGAAATTTCCTATCGGATATAAAGTTTCAAATGGAGAAATATTAGAATTAAAAAAATAGATGATGTAGTTCCACATTATTTAATAGGTGGAAGAACAGGATCTGGGAAATCAAATTTATTACATAATTTAATATTGAGTATTTCTTTAAGATACAGTCCTGAAGAGTTAAAAAAATTTTTTTTTAATAGATTTTAAAGATGGAGTTGAATTTAATAAGTATACTGAACCTGAATTACCACAAGCTGAATTAATAGCAAAAAGAAATAGATGTTGAATATGGAAAAATAGTTTTAGATGAACTAATTAAAGAGATGAAAAAAAGCGTGCAACTTTATTTAAAAAAATATGCAAGTAAATAATTATATTGAATATAGAAAAAAATCCAATGATGTATTACCTCGAATTCTCGTAATTATAGACGAATTTCAAGATTTACTATTAGACAATAGCAATGATGAAGTAAAATTAAAAATTTACAGAATTATCAAGAAAAAGCAAGATCGGCAGGAATTCATATGATTTTAGCTACACAGTCACTAAGCGGATTAAACTTTGATAGTATAGGTAGACAGTTTAAAGGAAGAATAGTTTTATCATGTACAGATGAAGATTCAGTCATGTACTTAAATGATAAGTCTGCTTCAAATATTAAAATGAAAGAAGAGGCAATCGTAAAGTCGAGTATTGACAATGAGGATTATGTAGAAAAAAATAAAAAGTTATGTATGCTGCTTCAGAAAAAGTTAGAATATATTTTATCATTATTAGATAGTAGAAAAAAATAGAAGAAAATAAAGTATTAATTTATGATGGCTCAAAAATTTCCAGAATTTCCAAACAGTATTAAATTTAGTGATAAATTGAATGGATTGAAACTAGGAACAAATATAGATTATAAAAAGTACAAATTTTATTTTAAATTTAAAAAAACAAAAAAAGATGAAAAATTTAACAATTTATTCTAGTAATGAAAAAAATAAAAAAACTAATCTATTAAAAATCTATAATTTTATCTAGTTTATTTTCAAATGAAATAAAAAGAAATAATTTATCTTGGAGAAAGAGATGTAGAAAATATTTTTAAATTTTTCTAAAAATAGAAGGAATAGATTATTTAAAGGAGAATATACACAAAAAAATAAAAAAATATTCGGAAATGAAATATTTGAGAAATTAAAAGAATGTGTAGAAAAATAAAAAAATAAGAAGATATTTATATTTGAGGATATTGACTTAGTTGAAATTTTTAGGAATGAAATATGAAAGTGATAAAAAAATAATATTTTGGATTATATGCAGCAAGAAATTAATAGAGAAGGTAATAAAATGTTATTTTTTTATATTCTAAACTAGATAAAAAAATAGAGGACAAAAAAATAACTAATGAAATGTCAAATTATATGCTTATAAACGATTTGAACACAGATGACATGGGAAAAATTAATTTCTAACTTTAAAAAGTAAAAAAATGTTAATTTTGATAAACGTATGATGTATATAGAGAATAAAGAATTTAAAAAAATACATGAGACCATATATGGAGGAATAATATGAAAGATAAAAATAAAAAAATAATTGTTGATTCTTCTGGAAGTATGGGAGAAATTGGTGTGTCATCTGTTGTAAAATATACATTAAAACATATTGAAAAAAATAATTTTTGAAATATCAAATATTCAATATGATATTATTTTTAATTAATAATGAAATAAAAAGAAATAGAAAAAAACTAAAAAGAAATAAAAATTTTTTTAGTCAACTAAAAGAAAAATATTTTAATAGATTACATATTAAAAAAACAAAAAAATTAAAAAAATAATATTTTTTTAACTGATGGAGATTTTTTTATAGATGAACAAATTTATTCAGAAGGAGAAAAATAATCTATATTGCTTATATTTCGGTGAAAAAAATTAAAAATTTAGTTTAGAAAAAAATTAACAACTAGCGATAAAAATCTTTCATTGTAGTGAAATAACCAATTTAATAAAAAAAGATTATTTAGGAGATAGAATGCGAATAAGTGGTATAAGTACAATAGGGAAAAAAATCATAAAAAAATCATGACTATTATCTTTATTTAAGACATGGAAATAAAAAAATAGTTGTGGTATCAGATGGATTAGGAAGTAAAAAAATTCTGATATTGGTGCTAAAAAGACTATGTGAAAGTATAAAAGAAAAATATTTTAAAAAAACAAATTTTGACATGGATTTCAAATTAGATTTGTTTTTTTATCTGAAATACATAAGATATGGGTTAATAAAATAAAAAAATGAAAAATATTGAGATCAAAGAATGTTATGCAACTGCTTTATTTTTTTGTTTTGTATAAAAAAATAAGCTTCTAATTTCAGGAAGATTGGGAGATGGATTTATTGTTTTTTTGTGAAGGAAAAAAATATTCATATACTAAATGATAAAAAAAGAAGACAAATTTATTAATGAAACTAACTGTATGACTGAAAAAAATTTTTATAGATTATTGGGATATTAAGATAGTTAATACAAGAGAATTTAAAGGTGCAATACTTTGTACTGATGGTATAGAAATACGGGATGATGATTACAAAAAGTTTCACAAAAAGATTTTTTTAAATTCATATCGTTGTAAAAAAATAAAATATATAAGAAAAGATATAAAAATCATGGTTTTTTTAAATTGGCTCGAAAATGATGATAAAAACATTAGTATATATGCTAGGTTGGAGAGGTAAAAAAAGTATGAAACAATTAGAAAGTGGGAAAGTAGTTTTAGATGAAAAATAATGTGAAATTTGAGTTGACAAAGGAATTGTCAAGAGGAGGACAAGGAACGGTTTGGAGAACAACAGATAAAAAAATACAGCTATAAAAATTTGAATTTAAAAAAACTCAGAATCTGGAGAAATTTTAGAAGATACAAGTTCTAATGAAAAAAATATAATCTTATTAGGTTACTCCCCATATCTAGTGATATTCATTTGACTTTACCAAAATCAGTTTTAAAAAAATAATGCAGGATATACAATGGATATTTTAGAAGGTATGCAGTCACTAGGGAAAAATCTTTTATGAGGAAAAAGTTGAAGCAGCAAATGAATGGATAAAAAGAAAAATACAGGTGAATATTGGGAATATTTTAGTAGATATATTTTAACTGGAGGGAAACGTAAAAAGACTAATCGTATTTTTTTAGAAATAGCAAAAATTTTATCAAAATTACATATGAATGGGCTTGTGTATTGTGATTTGTCTCCAAATAATATTTTCATTACTTCAAAAAGGTAAAAAAATATAAATGTCTGGTTAATAGATGCTGATAACATAAATTATCAAGAGGAAACACGAAAAAAACTGGATATTATACACCGAGGTATGGAGCACCTGAAGTTACAACAAGAGGAAAAAGGATGTACTTTTTTTATTCAGATTCATATTCATTGGCAATATTACTATTTGAAGAATTAATAATGAATCATCCTTTTGTAGGTTCTGCAGAAAAATAGTGATGAAGCTGACTGGGAAAAATGAAAAATCAAGATGAAATATCTTTTGAAGATAAAAATTCATTATGGATTATTGCCTTGGATATTGGATGAAGAAGATGATTCGAATTCACTATCAGAATCAGAATTACCTCTTTTTAAATACACTAAGTGAAGATATAAAGAAAAAAATTTAGTAGAACTTTTTTTCTAAATATGGAAAAGAAACTCCTTTAGCAAGGACGAGTTCATTTGAATGGTTTGAAATGATAGCTTTTGAATTGGATAATACGGCTAAATGTAAAAAAATGTGAATTAGACTATATAGAAACGGAAAAAAACTTATGTCCTTGGTGTGATACAAAAAAATAGAATATTAAAAAAATAAATTCCTATAGTGAGGATAATAAAAAAAGATATGGAGTTTTTTTATCAGGAGATAGGGAAAAAAATAAAAAAAGAATCCCTCTTAGAATGATAGAGGGTATTTCATTAAAAACAAACAATAGAGAGTATATTTGATATAAAGATTGAAGATGATAAAATAGAATTTTTCAAATTTTTTTATTTTAAATATAAATTTTATATAATTGAAAAATGATAATAAAAAGAATGATAGGAATATACAATAAAAAAATATAAAGAGAAAAATAAAGTTAATAGCTATAAACGAAAAAAAGTAAAAAAAGGAAGTAATATTAGAGGTTGAATTAATATGAAAAATTAATGAATTATACTTAAGTGATTTGAATTTATTGAGAGAAATTAAAGCAGAAATAATCTTAAATGATAAAGATAAAAAAAGATAATAAATTTTTTTAAATTCAAAAAAAGACAAAAAAAGATAATAAAAAAAGATTTTTTTCCATAAAACATATAAATAAAAAAATAAATTTGGTTTAACAACAGGTAGTGAATTAGAAATAGAAATAAAAAAATACTTGATAATTTAAAAATTAAATGAAATATTGAAGTTTATGAAACAGAAAATGTCAAATATAGGTTATGGATTAGTATTTGATGAAAATAGAGATGAAAAATAAAAATATATTTTTTTGAATTGAAATTTTTTTTATCATGGGACAATAAATGAAAAACTTAGATATAGTAATAAGTGAAAAAAAGTTATTAAAAAGGATGGAAGAATATGAATTATCTGTATTGATATCTGAAATAAAAAAATAATTTTATTCTATCTAATGGAGAAAAAGGATTATTTTTTTATACTCAATATATGGAAATACTAATGAAGAACTAGAAGAAATTGAATCAGAGATTTTGAATGAAAAAACAGAAGGTATAGATAATAAAGAAATAAAAAGTGCTACAATAGAAATAAAAAAATGAAACAAAAAGCAATAAAAATTAATTGAAAAAGATTATTTTTTTGACTTACAATTAGAAAAAAATTAGAAGACAAAAGAATATTTAATAGTGAAAAGAATCGGAAAAAAAGAAAAAAAGAGAAGAAAAAAATATTTTTTTAAGTAGTGTTAATTTAAATTTTGTTAATTATAATGAATATAAAGAAAATATAATAAGTAATAAAAATCTCAGATTTATTGAAAGAAAAAGAAGGATATCTAAAAATTATGGGAACAATATTCTGAAATTGGAAGGAGATTTACTGTTAAAAAAAGTAAGAAAAAAATAGGTTTAATAAATATTCACATGATAGGAACTGGAGAAAATTCAAACCAACAAGTAAATATTTTGTCAGATAATTTAGAAGAACTATCAGTAGGAGATAGGTTATTAATTTGTGACGATGAGCCAGAATATATTAAAAAAATGAAAAAAATTAACTTGGGATGAGTATAAAGAAATTTTAAGAAAAAAATACGTTAAATAAAGAAAAAGATATATTGTATAAAGAAAAAAAGGAGAAACTTGTGAAATAATAAAAAAATAGAAGGAGAAATATTAACATTAGACATTAAAAATCCTATTCCAGATAATAAAATTATAACTTATTCAATTCAAGGAGATTTATCTCAAATTACGAGAAGAGAAAAAGCAAGAAATTTGATAAAAAAACAGGAAGATCTGCTAATCCAAATATAGGATTAATAATAGAAGGAATAACTGGAAATTTAGAAACTGAAAAAGATAAAAACAGCTAAAATAGAACCATTATCTTATTTTTGTAAAAAAATAAGATATTTAAGAATGAACCTACTCCAATTCAAAAAAAGAGCAATTGAAATAGCTCTAAATACTCCTGATATTGCAATAATACAAGGTCCGCTAGGAACAGGGAAAAACAACAGTTATTACAGCAATTATCGAAAGATTAAACGAAATTCATAATAAGGAAGAGGAAAGTAAAGGAAGTGTTTTAATAACGAGTTTCCAGCATGATGCTGTTAGAAATGTTATTGAAAGATTAACTGTAAATTCATTACCTACTATTAAATTTGGGAAAAAAAGAAGTTGATGATGAAACAATGGATGAAATAATAGATAAATGGTCGAAAGTTTTAGTAGAAAAAAATTGAAACAAAAAAATCCAACTATAAAAAAAGAAGATAAAACAATAAAATTAGATGAATATTTTTATAGCATATGAAAGAAATCCTGTTTTAAATAATGAATTAGAAATATTAAATTATATAAAAGATGTAAATTTAGATAAAAAAACATAGATATAGAAGTTGATAATCTAATTAATAAACTGCAATTTAAGGAAGAAAAAAAGTAGTAGTAAATTACTGCCGTTAATACGAGAATTAAGAATAATGGAAACTGCATTTTTTTAGATGATGGAAAAGAAAAAAATTGAAAAAAATCTATTATTTGAGTATAAAGAAATTTTTAGAAAAAAAGTGAATAATGAAAAAGATATACAAACTGAACTCTGAAAAACTAAGAAAATTAGAGGAGTATATTGAATTATCAGAAGAAAAGGTAAAAAGAAAAAAACTTCAAGAAATAAAAAGAATTTAAATTTAATTGGTTAAATGAGTTAATTCCCAAACCTTATTATAGAGAACCTAAAAATAAATGAAGAAATTGTAGAAATCTATAATAAAGTACGAAATTCGATACAAAAAAACCAGAAAAATAACAAAGATGAAATACTTTTTTTGAATTGCTACAAGAACTCGAGAACAATGGAAATTATATTAAAGAATTAATAAAAGAATACAGTTTTGTTTATGCTTCAACTACACAACAAAGTTTTGGAGAAGAAATTAAAAGAAGCAAAGGGTTTAAAAAAAGGAGAAATACCGATATACAATATAGTAATAGTTGATGAAGCTGCAAGGGTTAATCCGTCAGATTTAATGATTCCGTTATCACAGGCAAAAAGAAAAAGTTAATTTTAGTAGGAGATCATAAACAATTACCACATATTTATGATGAAGAAGTGTTTGAAGTATTGGAAGAAAATAATGATATAGAAAAATAGCAAATATTATGTTGAAAAAAATCTATGTTTGAACATCTTTGGACAAATGCTAAAGATTTAGAAAAAAAGATGGAATTCCTAGAACAATAACATTAGATGCTCAATACAGAACACATCCGTTATTAGGTCAGTTTGTAAGTGATAATTTTTTTATAAAAAAAGGATAACGAAGATTTTATTTCTCCAAGAGGAGAAAGTGATTTTAGCCAACCTTTATATGATGTTCCTTTAGTTTGGATTGAATTTAATCAAGCAAATAATACAAAAAGAAAGAAAGATTGGAACAACAAGGGCAAGAGATTGTGAGGCAGATTACATAGTAAAAAGAATTAGTTAAAATGATTAGTGGTGATGGAAAAGAATTGAGTTACGGTGTTATAACTTTTTACAGAGGACAAGTTGAAAAATATAAAAAAAGAAAAAAATTGAAAAAAATTGAAAAAAAGAAAAAGATTTATCAAAAAGAAATTCAAGATAAATTAGATGAAGTAAGAATAGGGAGTGTCGATGCTTTCCAAGGAATGGAGTTTGATGTGATATTTTTTTATCAGTAGTTAGAAGCTACAATAAAATACCAAATTGCAAAGACAGAATAGAAGCATTACAACAACTAGATAAAAAAATACAGAGGAATATAGATTAGAAAAAGACAGAGTAGGTAGGGGAATATATGGTTTTATTACTTCTGAGCAGAGATTATGTGTTTCTTTGAGCAGACAAAAAAATTATTGATAATAGTAGGAAATAGTGATATTTTTGTTTCTGAAGAATGGAAAGAAATTTCAAATTTATTTATACCAGCAATGAAGGAATTATATTATTTAGCTAATGAAAAAGGAGTAATAAAAAAATGGAAGAGAGAGTATTTAGTCTATTTCAAAATGAAAGTTATAAAGAAAAAAATTTCCATATATTAATGTGAAAGAATCAGGTAATATATTTTTGGCAATGTGATTTAATAGAAGCAATTATATATAATTCTGAAATAGTAAAAGATGACTTAAATATATTTGAAAGAACGATTTTAAAAAAATGATTGATTATCATGGATATTCATCAAAAGAATTGTCAGAAATAATTTGTATAGAAGAAGATTTGGTTGAATATTTAATAAAAAAATATTAGAAAAAGGATTACTGGTAGATAGGTATACTGTAAGTGAGAGTGGTAAACAGAAATTAGAAAAAAATCAGTCAAAAAAATAATAGATTCTTTACCTATAAAAAAATAAAACTATTTAGATTAAACAGGGGAATATTTACCTTATATTCACACATATGAAAAAAATTTTTTTAGTGAAAAAGTAACAGAAAGTTCAAATAACTGGTTAAAAAGTTAATATAGGAGATGTAGCAAATGAAAAAGAAATAGCAGGATATTATATAAAAACAGAAAAAAATAACAAATTAGATTTAGCAAAAGAAGATAGAAAAGTTAGAAAAATAATCAAAGAATACAATAAATTATGTAAAAAAATAATTTAAATAAGGTGTATTTAAGCCCCATTTCTAAAAATAAAAAAATAATTTTTTTCTGGTAAAAATAATTTTTTTCATTCAAAAATATGTATTTCAAGATGGAAATATAAAACATTTATTAATTTCTGATGGTTTCTTATTTTCGGTAGATAATTTAGAAGAAGAATTGAAAAAATAGTGGAAACAGAAAAAAATATTGGAAAAAAATTAAAAAGAAAATATCATAAAAAAATAAAAAAATAGAAGATAATAATACAGAAAAAGAAATTTGAAAGTTCTCAGAGAGAATATTTTGAAATTTATAAAGCTTTTGGAAATTTATAAACAAGAAAAAAATTCAAACTAAAGACCAGAGTTTTGAATCAAATAAAAAAATCAGAATAAAATTGATAAATGCAGAGTAGCCATTGAATGGACCTTGAATTATTATTTAAAAGAGAATAGCCAAAAATTTTGATATAATTTATAAAAATTTTTTTGCTGGAAAAAGACCATAAAACAAATGGAAGTCATTTAGAAAAAGATACTGAAAGAATATAATTTTTAAGTATAATAATAAAGTAAATTTTTTAAAAAGTTTTAAAAATATCAGATAAAAAAATTTTTATTTGATACACCTAATTTAAAAATATCTATTACCTTTATTAATAATAGAATCAAATTTTAATAAAGAAAGTTTAGTATTTAAGTTAAAAAGAAAAAAACATCCAGATTTTATAGATTTTATGTACAATGTAAATCAAAAAAAGCAAAGAATACAGACATAATAGTAACATAGAAAAATTTTTGAAAAAAAGAAAGTGATGAAATATATCAAAAAAACATTAAATATAATTAAAAATTTTATTGCCTAAATTTATGATAAATAATATAGATACAACAAATCACGATAAATACGATGCTTCGCAAAAAAATACTGAATTCAGAATATTTTTTTAAAAGAATATTTTGGGGAAAAAAATATGAACTTATGGATAAAAACTCTTAGAGAATTATGTATGGAATTAACTTTGGATGAAAAAAAGGAAACACATTAATAAAAGCCATTTGACTACATAAATACTTTATCTAGAATACTAGAGCAATATCTTTATATTATATTGAAAGATAAAAACAAAAGATTTTTAAAAGAAATTACCAAAGAAAAAAATAATTTCTAAAAATTAGTGAAAAAAATAGATATCAATTTACCAGATACCTTGAAAACAGTAAATGCTAAAAAGAATAGGAGATATATTTTCTGGACAGAAAACTACTTTGGGAGCAGAAATTTTAGCTTTTTTTATATTTATTACATAATTCAGGAAAAAAAGAAGGAATTGGAGTGTATAGTGAAGAAGTAGGTAAAAAAAGAGTTTGTAATTGAATTTATTGAAAAATATAGACACTATATTAAGATATAGAGGACACGGTACTGATATATCTTTAATGCTACCTAATGATTTATTATTAGAATACAGAAATAAAATTTTTGATTTTATAAAAAAACAATAGAAAAAAAGAAGATATTTTTTTTATTAAACATAAAATATAGAGAATATTTTTTTATTCTTGGCAAGGAGAAAAGAAAATGGCAAGTACTTTAATATTTTTCATTAGGAGATAAGTTAGAGGAAAAAAATCAGAAAAATACTACATATATGTTTGAAAAATAAAAAAATATAAAAAAACAAATATTTATTAGATATTTATTTTCAAAGAGCTAGAATTCGATAAAAATAATATGTTTTGGAAATTCTAGGAGTTCATGGGAATATTTGTACAGATTAATGTATTTAAAATATTATGGCTGTGAGCCTTGTTTTGAGAATCTTGAATATCTGAAAGAGATTAGAGAACTATATGTAATAGAAGAATTTTTTTAAAAAGATAGAGAACTTAAAGATAGGATTATAATAAAATATTTTGAAGAAAAATCTAGAAAAAAAGAAATGATAGATTATATTTATGGAATAAAAAAAGAAATGGATAATACAGAAAAAAATTATTATAGATTTGACAGGAGGAAAAAGAGATTTACCTATTTTTTTATAATACAGTTAATGAATCTAATAATGTACAATAGAGATCCTAAAAAAAGAGATATAGAAGTATTATATGCAAAAATCAAAAAGGAAATAAAACTTATGAAATAATATCATTAAAAAGATTTTATTGAAAAAAATAAATTATACTCATGATATAAGTCCTTTTTCAAAAATATGGTTGCCCTTTGAAATTTAAAAAAAAGTATCTGAAAGACATTGAATTAGGGAAATATCTTGATGTGTTATATATATATAGTCAGTATAATTTAACGAAAGAATTGATAAATCATATAAATAAATTTGAAACAATGGAAAAATATACTGTTTATATACAAAAAAAGATAATAGAAACTAAAAATATCTCAATGGAAAAAAATCTTATATCCAAAAAAAGTAGATAAAGATACATTAGTAGATTATCATTTAGAATTATCAAATGAACCATTAGCAACCGTTGCTAAAGTAGCAAAATTGGATAATGAAAAACTTAAATGATAGATTAGATAATAAAAAAATTATGTAGATTTAAAAAGATGTGAGAAATAGTGTGGTTCATGCATATAATAAAAAAATTTAAAAATATAGTAAATTAGAAAGAGTTTTAGAAAGTAATTTTTTTATACTAGAAAAAAATAAAAAAAGAAGATAAATGAAATTTTAGTAGCGAATATTGGTGATGCTAGAAATTATAGGATGGTAAGTTATATCGATTACAATTTAAATACCTCATTCTCATTCAGAGTTATAATGGAAAAATAAAAAAATTTGAAAAAAATATATTTAGTTGGTTTTTATTCCAATGAATGGAATTATTTTATTGATAAATGGATTTCAGAATTAGGATTAAATATAAAAAAAGAGAATATGATATAACAACTGATGTTTCTGAAAAATATTTTTTTGAAGAAATATTAAATAAAGAATTAAAAAAAGAATAAATCCTAAATTTGAATGCATTATTATACATAATTCTTTTCTCAATAGATGAAAGAAATAAATATTTTTGAAAAAAATAGCTGAAAAAGCTAGTTAGAGAGAATAAAAAAATATTTGATAACATACGATATGACTTATTCTTATAGGGATGTTTGTTTTATAAATTACATAAATTTACATTGTCTCGAATTATTAGGAATGCTAAAAAAATAAAGGAGATAGTATATGCTTCTCTAAAAAAATAAAAATAGCTAAATTAGAGAATATGAACAGAATAAATTCTGTCATGAATTTATTTAAATCTGTTCAGGAATTTGAACTTTATAATAGATATAATGAAGTAATAGATGTAAATAATGAATTAAAAAAACTTATGAAAAAAAGTTTCAAGGATATATAATTTTAATCAAGTAACCTCATTAGACTCAATGAGAAATGATATTATAAATTTTACAACCGTAGAAAAATCAACTTGAAAAAAAGAGATACTAAATAATATTAAGAAGATATATATTAATAAGACTCCAGATAAATATAGTAAAAATAAAAAAACTATGATAAGAAATCAATTAAAATTTAATAATCTTGCTCAGGCTCTTTATTTAGTATGGGATTTGATATTAAATGGATTATTAGAAGATGATAAATTAAATAAAAAAATAACTATATAGAACAAGAAGTGAAAAAAAGATTTTTTTAAAGATTTCCAATCAATTTGATCATCAAGAGTTGTATAAATTTTTTTGAAAAAAATATAAACATTTTTTTCTATAGTTAGAAATGAAAGTGCTCATATTAATTTAAAAAGAAAATTTTATTAATTTAGAAACAATATCTGGTGAAATTGAAAAACTGTTTAAAAAGACTTAGATATTCTGATAAAAAAATAAAAAGAAAAATATGAAAAAAATCGTTTTTAGAATATTATGAAAAAAAGAAGGGAAAAAAATTATGAGACATAAAGTAATCGTTTTTTTATCTCATGATTTGGATATAAGACAAAAAGGAAGAACTGAAAAGAAAAAAATACAAGATAGAAGAAATTATTTTTTTTGCCAGAAGATTTACAAAAAGATTTGGTCTAATGTACGTTGTGACGAAAAATTATGAGAAAAAAATTTAGAGAAATTAATGATTTTTTTATGAATAGCACTTTAGAAAAAAATGATTGTATAATTACACAAGGAAATTGGGGTTATGTCTATTCATTAGTAACTGAAGCGAAAAAAAGAGGTTACATTCCATTATATGGCTTTTTCCTATAGAGATGGAGAAGATAAAATAGTGAATGGTGAAAAAAATAAGAATTAGTAAATTTAAACATATAAAAATATATAGAATATTGATTTTATTAAATTTTAAATTTCAGAATCGATAATAAATAAAAAAATAATAGGAGGAAGTATGGAAATTAAAAAAATAGCCAAGAAGTAGTAGATCAAGAAAAATTTAAATTCTGAAACTAATGAAAAAAAAGAAAAAAGAAAAAGAATTAGAGATGGTAAAAAGAATGGGAGCGAATAAAAAAATTTAAAAAGATGAACTTGAAAAATAAAAAAAGAAAAAAATATAGAAAAAGAATTGGAATTGAAAGAAAGAGAAATAAGAATAAAAAGAAAAAGAAAAATTCTCTTGAAAGTGATTTATTAAATAGAAAGAATGCATTTGAAAATTAACTTGAAAGATGAAAAAAATTAAATAAAGAGTCAGTATGGAGAAAAAGAAATTGATAGTAAAAATATCTGATTATAGAGAAAAAGAGTATAAAAAAATTAGAAGATGAAATAGAAAAATTTAAGAAAAAAAGTAAAGTTAAAAAAACATTGATGAACAAATAAAAATTAAAAACAAGAAGAATATGATAATTTACAAAAATAAAAATTTTTGGAATTAGATAAAAAAAGAAGAAAAACTTAAATAATAAAGAAGATGAACTCAAAAAAACAAGAAGAAAAAGTTACAGTACGAAAAAAACGAAGAGTAAAAAAATAAAGAAAAATAATAATCAAAAAAATAATAGAAGAAGAAGTGTCTAGAAAAAAATAAGTGATGAAAAAGATAACTTTGAGATAGAAAAAAAGAAGGGCTGTCTAATAGTATAGAAAATTTAAAAAAATACAATTAAAAAAATTAAAGACAATGAAATAAGAAAAATATGATAATTTTATAAACAATTATGGTTCGACTCCTGAGGTAATAATAAAAAAATAAAAAGAAAAAGAATTAGAAATAGATAAATTAAGAGAAGAGCTTGCTAATAGGCCAAGTTTAGAAATACAAAAAGAGGTTAGAAAAATCAAGAAGAAGAGTTAAAACAAAAAGAGATTTCAAATAGAAGAAATGGAAAATGAAAAAAATGAATTGAGAAATTTTATAAGTGATAGAACTACTGAAATTTCTGAATCAAAGGATTTGAAAATGGAAAAATATTAATTTGAAATTAGAAAAATGAAAAAGAATGAAAAGTATTATAGACAGCTTGAAAGGACAATTAAATACTATAAAAAATGAATTAGAAAGATTATCATATCCTGAAAGGAAGAGAATCAACTAGAGAACAAAGAATACAAGAAATAGAAAAAAGGGGAACTACCAGATGTCTATGTCATAAATAATGATAATAAAGAAGAAATTAATGAAATAGAATGGCTTAATAATATTTATAAAAAAATTGTAATGAATACGGAATAAAAATTTAATAAAAGAATTTTTATATGCTTTCCATACTTCATTAAAAAAATTTCTGACTGGTCTATTTTTAACAGTTTTGGCTGGGAGTAAGTGGTACTGGGAAATCAGAATTACCTAAATTATATGCAAAGTTCGGGGATTAAACTTTATAAATGTGGCAGTACAGCCAAATTGGGATAGTCAAGAATCTATGCTCGGATATTTTAACTCCATAGATAATAGATTCGATGCTCAACCTTTGTTAAGATTTTTTTAGCACAAGTAACAAAAAAATCAACAAAAAAATGAAAATGAGATATTACCAAGTGAATGTATGAGTTTAATATTATTAGATGAAATGAATTTAGCTCATGTCGAACATTATTTTGCCGACTTTTTAAGTAAATTAGAAGCTAGAAGAAGTGAAGGAAAAGGAAAAAGTACCATATGTAGAAATAAAATTAGGTTCTGGACTGGAGCCGTATAAATTAAAAAAATGTATAGAAATTTATTGTGGACAGGTACAATGAATCAGGATGAGACAACTAAGTCGTTGTCAGATAAAGTTTTAGATAGAGGAATATTAATAAACTTTCCAAGACCTAAAAAAATTGGAAAAGCAGAAAAAAAGATGGAGTTATTAAATAAATTTGTTAAAGGAAAAAAATATAGCGATGCTAACAGAAGAAGATTGGAAAAAAATTGGTTAAAAAGAGAAAAATACTCTGTCAGAGGAACAAATGAAAGAGATAGAAAAAAATATAGAAAAAAATGGTAGAAGATATAAATGAAGCTCTTGAAGGAACTGGTCGTGCATTGGGACACAGAGTGTGGCAAGCGATAGAGTTTTATATATTAAATTATCCTTTAGTATTGAATGAAACAACTAGAAATAATGGAGAAATGACGGAAAAAAATTGGTAAAAAAATATGAGAATAGCTTTCGAAGATCAAATAGTTCAAAAAAATAATGCCTAAATTAAGAGGAATAGAGGTCAGAGGAAGTGACAAAAAAAGTGTTAGATAAAAATAAAAAAATATACTGGAAAAAGAATGAGTTTAATAATTTAATTGAGGACTTTGATTTTTGCAATGAAACATGGATATGATCAGTTTATTTGGAATAGTGCTAAATATATAACGAAGGAAGAGTTAGAAGAAAAACGTCACAAATGAGGTAGTATAATGTTTAAAAAAATTATGAAGAATATATAAAAGCATTTAATACTGAGGATAAAAGAGAAGAGGCTATTCTTTTTATTAGGAATTCAAAAATTGGATAATACAGTTTATTCAGAATAATAAAATTTATGATGACTATTATTATAATTTGGATAATTTTTTTAAATTCAAAACGGATAAATAATGAAAATAAGAAAGATTTTTTTAAGTCCTATTTTTTTGAGACAGTAGAATCTCCAAGTAAAAAAATATTTTCTCAGTTGAAAAAAATAAGATCATAAAAAGTTAATGAAATGATACCAGTGTACAAAGCAAAAGAATTGAATAGTTCTTCTGTAAATTGGATAAGTAAATTACTAGGAAAAAAACATTAAAAAGTAAAAATAAAAAAATAGTACTTCTATATTGACTCCAGTTAGAAAAATTTAGCTACGATACGGGAGAAAAATAGATTATTTTTAGAATTTTTGTAAAAGATTAAAAATTATTCTTAGAGAATAAATTAGATGCAGAAAAATCAAGAGTTTGAAGGAATAAATCAAATAGAATTTTACTTAATACAATTAAATAAATTTTTAAATTCAGAAGAAATCAAAGAAATAAAAGCGATGGGAAAAATTTGCCACCAAATAACACTTTACTTTCAGATCAATACTATAAAAAAATTTGGAGTGAGTGGAAAAAAATTTAAATAAAGTAGATTCTATGATAGAAAAATATTAGTAAAAAAATATAGATGATAAATTATTGATTATTGTTTGTTTTGAATTAATTTATATTTTACAAGATTATTTTTGAATTTATACAACAACCAATTAAAGTGAATTATGAAAAATTTTTGAAATTGAAGTAATAGGTAATGATGCTATTACTGGATATAATAAACATACTTTGAAAGAAATAAATATAATACTTAGTAGTAAAAAAATATAATTATAAATTTTTTTAAAACAAACAATATTTTTTTAGAATTAAGAAATAAAAAAATTATATTCCAAATAAATGGAAAAGAAAAAGAAAAAAATATATAATATAATTGAAATCACAGATATTAATAATTTTATAAAGAAAGAAATATTATCTATTTTAAATTAGTAAAGGCATGAAGGAGGATTGGTATGAATAAGCTAATAGTAGATTTTTTTAGAAATACTCCATTATATATAAAGGACAATAAAAATAGAAGAAAGTAATTTTAACCTTTTGCAACAAACGTATTCTGTAGATGAAAAATAATTATTTTTTTTAAATTGTGAAAAATTCTAGAGTTATAAGAATAGATAATAATATATATACAAGTACACTTTTATTCAGAAATGAATACATTTAGGAAAAAAATCAAATTACAACAAAAAAACAATGAAGGATTAGATTTATTATTAAAAAAATTCTTTCTACCAAATTAAATTCAGATAATTTAAAAATTTTTATTTCCAGATATATTTAATGAATTTGATTTAAGTAAATTGTATAAAAATTCTGAAAAAGAGGGTATAAGAAACTTGAATCTATGCCGAAAAAGTATAGCTACAGTATTTTTATTATGAAAATATCAAAAAAATTAAATAAAAAGAATTTTGGAAGAAAAAAATTATCAATATTAGTAATCGATTTAATTGGTGAAGAGTTAACATTAACATTAATAAAACCAACAGAAATTAATGAAACTAAATTAAAAAGATGAAATAATATGGGAAAGATATCCAACTGTTATAGAAAAAAATATCTGAAGAAGAATTTGATGCTTTGTATAATAAAAATAGATAGAAGGAATGTGATATATTTAATTTAACTAGAAAAAAATGAAGAAAAAAATTAAATTGAAAATAGTAAAAAAATAAAAATTTTTGATATTGGAACTGACTTGAATACTAAAAAAATATTGATATAAGTAGCTACATAAATAAATTCTTAGAGAATCACAAAGAAATTATAGGAGATTATGATCAAAAATACAGAGTTACATGTGATTTCTTATCACATAATTTAGAATACAATATAACAAAAAAACTATAAAATAGAGAAAAAAATATTTTGGATTCTGAAGTTTTGATGGGCTATGATAGATATCTTGAAAAATATGAAAAAAATTAATTGGAAAAAAAGTGAAACAATTGATTTGTGGAAAGATTATTTACTCAGGGTTAGCAATAAAAATTATTATTTGGTAAATTTGATTTGATAGGAGATGAAGTGGCTTAAAATTATTCCAAGGCTAGGGAAAAAAAGAAGAAATTAGTATTAAAAAAATACATTTACAATAGTAAAGAATGAAAGTAATGTTTACAGATTTCCATTGATTAAAAACAGGAATATCACAGAAAGTTAATATTGAGGCGGTATTAAGGCCACAAGTTAAATTAAAGGAAAAATATTGAATGTAAATTACGTTTAACTTATACCTATGGAAGTGAAAAAAACCCTATGAATTAATTTCTTTGAACCTTTAGATTCTAATGTATTCTCAGAATTAAAAAGCTAAATGGGAAAAACAAAATTGAAGATAACTTTGATACGGAATTTTTTTACCTTTTTCAAGTAAAAAGAATTACGTAAGAAGAGAGAGGTATTTAAAGAATTAGAAAAAAATTTCAGAAATTTAATAGTTTTTTTCAGAGGAATATCTAATGTTAAATTTGAGAGATAATCGAATCAAAAAAATTGAAAGAAGAAAAGATGTATAATAATGAAAAATTTAGAAACAAGATATTATGAGATAGAATATTTAGATGAGTTTGGTAATGTAAAAAAAGTATAGGAATCAAAAAAATTGAATATATCTAAAAAAATTCTGTAAAGGAAGAAATAAAGCATGCATTTTTATTCCTTAAATTAAATAATAATCAAAAAAATTAGCTTATATTGATATAAATAATTGGAAAAAGCAACATTTTTTTGGAAAAATATTATTATGATAGAAGTCAAAAATTTAATATTTTATTCTGATAATTATATAAATGAAGAAGATATGCATGATTCTTATGTAAAAATATTCGTTGAAATCTAAAAAAAGGATAATAGAGATAGATATGTAGCTAAATTAATTCATTCTTTAAAAATATGATACAATAGGAGAAATGTATGAAGTAAAATTTATATTTAATGATTCTACATTATATCAATTGAGAACTTTATTTATTCAATATATAAAAAGAAGATTATTCAAAAAAATTCTAACAAAAATATATGAAATAATAAAAAGGAGCAAAAAGAAAATATTTTAAAAACTATACTATGTAGCTAGAAATGTTAAATTACAAGAAGATATACTATGCTTTTATGTCTATTTCTGCGGATATATTTGATAATCAATTTCTGAAAAATATACTATAGTTTAATTGAAAAATTATAAATATGGAAGAGATTTTATTGATGAAATAGGATATTCCATATCTAGATTTCCAAAAAAAGAAATGAAAAATTATGTTGAAAAAAATTATGGGATTTAGATAATAATAAAGTTATAAGTGTGCTTTCCAGAAATGTGTGGTTTTCAAATAAATTGATTGAAACATTAGAGTTAGAAGAAATATTACAATATTTTTACAATAGCAGTGGATATTTTAGAGAAGTATTCTAATATTGAGATAACCTATGATAATAAGAAATATCTAGAAAAAGGTATAGGTGATTCTTTAATGTTTATTTTAGGATTATTAAGAAGAAGAGATATAGACAGAGAAAAATAAAAAAAAGTTATCAATGAATAATGAAGAATTTCAAAGATGTTACAAAGTAATTGAAAAAGTTATCAGAAAAAGAATTAGAGATAAATAGTTTTCTAAATTTAAAAAAATAAAATTGATAATAGATATAAAAAAATATCAAATTTATTGGTTATAGTAGCTAAGTATTTAACAGGATATAAAAATAGATATAGATATAGAGATAGATACTGATGATGAAAAACAAATAAAATTTCATTCTTGAAATACCCCTCTAATCTGCTAAAATATACCTATAAACAAAAAAAGTTAATTTCGAAATTAAATATTTTTTTAATAGAAGGGAGATTTGCAATAATTTGTATTTGCAAGAGTGGGATTGATATGAAGGGTAAAATGAGTATGAAAGTTATTGGAATTGGCGGAATGGGAATAAATTTTGTTAATTTTATGATAACTTCAAAAAGTAAAAAAATGTAGAGTATATAACAATTGACACAGATAGTGAAAATTCTAATGCAAGTCGGGGTCAAAAAGAAGATATTCTTAGATACTGGAGTCCCAAAATGTCAAAGGGAATTGGCTGAGAGAGTAGCATTTCAATGTGAAATAATATCCATAAAAATTATAAAGTATTTACTATTTTCCAAAAATACTCAAAAATAATGATATAATATAAAAAAATAAAAAGAGTGGTATTATCCACTCTTTTTAATCAACAAAAAAACAACTTTAATAATGGCCTCTACAGGAAATTATCCATAAAACTCCATTTTCATCAATGGCATAAACAAGCCTGTTAGTTTCGTCAATTCTTCGACTAAATCCTTTTTCTATATTTCAAAGCTTCAGGTTTGCCTATTCCATTCAATGCTCCATTTCTTTCAATAGATATGTTCGATAACCTAAGTTTTTTTTATCTATACAAGGGGTCAAGACCCCTTGCTTCAAGATATTTATTTTATTAAATTCTAAGTTTATATAGTTATCGAACAGGTCTCAATATCTTTTATGAGTTCATTAATCCTTTTTAAAGTTTTTTTTATATTGAGATTGCCAATATAAATAATCTGCCCAACTATCATCAGTCCATAATTTATTCATCGTCGACCTCGATTAAATCATGAACTTGTCCTTTTACGCTTTTCATCTGAGAAAATCCTCTATCTATTTTTTTGCAAGATATTCAGCATTTTGGACTGCTTTTTAAAAAAATGATTATATTTTTTTCAAGATTTATTAAAACTACATTTTCTTCATTTTTTTCTTGTTACAATTACATCTTCATTTTCTTTTCACTGCTCTATCACAATAACTTTTTAAATTGTTTCTCATAGTTGAAAAAAACTTACAGCTAACATATTTATCACTCCTTTATAATTTATTGTACAATTTATTATAGTTTTTTTGTACAAAATGTCAATAAAAAAATAAAAAAACAAAAAAATTGACAATTATTGTAAAATATAATAAAAATATTTAAAAAGAGTTTTTTTAAAGTTCAGGACTATAGTGATTTTACAGCTATCGTGAAAGAATAATTATTTTATAGCGGTTGTTTCAGAAATGGAACAGCCTTTTATTTTAAGAAAGGATATTTTTACAATCGAAAAACTTATGAAGAATACAATTATAACAGTAATAAAAAAATTTCTATCATCATATTTATTTTTTTATTTTTTTCTTTGTACAATATTTCATAATAAAAAGAATATATAAATGATAGAAAAGCCGTAAATGAAAAATAAAAAAAGTAGATTATGTAATAATACTGGGGGCAAGAGTAAAAGGAGAAAAGCCTGCTAAATCACTTATGGAAAGGATAAAGGCGGCAACGAAGTATTTAAAAAAAATCCAGAAGTTAAGGTTATTGCAACTGGAGGAAAGGGAAAAAAATGAAGGTATTGCAGAAGGGGTAGCCATAAAAAAAGAGAACTCTTGAAAAAAATGGAATTAGTGAAGATAGGATTATTTTTGGAGGATAAATCTAAGAATACGGTTGAGAATTTTAGATTTAGTCTTGAAAAAGATAAGAAATAGTGAAAATGGCAAGAATAAAAAAATTCTGAAGATAATGGAAATCGAAAAAAATAAAAAGTATTGATTGTAACGAATGATTATCACATTTTCCGTTCTAAAAAAATATTGCTAGAAAAGTTGGATTTGATAATAAAGATTATGAAATTTATGGTCTTCCGGCAAAAAAACACCATTGATTTCAATTCCACAATCGTATTTTAGAGAGTTTTTTTATCGAATGTGAATTATTTTCTTTTTCAGTTTAAAAAAATTAAATAATTTTTGGTAAAATATTTTTTTATAAAGACTATGAAAAAAATACAAAATTATTATATAATATAAATAATGTTGAGTAACTGGGCTTGGATAAAAGTAGTTGCTCATTTTAAAAAAATACACTAAAAAAATAATAAACGGAGGAATTAATATAAATGTTGGATCAAAAAAATAAAAGAAACTTTTCGATAATTGCACATATTGATCACGGAAAATCAACTATTGCGGACAGACTTTTGGAACAAACAGGGACTGTAACGCAAAGGGAAATGGTAGATCAGCTGTTAGATAGCATGGATTTAGAAAGGGAAAAAAAGGGATAACTATTAAGGCACAGGCAGTTACGTTGAAATATAAGGCTAGAAACGGAGAAACTTATGAGTTAAATTTAATTGATACTCCAGGACACGTTGACTTTATTTACGAAGTATCAAGATCGCTTGCAGCTTGTGATGGGGCCTTGCTTGTAGTTGATGCTGCTCAAGGGATAGAGGCGCAAACATTGGCAAATGTGTATTTGGCACTGGAAAATGATTTGGAAATATTGCCTGTAATTAATAAGATTGATTTGCCATCTGCAGATCCTGATAAAGTTAAATTGGAAATTGAAGATGTTATAGGATTGCCGGCTGATGAGGCGGTTCTTGTTTCTGGGAAAACTGGATTTGGGATTGAAGACTTGCTGGAAGCAATTATTAAATATATTCCAGCACCTAAAGGAGAAATTGACAGTTCTTTAAAGGCATTGATTTTTGACTCGCATTATGATGACTTTAGGGGAGTTATTACATACATCAGAATAATTGAAGGTAAAATTGCAAAAGGAGACAGAATTAAGATTATGTCTACCGAAAAGGAATTTGATGTACTGGAAGTTGGAATTTTCTCACCTAAAATGAAGGAAGTAGATGAATTAACAGTTGGATCAGTTGGATATATTATTACTGGAATTAAGTCAATTAAGGATACACAAGTTGGAGATACCATTACACATGTGCAAAATCCGACAAATACTGCACTTGAAGGTTATCGACCTGCATTAAGTATGGTTTTTGCTGGAATTTATCCAGTTTCAACAGATGACTACGAAGATTTAAGAGAGGCACTGGAAAAATTGCAGTTGAATGATGCTTCATTATCTTATGCTCCAGAAACTTCGCTTGCATTAGGATTTGGATTCAGATGTGGATTTTTAGGACTTTTGCATATGGAAATAGTTGTAGAAAGATTGCGTCGTGAATTTAACATTGACTTGATTTCAACAGCACCGTCTGTTAAATATCATGTAACACCTGAACAGGGACAAATGATAGTAATTGATAACCCTGCAGAATTTCCAGAAGGGAAAAAATATATTGAAGAGCCTTATGTAAAGGGTACAATTATTGTTCCAAAAGATTATGTTGGAAATGTGATGGAACTTTGTCAGGAAAAAAGAGGAACATTTATCAATATGAATTATCTTGATGAAACGAGAACTATGATCAGTTATGACTTGCCACTTGCAGAAATTGTAATTGATTTTTATGATAAATTGAAATCACGTACAAAAGGTTATGCTTCATTTGAATATGAAATGATTGGATACAAAGAATCAGACTTGGTAAAAGTAGATATTTTGGTAAGTGGAAATCCAGTAGATGCCTTTTCATTTATTGCACATAAGGATAATGCCTATTACAGAGGTCGTGCAATAGTTGAAAAATTAAAAGATGTAATTCCAAGACAGCAATTTGAAATACCATTACAGGCTGCATTGGGTACAAAAATAATCGCAAGGGAAACAATTAAGGCACTTAGAAAGAATGTGCTTGCAAAATGTTATGGTGGAGATATTACACGTAAGAAAAAAATTATTGGAAAAAACAAAAAGAAGCGTAAAAAAACGTATGAAGGCGATTGGAAATGTAGAAATTCCACAAGAGGCGTTTTTTTATCAGTATTAAAAATTAAATGACTAATTTATCTTATATAAACATAAAAAAATTAGACTTGTTCGATAACTATATAAACGTAGAATTTATGAAATAAAAAAATATTTTTGAAGCAATGGGTATTGATTCCTTGTGTATAGATAAAAAGTTTTATATTATCGAACATATCTATTGATTAAGTAATCTGAAAGTTTATTCGATGTAAAAATTATAAAAAAAGGTAGGAAAAAAACAAAAAAAGGAAAGAGAAAAATAGTGAATAAGGAAATAAAAATTAAATAAGAATATTATATTTTTTTGATGTGGAAACAAACGGATTTCAAGGAAGTTCTGTTTTGTCGATGTCTGCGATAAAGGTTAATTATAATTCTGAAAGTTCTGGAGAAGAGAGAAACAAATGGAAAAAAAGTTTCTGAATTTAACAGATTTTATTTTTAGAAATGAAGCGAAGAGTTAAATGAAGGTGCAATTAATGTAAATGGATTGACAGATGATATAATTTTTAAGTGAAAGGAAAAAAATATTATTCAAAAATACAGGAATTGAATATCCTTTGACTTTTTAAGGAAGATATGGATAATTTCTTTTTATTTTGTCAGGATACAAGCCATTTTGTCGCTCATAACATAAAAATTTGACAGAAGTTTTGTAGATTTTCCATTGCAAAAATCAATTTGATACAATGCTAACAAATATAGATATTGTAAAAGTAACAGGTTCTTCCTATGGAAACTACAAATGGCCAAAACTTATGGAATGTGCCAATTATTATAACGTTCCATTTGAAGAAAGCCAGTTACACGGAAGTTACTATGATGTTTTAATAATGTTTAGAATATTTTTTTAAAATGATGAAGCATAAAACTGGAAATAAGAGAATTTTAGAATTTTTAGAAAAAGAATAATTTAAAGAACTTAAATTCTTGTAAAAAAATTAATTAAAATAAAAGGGGTGAAAATGAGTATTTTAGCAAAGAAATCTGAGCCAAATAATTTAGTAAATACAGAAGAAAAAAATGATAATTTTCTGGAAATGACTGAATACAAGGAAAATTTGGAATTTGAAGTTCTAGAGACTTTTTTTCAAAAAAAGATTTCTAATTTTATTGGAGAAAAATGATTATCAAAAAAAGCTATTGAATTTACTGAAAAAAACAGCTATATTTACTAAATCAGACATTTAATAAAAATAAAAAAATACTAATTTTTCATTTTTGAATTACCATTAAAAACGAAAAAGATAAAGATATAATCGGAAATATAAATGAATTAATTATAAACGAAAAAGGTTAAATTTCGTAATTTTTTTATTTATTTAAAAGCAGGAATTGCTAAACTGTAAAAAAATTCTATTTTTATTGTAAGTTTTATAAGATATTCAGGGGATTCAGTTATTAATAAGCACTTTGGATGAACTTGAAAAACAAAGGGATTCAAGGAGAAATTATAACATCTGTTTATCTAAATATTACGGATTCAAAGGCATTACAAAAAAACTTTTGTCGTATAAGAACATAAAAGTTAAGATTTATAATAATTCAAGTGAGAGTTTTCATACAAAAAGCATATTTATTTGAAAAGGAAAAAAATATCATAGTGTTGTAATCGGATCATCTAATATTAGTCAAAGTGCATTGTATTCGGCGGAGGAATGGAATGTGAAGCTGACAGATAGCAGTTTTTTTAATATTTATGGAAAAATCGCTAAATCAGTTTGAGAAGTTGTGGCATAGTAATGAAGCGATAGAATTGACACAAGATTTTATTTATGAATATGAGAAGTATAAAAAAATCTGTAAATGCACAAAAGTACTTTTGATTACAGAAAAACCAAAATTGAACAAGAAAAATGAATTTGTACCAAATAGCATGCAAAAAAAGAGTTTTGCAAAAAACTAAAAGAAACTAGAATAAACGGCAATAAAAAGGGCCTTGTAATTTCTGCAACTGGTACAGGAAAAACCTATCTTGCCGTAATGGATATAAAAACAGTTTTTGAAATTAATTCCAATACTGAAAAATAAATTATTTAAAAATAAATGATAAAAAAATCAAAAAAACTTCAAATATAAAATTTTTATTCATTGCTCATCGTGAAGAGTTGCTAGAAAATGCAATAAATGTTTTTTTCAAAAATCCTTAAAATTGACAAAAATGAATTTGGAAAAATTTATGGCGGTTTAAAGGAAATTGATAAAAAGTATAATTTTTTTGCTTCGATTCAGTCTTTTAAGAAATTGTTACAATGAATTTAAGCCTAGTTTTTTTTGATTACGTTATAGTTGATGAATTTCATCATTCAATGTCAGACAGTTATTTAAAAAAACATTATCATATTTTTAATCCAAAATTTCTATTAGGATTAACAGCAACTCCAAAACGTATGGATGGAAAAAGACATTCTATCACTTTGTGATTATAACGTAGTAGATGAAATTGGAATAAAAGAGGCTTTGGAAGAAGACTTGATTGTTCCTTTTCATTATTTTGGAGTAAATGATTATACGATTAATTATGATAATATTCCTTACAAAAAAATGGGAAATACAATGAAAAAAATATTATTAGAAAAATTTATTATTGAACACTCGTACCGATTATATTGTTGAAAAAAATCAATAAATTTGGCTTTGATGGTGATGAACTAAGTGCTGTTGCATTTTGCCAGAATATAGAGCATGCTTTTTTTATGAAGGAAGAATTTTCAAAAAAAGGTTATAAATCGGCTGTGATCACAGCAAATACAAGTTCAAACGAAAGATCAGAAATTTTAGAAAAATTCAAAAAAACAAAAAAATTGAAATTTTATGCGTAGTAGATATTTTTAAACGAAGGAATTGATATTCCAACAATTAATTTACTGCTATTCTTACGTCCCACAATGTCGTCAACAATTTTTTTATACAGCAAATTGGGAGAGGATTGAGAAAGGCTAAAAAAATAAAGACTTTGTAACAATTATTGATTTTATTGGAAATCACAAAAAAAGATTATTTATTAATAAATTATTTTTTTCGAGTGAAGTTGATAACAAAGATACTTTATTCACAAAAAGAAAAAAATTATAAATGAAATTAAAAAAATCAATTTTCAAATATTCCAAAAATCTTGTTATGTGGAGCTAGATAGAATTTGTCAAAAATCGTATTATTGAAAAAAATAGAAAAAAATTAACTTTAATTCTAAAAAAATATCCTAAAAAGAATTGTATTTAAATTATAAGCAGGAAATTGGAAAAATCAGAAAATGAAATTTTTAAAAAGTGAGTGATTTTGATACAAATATTGAATTATTTCAAGAGTTATCCCTAAAGTTAGGATCATTTTATAATGCTCAGTTACAATTTGAAGATTCTGAAATCAAACAAAAATAAAAATATCTTTATTAAATTCAGAAGAAACTGAATTTTTTTGGCATATTTAGAAAATTAACGATTGTAGAGCCGTTTACGTATTTGATTGTAAAATATTTGATAAACAACGATTTTATAAATTCAGAAATTATTGTTGATGAATATAAAAAAATTATTTTAATATTAAAGATGATTTTCAAAAAAAGAATATGTAATAAATCGTATTTTTACGGAATTAGTTGAAGATGAAATTTTTGGAAAAATTCGAAAAAAATAGATTATTTAAAAATTTCAAAAAAATATAATAAAATATTTGAAAAATAAAAAAAGAAAAATAATGATGAAATAAATTTAAAACTTATAGATTTAGATAATTCTCAAAACACAAATTATAATTTTAAAAAAACAGGCTAGAAGATTTACTATATTTAGGATTATCAGAATTTAAGAAAAAAATAATAATCTTTCAATATTTAATGAAAAATATCTTGATTCCATATAAAAAAATATAAAAAGAATTGAACTGCAAATCTTACTGGACTCAAAAAGTTCCAAAAAGGAAGCTGGAGAGCAGGTTATGCCAATACAGATAAAGATATTTGCCTTTTTGCAACAATTGATAAAACTCATATTTTGCAGGAAAAATTTGAAATACGATAATTCTCTTTTGCAGACGACATAATTCAATGGATAAGCCAGCCTAAAAACTGCTCATACTTCAAGTGTAGGAAAGATGTTTATAAATCATAAAAAAATTGGGATATAATGTGCATATATTTATAAGAAAAATTTGCCTTTATGGATGGCAATAAAACTAATCCATTTATTTATTTAGGAAAAAGCTGATTATTATAAAAAGTTCTGGAGATAAGCCAATGAGGATTTTGTGGAAATTAGAAAAGAAAAATACCACAGGAATTGATATATGAATTGTATAATTTATAATTATATAGGTTAGTTTTGTGTAAACTCAAAATATTATTAGTACAGGATGGTATTTTTATCATCCTATTTTTTTAAAAATAAAATCAAAAAAATCGAGATAAATTTTTTTCTATTATATAGAGATAAAAAAATATGATATAATTATTTAAGATCAAAAATTAAGGAGATTAAAAAAATGCCAGTTTACTATAATGCAGATAAAAAAGACATGGTATGCTATGTTTTTATGCTAAAAGATTACAAGGGTGTAAATAAAAAGTACAAAAAGACTGGGTTTAAGAAGAAAAAGGAAGCTCAGGAATATGAATATGAGTTTAAGAAAAAAATTGCTAAATCTGTAAATATGTCATTTCAATCGTTGTATGAACTTTATTTTGAGGATTATAGCAAAAGACATAAACCTACAGCTATCAATACTGTGGAAAATTTTTTTAGGTTACATATATTGCCTTTTTTTGGCGATGTTGAGATTAGCAAGATTAATTCCTATATGATTCGAGAATGGCAAAATGAAATGCTGGAAAAGGAAAGTGAAAATGGGAAGCCGTTTAGTGAAAATTCTAAAGCTAATATTTATGCGGCTTTAAAAAGTTTGTTTAATTGGGCTGCAAAATATCAAGGATTGAATGAAAATCCTTGTAAAAATTTAGGGGCATTTGGAAGTAAAAAAAATCGTTCTGAAATGAAAATCTGGTCAGTAGATGATTTTAATAAATTTATAAATTTTCTTGAATCAAAAAAATAAAGAAAAAAATGGTAAATATTCTGATGCGATTATTATATTTAAAAGTCTTATTTTGGACTGGATTACGAATTGGAGAAGTTTTTAGCTCTTACATTTGATGACATTAATTTGGAAGAAAAAAATTTATAGATGTGAATAAAACTATTTCTCGAATAAATAAAAAAAGAATATGTAACCACTCCAAAAAAACTTTGGGGTCAATAAGAAAAGTTCTTCTTCCTGAAATTCTTATTTCAGATTTAAAATCATACTTTTTCTAAATTTGAATTAGAATTACAATTAAATAAATCAAAGACTTTAAACTCTCAAAAAGTATTTAATTTAAAAAAATTCTCAATTACGTTATATTTTAGAAAAAAATATAGCATCCAGGCAGGTGTTGAAAAAAATAAGACTTCACGATTTTTAGACATTCCCACGCTTCATATTTATTATTTATCCAAGCCGACATTACCGCAATCAGCAAACGCCTAGGGCACGATAACTTGCAAACTACTATAAATACTTATTCTCATTTATATAAAGATGCTAATAAGCAGCTTATGAGAAAGTTAAATAATAACAGTTGAATTATTGACATTTAAGTGTTATACTATAAATATAAAGGAAGGTAAATAAATAAAGTTTAGGCAGAAAAAAACATACATTGAGAAAAAAACTAAAAAAATAGAACTTTTATAGAACTTTTTAAATTTTAAAAATGGCAAAAATAACCCTTATTTTATAATATATGTAGCCAAAAATTCTATTTAAGGTTAACATAAATCAAAAAAAGTTCTAAAAATCAATGAAATACAAAAATAAAAAAACTGTTTTATCAAAATAAAGCGATTTAAAGCAATAAAAAAATCATCGACGATAAAAAGTATGGCTTAATCAATTTTAAGCTCTTATATGGCTTTTTACGCGGTGATTTTTTTAGATCTTTATTTTTTTATTTTTTTATAATATCTATAGTGTATATTTTTTCTTTTTAAAAAATTTGAATCTTTTGCCATAAAGGCTGTCAGAACAAATCTGAGATTTTTTTACATTTTTTTGTGCTGCGAAATTACTACAAAATAATTTAGCTTTCCAATTTTTTTCTGATAAAAAAATGTTCTTTACGGGATTTTGACTGTTTTGTTACAAAAATCTGGATTTTCCAAAAATTTCTTTTTATAATTTCCAATGATATTTCAGGATGCTTTGGAAAAATATGTTCTTCAAACTGATTTTTTTGCTCATTACAACTTTTTTTGATGCAGTTTCGCTTTTAAATTCATAAACTTCTATTCGTTTTCCTGTCTTTGTATATCTAATTTTTTTCTTTTATCATAACTTTACCATTTTTCTTCTTTTCAAAACTTTTTCTTATTAAATCTTTTCTAAAAGTAAATATCAAAAGCAAACCAAATAATCAAATATATTATTGCAAAATATAGTTAAATTAACAACAATTCCATATTTATTCTGAAATTTTATCACGCTTGAACCCCAATAAGAAATCATCGAAGTTACAAATGTCACTCCTAAAATTGCAATGTATTTTAAATTTCTTAATTTTACATATTTTTTTGTTTAACGAAATATATAAAAATTATAAAGTTTACCATTGCAGAAAATGAAGTTGCGAATGTCAAACCGACATGTCTATATTGCTTGTACAAAAGTGAATCTAAAACTATGTTTATAAATATTGCGGTAAAAGATGAAATAACAGGTGTTTTTCTATCTTTGTAGACATAGTGGCTTCTTGTAAGAAGGTGTATTGTTGAGAAAAACAGAAGTCCCAAAGCATAAAACTGTAATGTTTCTGAAGTGACTTTTACAGCTGCCGCATTAAATTTTCCTCTTTCGTAAACTAATCTTACTATTTCTTTTGCATATCCAAATAAAAATTACACTTGATGGAACGATTAGAAAAGATAGCATATATAATCCTTGATGAACAACTCTTCTCACTGTTCTGTTATCATTTTTTACAACAGCTTTTGACAATGTTGGGAAAATTACAACGGCTAGTGAAATTGCAAAAACTCCTATTGGAAGCAAGTATAATCTACTTGCATAATTTAATGCACTTGCTGTTCCAGCTGGAAGTGAAGTTGCAAACCTGTTGTCAACAATTTCATTTATTTGATAGCCAAAAAAATTCCGACTAATGTTGGAACCATTAAAACAAACATTTCTTTTTACATATTCATCTTTTTAAGTTTAAAATAAATTTATATTTTTTTCATAATTTGAAAAAAATTGTGGAAGCATTATCACTAGCTGAAAAAAACTCCTGAAAGCAAATAAGCTACACCAAGTCCATAAATTCCCATTTTATTTTTTAGCATTAAAGTTCCAACTATGATTGTCAAGTTAAATACAATTCCCATTGACGCTGAAACTGCGAATTTTTTGTAATTATTTAATAATGACGATACTACTCCAGATAGTGCAATAAATAAAAAAATAAAAAAAGCTACGATTTTCAATAAGTTATTCGCTGCATCAAATCTTTTTGGATCGTTAAAACCTGTTGTCACTTTTTAAAAATTTGTTTAGAAAAAGAATATCATAATTACAGAAAGTGTCGATGTAAATGCAACTATTAAGTTTAAAAGTGAAAATACAAAGTCATCTGTTCTCTCTTTTCCCTCTTCTGCCATTCCACGGTTATAAATTGGAATAAATACCGTTCCAAGCGATCCTTCCCCAAATAATGTCGTAAAAAGTTTGGAATTTTTTTGTAGCGCTGACATAGGCATCTGTCATTCCAGTCGCTCCAAAAAAACGCTTCCGATAATCATTTCTCTTATAAGTCCTAAAAATTCGGCTTAACATATTTATTATCATTACTATAAAACTAGATTTAAAACATTAAAAATTAATTTCCTTTCTTTTGATTCTATTTTTTTATATTTCTTATTTTATGGATTTAATAAAAAAATTTCTTTTTCTTCTATAATTATATCAATTTCTCCATTTTTAAACATATCTAAAAATGCAAAGAAATAAAGTTACTATCCTAGATTTAGAAAACTTATTTTTTTAACAGATGATTAAATTCTACTTTTCGATCTCCCTTTATAATTTCAGAAATTTCATTATGAGCTTCTTCTGTTGAATAATTATCATCTTCTAAATTTAGAATCATCCTTTCTTCAAAAATTATATCATTTTTGAATTAATCAAATTCTTTAGGCTTTTTGAATAAATTATCTAAATTTAGGCTTGAAATGTCATATTCAATTTCACTTCCTATACTTTCTGTTCCTGTTCTTGTATAAGGAACATTATATTCGTTTTTCATATTTTGAAAAACAATTCAGAAATTTCCTAAATAATTGATATTCAATTATTTTTTTCTCTAAATTTTCAATCTTTTCAAATTTTTTTATCCCTATTTAATATCGAATAAGCCTTAATTTCAATTAAATCAGTTGCCATTATTAAAAATTCAACCTTTATTTTTTTAAATTTAATTCCTTTTTGCGCATGAATATAATTTAAATAGTCATCTATTATTTGTGAAACATTTATCGAATTTATATCCATCTTCTTTTTTTCAATTAAATGAAGAAGCAAATCAAGAGGCCCTTCAAAAATTTTCAATTTTTATTTGTATCATATTTTCCATATTCTACCTAATTTCTTCTTCTTTTGATATTTATCTGAAATTTTATTTTTTTCCAGTACTTAGCATCTTTTTCCAATCTGCTCCTTCCAGTTCTTCAACCGAACTAAATTTTTTTCATATCGAATATTTTTCCAAAAACTTCAATCAAAAATAATTTTTTTCCATAAATATCTTCACTAAAAATCAAAAATATTAGTTTCAACACTAAGAACTCCAACATCAACTGTAGGATTTCTCCCAATATTCATTACTCCGTTATAAACCTTGTCATCACCTTGAATATGAATCTTCGCCCCATAAACTCCAAATTCTGGATAAATCTTATTTTTCAAATTTTAAATTTGCCGTAGGAAAGCCAATAACTCTTCCAAGTTGTTTCCCATAAATAACCTCCCCAAGAATAATGAAATTATGTCCAAGAAGTTCCCTGACCTTATCAAAATTACCTTTCTTAATATAATTCCTAATTCTTGTACTGCTTATAACTTCTCCTTCTTCATCCAGCACAGCATCTTGAACATTTAATTTTATATTTCTCTTTTAATAATTTTTTTCAAGTATGCCGACATTCCCAGATTTCCCTTTTTCCAAAAAGTAAAATTAAATCCACAATAAACTTCATCTGCATTCAATTCATTAACAATCACTTTTTCCACAAATTCTTCAGGCGAATAATTCCTAACTTTTTTTCAAACTGCTCCAAATAGAGATAGTCAATTTCATTTTTATTTAGTAAATAAGCCTTTTCAGAGCAAGTCGTTATTTTAGTCTGCTGATTTTTTTAGGATATTCACTAAAAAGTATAAACTATTGTTTTTAATCCTTTTTCCCTTGCCCTCTTCACAGCCTTTCTCAAAATTACTTGATGTCCTTTATGAATCCCATCAAAATTTCCTAAAACAGCAATATTCTTATTACATTTTATTTCTTCAATATTTCTATGATAATCAGGAATTTCTGCATTAACACAATATTCAATAATCTCCTTTATTTCTGCTAAATTTTTTTGTAATAAATTTCATCAACTTTCATTCCTTTTTATTTTTTTATTATTTAAAAAAATATCTTATAGACATATGCTTAATATTCATAATATTTACTTTATTAGATTTTATCATAATTTCAATTTAATGTATAGTGAAAAAAAGAACAATGCTGAAAATTAATACAAAAAATAGTTATAGACTTAATCAAATCTATAACTATTCCTTTAATTAATTTTTATTTTTTTAAACTTTTACAGTTCCTTGCTGTTCTTTCCATTAGCATCTGCTTTTTGGTTTTTTTCTTCAATTTTTATCTTCTTTTTACCTTTGTTTTTCTTCTTCCTTTATAAGAGCAATTTTTATTTTTTTTCTTCCTTCAAACAATCCACCCTCTTGAATTACAAACACAGCCGATGTTATTGTAGCATAAACCTTTCCTGTATTTCCAATTTCAACTTTATCTGCCACAATTTCTCCTGAAACTTCTCCATCTACAACAACTGTTTCAGCAGTAATATTCCCTTTCACTTGCCCAGTTTTTTTCCAACATGAACAAGTTTATTTCCTTTAATATCACCATTTAACACACTTCCATATTAAATACAGAATTTGTTTCAATAGTCCCTGTTATTGTTGTTTCCATTGAAATTGTACTAGTTCCATGTGTATTTTCATCACTATCTGCTGAAAATTGTCCGTTAAATCCTGTGTTTTCTCTTTTTTCCTTCGCTTTTTTGTCACTAGAAAATAATGCCATTTTTTTCTTTCCTTCTTCCTTCTTTTTATTAAGTCAAATATATGTTATAGTATACTACATTTGCTTTGATTTTTTTCAAATGTTTTTTTAATAATTTGTGTTTAGATATGTTATTATAGTTCTATTTATTTTTGTTTTTTCTTTATTTAATTTTTATATTAGTAAAAAATATAATTTTTAATTTGTCGTATCTTAGTAAAAAAACTGCTATTTATTTTTTTAAAAAAATCGGCTATAACTAGCCAAATTAAATTTTTTTCAATATTATCCATAAATTCATCAAAACTCTTTTGCAACTTTTTACCAACTCAAATGAGAAAAAGTACCATATCATCTGCAAAAATAAACACCTTTATCAATTTTATTAAGAAAAAAATAAATTTGAAAAAGAGCCGTTATCATCATAATTATTATCCAAATATAAATCATTCCAAACACAAACATAGTTTTGTAAAAATGTCTTTCATATTGAACATTCAATAAATTTTCCAAGCTGACAAGTCTGTACAGTAAAAATTTTTGATAAAATAAATTTTCAGATTTTTTTCTTTTCAGATTTTTCATTTTTTTCCCAAGTTGTCCCAGCATACTCTTTTTAATAATTTCACGATATTCTTCAACTTCTTTCAAAGAAAAAAATTTTTAAAAATTTGAGAAATCTCTAGTTTTAATCTATTCATAAAATCTATAACTTTTTATCCCCTTTATCAATTTTTTTCATTAAAAAAATTTCTCTATATATTTTATCAAATATCTCTTTAAATTTTTATTTTTTTCAAAAATCAATAAAAATTATCAAAAACTTTTTCTCTGAATCTTTTAAACGAATAATTCCAAATAAAGTTAAAAAAATTCTTTCAACAAAACTGTACTCTCCATCATAAAAGAAAATCATCAGAAAAAAATCCATACTTAAAAATGAAGTTTTTACATTGTCTTTAAAACAAAAATAACTTCATATTCTCGCAATAGTTTTTTTCATATTTAGTTGGAAACATTTCAAAAAAATTTAGAATTAAAAATAATCACTCTCACATTCTCGTTTTCTGCTATTCTCAAAAATCAATATTATTGTAAATACTACTTCTCATTAAGTTTCTCACCTTAAAAAAATAAATTACACTTCAAAAATTTCTTTCATACATTCTGAAATATTTTTCAATAATATGACTTGTATTCACAATATACTGTTTCTCTATAAGTTCATCAGCTATTTTACCATGCAAATATGCCCCTATACAAGCAGATTCCGCTAACCCATATTTTTTTGCCCCGCCAATGAACAAATTATACCAGTCAAGCAATCTCCCATTCCTCCATTTGCCATACGGGAATTTCCTGTACTATTTACAAAAAGAGTTTTCCCGTCTGTAATAATTGTATTTTTTTCCCTTTAAAAAGTAAAGTTATTTCATACTTTTTGAGCAAAAATCTTTTACTATTTCAAATTTATTCTTATTAATTTCTTCTGAGAAAAATCCTGATAATCTTGAAAAATTCAACTAAATGTGGGAGTTAATACACTTCTATTTTTTTATTTTTTTCAAAAAGTTCTCTATTTTCAGACAATAAATTCAAAGCATCAGCATCAAGTACAAGTTTTATCATATTCCCTTTATTATTTTTTTCTCAATACTAATTAGTTTTTTTCAAATATTTTTTTAATGCTTTCTGACTTTTTTTCCAATTCCATGCCCTAATAGCGATTATATCACTATTTAGGATTTCATTTTCCAGTTTTTTTCAAAAATTTTCTTTTATGTTTTCAAAATTTATAGGAAAACTCATAGCTTCAGGAACAAATACGTTAAGTGAAAAAAATTATTTTTTTATCAGTAATTACAGTAGTAAGTCCAGCTCCGCTTCTCACACACGATTTTTGCTACAATATTCCCAGCACCATAAAAATCCACTACTTCCAGCAAAAATTAATACTTTCCCAAAATCTCCCTTTATGAGAATTTTTCATCTCTTTTTATATGAAAACCTTTTTATTATTTCAGATGTCAAGTAATATTCACTGACAATATGATCAATATTATTTTTTTATTCAATCCAATATTTTCAATAATCACTTTTCCTAAATATTCTTTTTATATCTGATTTTTAAAAAAAGCCTTTTTTTATATGTGACAAAAAGAAATGGTAACATCAGCTTTAACAGATACTCCCATTATTTCTCCAGTATCGCCATTAATTCCAGATGGAATATCAATCGCATAAACTTTTTTTATTTTTTTAGAATATTCATTTATCTTCAAAAATAATATCTTTATAAATGCCTTTTTATTTCTGAATTTAACCCTGTTCCAAAAATCCTTCAACAACAACATCACATTCTAAAAGCAGCTTATCCAATTCTTCCAACTTATAAAAAAATTTCAATTCCTGAATTTTTACAAATTTCATAATTTACAAAACAGTCATTGCTCATATTTTCATCACTAATACAAAAAAATTTTTAACATTCTTATCTTTTTGAAAATAACTGCCGTGCAATCGCATATCCATCGCCTCCATTATTTCCTTTTCCACAAATAATAAGAAAATTATCTTCATTCTTTCCAATATGCCTTGTAAATGAAATCGCCGCATTTTCCATAAGCACAATACTCGGTATTCTCAATTCATTAATCGCATAGTTGTCAATTTTTTTCTTGTAGTTTCATTTCCACCCTAATAACATTTTTCATCACCCCATTATGTCCTGTTTTTTTTAAATATTAAAAATCCTGAAACTTTCCATCTTTTTAATATTTTAACACTTTTTAAATCCAATTTTTCCGTATAATTTCCAAACTTTCATCAAAAATAAAAAAATCAATATTTTTTTAGTTTCATGTGCATCAGAAGAAAGTGTAATTGGAATATTTTTAGTTAAAAATTCTTTTCAAGTATAAAAAGAACTCGGATAAGGCGTCTGAGTCCATCCACGTGACATTCCTCCTGTATTAATTTCAATAATTGCTTCAGACTTTAGCAATTTCATCCAATACATATTCGACTTTTATTTTTTTATACCATTCAGCACTTTCATCAAAAATATTTAAAAATCTTTATTAAATTTTTTTACCAAATCCAAATGCCCAATAATATCAGGCTTTTTGAGTGTGCACCATTTCTACAATATTATCAAAATATGCTTCAATAAATGCCTTTTTCATCTCCATTTGCATAATTTTTTTATTCCGTACTCTAAAAATTTCAGGCGTATTATCAACACAGTAATACTCTCTTTTTCTTTATCCTTTTATATAATGAACCGATCCAATTCTAAAAATCAATTCCTAAATTTTCATCAAGTTTTGGATTAAATCCCTGAATAGAAATCAGCCTCAATACCAACATAAACTTGAATCCTATTTTTATATTTCTCTTTTCAAATTTTTTTAATTTTTTTCAAATATTCTAATGTACCTTTTTTTCAGACATACAATATTCCGTATCAAATTTCGTAAAAAGAATGACCTGAAAGACCAACACTTGTAAATCCTTTCTCTATTGCTGTTAGAATATAATCTTCAGCATTGTTTTTTTACCATCGCAATAAAATGTATGAGCATGAAGATTTGATGGGAAAAATTATTT
>BNJV01000067.1_pt1 | contig 61536 bp, 85 predicted proteins | sample 8540591 | NCBI WGS metagenome assembly BNJV01 (sample SAMD00202457, study PRJDB9452) | human saliva metagenome | host: Homo sapiens | reverse complement strand
TGGATTTCCGCAGGAATCTCTTTTCATAGAGATACTTTCTCCATGATGCCATTGCTCAACTGGAGAAGAATCCATACATAAAGAAATATTTTCGGAGAAGGAATCTCTTACTCTTTTGACGAGAACCATACCGTTTTTCCCTTAACCTGCAAACTATGATGGTATCGCTGATATCTCTTTCTTTATTTTATATCGAGCCTTTTATGATTCCGGGGACGGCAATGTATACCGTAGCTTTTGCTGGCCTTACGGAGAAAAAAAAGAATCCCATGCTTTACTTCGGGATTTCACTGATTTTAGTATTGCTTCTTCTGGCCTTCTTTCTTTCAAAAGAAAAAAATGCAGTAGAAAAGAAGCGAAAGGAAAGCGGTGTGTAAATGATAAAAGAAAAATAGTATAGATATAAAAATAAAGTAGTAATAATCATAAAATATAGTGTACTAAGTAAGATAAGCTATCCGCTTACCAAAGTAGAAATGTAAGAGGAAAAATGAGGACTGTGGTAAGAGAAAATGAAGAAGGAAATTCATAAAGGGTGGAAGAATGCATCCATTGCAATGCTTGTAAGAGGAAGTGCAAGTTTTAACAAAATACGATATTTGTATAGAGACAGCGAGAAGCTGAAAGCACTTGCCTATCACTAATATCTTTGCGGAGAATGTACCTGGGTTTGCCTGAAGGGATTGACGGAAGAGGCCTTATTCCTCGACCACAGAAAAGGATGAGGAAAGAGGCAGATACGGCTTAAAAGAAGGGGTTACAGCGTATTCTTGGAAAAAAACTATCTATTTCAAAATCACAGAAAGGCGAAGGCTGTAAACCGTTCTTTTTCCCGGCTGTAATTTTCCGCCTATTATCCGAAAAACCTTAGACAAGCTGGCTGCACTGCTATGTAATGGTGCTGAATTGAACCCTACTACGATTGCTGCGGGAAGCCGATTGAAGAGCTGGTCTTACGAAGGAAGCGGAAGCCATCTTCACGGCTAAATCAGGATTTTAAACGACGCGGACCGAAGAAATTATTCCTGTTTTGCCCAAACTGTTTTATCATCAGATAAGCTGAATGTTAAAATCACCACTCATTTATGAGAAGCTTGCAATAAATATTGGAAAAAAGCTTGGCTTGAAGAGCATGAGTGCTTCTTCCCTGTCCCGACAGAGAGGATAAACGTTGGCTTCCGAAGCTTCTCCTTTCGGGAGAGCTTCCGAAAAGAAAATCTGTAGTGTTGGTGGGAGGCTGTGCCTTCATTCAGGAACCTATGCTTTTCCAAGGAAATGGCGGAAAGTCGGCTGAAGGAGAAGAAGTTCATCAGTTACTGCGTAACCTGTATCGGGCAGTTTGCAAGATTCGGCGAGAGCGAGCATTTTCGCCCCTCACTTGGAAACCGAGAAAAAGCGGATTGTCACTCCTTTGGGAATCGGCTTGCCATCAAGTTTTATTGCTAAAGGAATAAAGGTAATTAGCGTTACTGGTAAGAGAAAAGAGCGGAGACTGTAGATGGAGAAGAGAAGAGTTGAGACGAGATGGAGAAGAGAAGCCTAGGAGTGCAAAAGAAAAATTTCAGCAAAAGTAACAAGGTTTCAGGTTTCGCTTGCACCACTGGTTAAGAATAAGATACGTACGCCCGAAAAGCACTTTTGCTAAGAATCAAACATCACAGGCTCATACTTTACGAGGCTTCCAGCCGAAAGACGAAGACCAGATTATTCCGTATCTTCAGGAAAAGGGATAAGAGATATACACCTTGCTTTGTTTAAGATTTTATGCGTTTATCGGAACTCATCGAAAGGAAAGAGGTCAAGCTCTTCTTTTTCTCCCCGGCGAATCTAGATAAAGTAGACAACGATATTATTGATGAAGTGATACAAGAGCGTATTAGGAACAAGAAAAAAAGAAAGCGATCAAAAAATGGGAATAAAAGAAGAAATAACTGAGGAAGAGAAAGATGGCATTAAAGAGGGGAGAAAAAAAGGACATCAAAGAGGGAAGTGAAGAAGAAATAAAAAAGACATTGCAGAAATAAAATGCTTAGAAAGCTCTTTCCCGATGCCGAGTTTGTTCCGCAGGATGAGAGGACATTTTCAGAAAATGGAAAATGCTTTTCTATATTTCTTCGTTGAGGGCTACAGCTTTTCTTATCTTGTCGGAGGATATTTGCTTGACTACGGATAGCTTTTTTATAAGGTCTTTTCCGGGAGAAAGGGGAAAAATGCGCTGGAGAGCCTTGACGGAGATATTACGGAATCGGTTTGCAGTAAGGTAGAGAACTGACCTGGATAAGATTCTTTCCGGTAAGAAAAGAATGGAAGAAAAGAAAGCGGAGCAGAATAGCGAAGCCGAAATCTGCGGGAAACGGGCAAAAAGCAGGAAGTCGATATTTTGAATACACAAAAACGGCCTCTATGCTACCGGCCTTCCGCTTCTCCTCCTTAAAGAAAAGTAGTAGATACGAGAAAGAGATATTATTGCGTATAGACAGCTGATTCCTTATAACAAAGCTCTACAAAGTTTTATATAGGGAAAGGAAACTTGAGGCAGTCTAAGATTTACTATCATTCCCTGCTATAAGGAGGAGATACGCTTAACATGAAGAGCAACTTGTCCATATAAGAAGAAAGAGATTCTTTTGCTGACGGCAGGGAAAATCATTTTTCCGGAGAGTACAAAGGTCGCGCCTGTCGAAAGGAGAGTAGCCAGGCAGATGAATACCGCAGCAAAAGAGGCAAGCAGGGAGATTTTATTTCTTTCCTGCACTGCGACCTATCACCGTATTTACCGGGCTTTTGGAAGAAATACGGAGCATACGAAAAACACCGGTGGCCTGCTTCGGTATTCGTTTTAAACCGTCTTCTCCCTTATGTGAATTCAGTTTCTGTGCAGCTTTTCATCAGTAACCACAGAGGTCTACTGACGCAGGTGATGTTCGGAGACGAGGATTTTCCTAGGAGAGAGCTTTTCTTTCAAATGGGCGGCTTTCCGGATCTTCCCATAGTGGAGGATTATCAGATTTTCACTAAACTTAGCCGGGGAATTCCCTATGGGCTTTGCAAGAAAGAGAGACCGATTACACCAGCGAGAGGCGATTTAGCGGAAGCGGGTCATAAGCCTGCACCATCATGTGGAAAATGAATCGCCTTCGGGCAAGATACTGAAAGGGAGAGGAAATCGATGCACTTGCAAAAGAATATAGAGACATTCGCTAAAAGCCGGATTTACTGGAAGAATTTCGGAGAGAGCCTATAGAGGCTTTGCATCTTCCTAGGAGGTTATAGAGGGTACGGTTTTTGGCAAGGCGAGTACAACGAAAACTTTGTCTTCACCATCAAAAAGCGGTAAAAAGATATGATTTATAAGAGTCAATCACGGCTCGCAAATGCATCTCAAAAAGCAGATTTCCTATGAAACCGCATGCTCCTTTTCTCTCCTCGAAAAAGTGGAAAGTTCCGAGTCCTATTATGTGGAGGAAAAGGAGATAAGGCATTCTTCTTATGGATTTTTGAGGGGTAGAGCACTTCAGCATGAAAACAGATCTTTTCTGCAGACAAATCCTTGCAGATATCCACTGTACGAAGCTATGAGAGAGAAAAGGATCGGGAGAGCTTCGCCTTCTTTCTCCGGAAAATCCACTGTATGCAATGCTTTCAGAATCGGCATCCTTATTAAACTATGCGCTAAGTCCCTTTAAGGAGGATTCCGTTTATGAGCGTTGTCATGCACTTTTGGGGAAAAAGGCGTGAATCTCGAAAGATATGCCAAAACCCTTTCTTCAAAAGATTTTTGCATTTGATCAATACCGAATTAAATTCACTAACTTTTTGATTCAGAATGAAAAACTTTTTCCCAGATTACCTTATCGACTGGGAAAACCGCTTTATGCACATTTTGCACAGGATCTCGGACATTTCCTCGCCCCGACTACCAGCTTTTTGGAAGACGGATTGTATTCTTTATGAAAAAGGATGAGATCTGTTCTTTCATGTACATAAGGAAGCTTTGGCAGGAAGAAGGAACTTTTCCGGTATAGAAGAGAAGACAAACGACTCTTTATCCTCTTTAATTGCATAAGAGGGCTTTCCTGGTGTGCCTATGCCTACGCCGAATATCAAAAAGGACGAGATATTCAAAATGAAGATACTTTTCGGAAAATCAAAGCGTATCTCACGGATCCTTTTTATCTTCCGTGGAAGCACTGTTTCAGGAGTCTCGGATATAAGCTGATCGAGAGTTCTGTATTTATCAATCTTTTCGATGAATAGGAGACGCTTATTTTAAATCATAATCCGTAATAAAAGGAATAATTGTTCTTATTTTTCAAAATATATGATAAAATACGGAACTGTTGTATGCAATTTAGACACAATAAGGAGGACATTATGAAAAAGAAAAGTTTGGCATTAGTAGCATTCTATGCTATGGGACTTTCTCTAACTGCCTGCGGAAACGGCGGAGCACAAGACGGAGACTAAGCAGGAGACTTCAGCAGCTTCCGAGGGAAGTGAGAAGTCGGAAGAGACAAAAGAGGAGAAGACGGACAGCGCCAGAAACGGAAGTGAAAAGAAATGAAGGGCGATGCCATTAAGAAGATTGTGGAAGATAAGAAGGAGAGAGAACTACCTGATTATCGATGTTCGCGGTACAGAGGATACTGCAGGACATATCAATTTTTGCAATCAATATGCCACTGGATACTTTTAAAAGACCATCTTTCGGGAATTGAAGATTGGAAAGATAAGAATGTAATTCTGTACTGCAATTCAGGAAAAGATGTCAGAGGCTGCCGATATTCTGGCTTCTAACGGTTTACCAAGGTGTTTTAACGGCGAAGGGTAAAGAAGTATTCTTATGATTTCAAAGACCTTTTCGGCAATATCCGTGCAAAGGAGCTTATGGAGAAGGCGAAGGACGCTCTTGTAGTGGATGCAAGAGAGGCAAAGGACTTTAGAAGCAGGTACATTTGCTACTGCTGTCAATGTCAATGCCGAGGATCCGGCAACTATCGACGCAATTCTTCCGGATGACAAAAATACCTTAATCATTACCCATTGTTATTCCGGGAAACCGTTCCGCCAACTGCCGAGTATATTGCAAGCAAGGGCTATACCAATGTATGGAACTGCTTAGACGGCACGAAGGAAGTGGAGTATGATTTTTCCAAGGGAGATAAGTAATGAGTAAAAAATCTTTCCTAAGAGACAGAATTCTTCTGTTCCTTGGAGTGATTGCAGTCGTGGCTCTATACTTTTTATACGCTCCGTTTAGAGCTTTCTTAAAGGAGTCTTCCGTGTTTTTGCCACGGAGACTTTCAAAAGCAAAGATTTTGTAGCGTCTTACGGGCCCTATGCTGCAGCTATTTCCTTCTTGCTCATGGTTTTACAGTCCGTTGTGGCACCGCTTCCCGCCTTTTGAATTACCTTTGCGAACGCCGCACTGTTCGGATTTTGGAAGGGGGCTTTGCTTTCCTGGAGCAGTGCCATGGCCGGTGCTGCGCTTTGCTTCTTTATTGCAAGAACTTTGGGAAGAGAGCCGGTGAAAGCTGACCTCTATGAGCATTGAAAAATATTGATGATTTCTTTTGAGAGCATGCAAAGCAAAAGTATCCTAATTGCAAGACTGCTTCCCTTTATTTCCTTTTGATATTGTAAGCTATGCCGCAGGCTTAAGCTCCATATCCTTCTTAGGGATTCTGGGTAGCCACAGGTCTCGGACAGCTTCCGGCAACCCTGGTTTATTCTTATGTTGGAGGATTTTTAACCGGAGGAGCAAAGCTTCTTGTAACAGGACTTTTGATTCTCTTTGCCTTGGCATTTCTATCGGTCTCGGTAAACAGGTTTATACGGAAAGACAGAAGAGTAAGGAAAAACAGAATCAAAAGTATAGGATAAATGTAGAATAAGGAGTAGAAAGAGTATGAAAAAGAATGTACGAATGATTTCTCGCCCTTATAGCAATGGCTATGGCAGGAGTGCTCGCTTTATCCGCTTGCGGCGGAAGAAAGCAGAAACTTCCACTACTACGGCGAAGGCGGAGAAACAAAAGCAGTAGGGAGAGTAAGGCGGAAGAGAAGGCGGAAGAGAAGGCAAAGGAGAAGGCGGAAGAAAGCGGTTCGGAAGCCTTTGATAAGCTTAGAGGAAGCCAAGGGGCAGACTGTAAATTTCTACGGTTGGGGCGGAGATGACCGTTTAAACCAGTGGTTGGACGGCTTTTTATGCAGAGTATTTGAAGAAGAATTATGACATCACCCTGAATCGTGTTCCCATGGGGATTGAAGATATTTTGACGCAGCTTTCCGCAGAGAAGAAGGCCGGCACTGCGGAATCCGATATTGACATGATCTGGATTAACGGAGAGAACTTTAAGACGGCAAAGGAAAACGATTATCTTTATGGTCCGTTTACAGCGGATTTGCCGAACTTTAAGGAGTATATCAATCAGGATGATCCGGAAACTAAGGCGGACTTCTCATTTCCGATTGACGGCTATGAAGCACCCTACGGTGAGGCGCAGCTTGTTTTATACGGAGACAGCAAGGTTGGAGAGTTCCCGAAGAATACCGCGGAGCTTTTGGAATTCGCGAAAGCACATCCCGGAAAGATTACCTATCCGGCACTTCCCGACTTTACCGGTTCCGCCTTCGTCCGCAATGTAATCTATGATATTGTGGGGGTTGAGCAGTTCCAGACTGTTAAGGAAGACAAGGAAGCAGTGAGAGAACTTGTTAAGCCGGCAATGGAGTACTTGAAGGAGCTTGCTCCTTACGCTGGAAGGAAGGAAAGACCTATCCGGGTCCGCACCGACGATGATGAATATGTATTCCGACGGAGAGCTCATCATGGGCATGAGCTATTCCGCATCATATCGTGGCAACGGCATTCAGGACGGCAGTTTCTCCCCGATACGAAGACCTTCCTGTTCGACAGGGAACAATCGGAAACACGAACTACATTGCCATTTCAAGAATGCAAAGCACAGAGCTGCCGCGAAGTGGCAATCAATGCGATGATGGCTCCGAGAGTACAGTTAAACCGCTATAAGACTTTGAAGACTATTCCGGTACTCGACAATGCCAAGCTTTCTAAAGAGGTGCAGGATGAGTTTTCAAGGTGGATCTCGGACAGGGAGTTCTTCCGCAGAGTGAGCTTTTAAATAGCGCCTTCCGGAAACGACAGCAGGGCTGGTTCCGATTATTGAGGAAATCTGGCAGGAAGAAGTTGCAGGAAAGTAAAATGAAAAAGAATTTCTCCTTTCTTTATCTCTTGCCGCAGCTTTTTCTTTACAGGGCTTTTTACTGGCTTTGTTTTTGGGACTTTGGGACAGCTTTACTGTTGAGGGACATGTTAGTATAGCGCATTATAAGGAGATTTTTACTAGAGGGATACGCTCCCCTCTATTTTCTATACATTACGGATTTCCTTTTTATCCTCCCTTTTTACGCTCCTTCTTGCGATTCTTTGTTCTTTTTTGATTTTACATTTTTCGGAAAATTGGGATAGGTTAAAAGTCGATATTACAGCTTGCGATTATTATGCCGCATAGCTTGGTAGCGCTTTTTCTGCTCTTTTCTTTCGCAAAACGGATTTATGGCAAGAGATTTTTATGCGTTAAAACTGATTTCCGACCAAAGTGCTTTTCGAGTTCGTCTATGACCGTTTTGAGTCAGGGTAATCCTGGTTACATCTGGAAGGAATTACCATTTATGCTTTTTCGCTTTACCGCTCGCCTATTCGGTGGACGGAAAGTTGATAGCCGCGAGAACCATGGAGCGAGTCCCTTATACAGCTTCTTTTTTATTACCTGCCTTTATCGATTCGGCAGTATCTTGCGGCTTTTTATTATTTTCTCCTTCTCCTTTGGAAGCTTTGATCTTCCCTATCTTCTTGAAATACAACGGAGAGGGCCCTAGCGTCTGGCCTATCAGGAACTGCAAAGAGGATTTATGAATCGCCCGACTGCACTAGCTATAACGGAATCATGCTCCTTTTTCGCTCCTGCTTTCCTTCTTTTATTTCCGCTTTTTACCGAAGAAGAAAGGATAACTATGCTTGTAAAGAAAAATCTGGCGTATCAGCTGATACGCATATTGTTTCTGTTTTCGATTGTTTTTCCTTTTTGGTCCTTATTTTACTGAGCTTTCTCCGAGCGTTACACCTGGCCAGGGGGTACTCCCGAAACTACTCTTGAGAGCGATTCGAGTATTCTCTTTCAAAAGAAAGGCTCTTTTTTAAATTGCCTGTTCAGTATCTTTTTCCGTCATGGTGTCTTTTGCACTATAATTGCCGCCTATTGCACTGCAAAAATGGCAGAGTGAACACAAAGAGAGTAACAGCTTTCTTTTTGTATATTCCTTCCTTTATGATTCCGTCTTCGGTTTTTGCCATGGGAGCACAGATTCTTTTTCTACGCCTTCCCTTTAAAAATGCCTACCTTTCGGTCTTTCTATCGCACGTGCTGTACAGCCTGCCGTATACAACAACTTATCTTACGGAGGGAATGCGAAATAATATCAAACGCTTGAGGAGCAGGAAGAGTATTCGGGGCGAGCGGCTTCTATTTGCTGTTTAAGGTGACAATTCCCTTGCTCTTCCCCTACCTTATTCCCGCATTTATGATGTCCTTTATTCTTTCCATGAGCCAGTACATCTTAACGGTGCTTCTTGGCGGAGGGAAGCTGAAGACTTTAAGTCTTATCATGGTGCCCTTTATTCAGAGCGGAGAAAGAAATCTTGCAAGCGTTTACGGACTGCTCTTTTTACTGAGCAGTTTCCTAGCTCTTTCTTCTTATGGAAATGCTTTTTGCAGAGGCTTAAAAGGAGGAAATAGCATGTTGAAAATAGAAAATCTGCATGTGAACTTGGAAGGAGTCCCTATTGTAAAGGACTGCTCCTTAGAAATAAAAAAGGCGAAATCTTTAGTCTTCTCGGTGTCAGCGGTTGTGGGAAGAGTACCTTGATTAAAAGCTGTACTGGGGGCTCATTCGAGTTCTTCGGGAAGCGTTTTTCTGAACGGAAGAGATCTGACTGCTTCCTCCCGAAAAAGAGATTGTACGGTGGTCTTTCAGGACCTTCGTTTATTCCACCTGCCACGGTTGGAGAAAATATTGCCTTTCCTCTAAATTTTTCAACAAAAGAACAAGACGGAAGAACGAGAAAATCGTGGAAGAGCTTCTCTCTCTTGTAAGCTCTGGAGGGTTTTTCAAAGAGAACGATAGAAAAAGTCTTTCCGGAGGGCAGAAGCAGAGGGTGGCCATTGCGAGAGCACTTGCCCAGAATGCGGAACTGCTCCTCCTCGATGAGCCGTTTTTCGTCTTTGGACGAATCTTCGAAAAGGAAATGGAGAGGCTTCTCCTTCATTTACGGGAGAAGAGAAGCCTTCCGTTGCTTGTCACCCATGACCATGAGGAAGCCCTGCGCCTTTCCGACCGCATTGCTTTAATGAAAGAGGAGAAATTCTGCAATGCGGAAGAGGGGAAAGAGCTTTTCTATGCCCCGAAAAACCGTCTATGCAGCAAAGATTTATGAGGAAGCCAACTTCCTTCGGAAGAGTGGAAGGGAGAATTTAAGATGCCTTTTTCCTATTCTTAACAACGATTACTCTTGCGCAGCGCGGTCTCTTGTTGTAGCGGACAAGCCGGACGGAGAGTACTATCTTTTCTAGAGAGAGACAGCTCAAGTTCAGAAGGCATCGGAAGCAGTGGAGAAAAAGTTCGACGCAGGAGAGCGCTTCTCTTTTTCTATCCGATAAGCTCCCAGTGTATCGGAGACAGCTGGAGAGTTTTTGGGAAAATGAAAACAGTCTTGTTCTGCATAATTTATCGGACAGACCGCAGGAAATAGAGCAAGTTCCGTATGGATGGTACTGCAAGCGGAAAAGGGAACTATTCTTTTTTCTAAAGAAGAACTTTTGGAGGACTAAAGGTGGAAACAGAAAAAGATAGAAACAGAAAAATGGAAATGCAAAAATAGAGCAGAGCAAAACGAAAATAAACGAAAAAGTCATTTTCGACTGCGACAACCCATGGGAATTCGGGCTGTGATATGGATGACGGACTATATCTCCTCTATCTTCTCGGAAGAGAAGACATCGAGCTTCTGGCCGTCAGTGCAAGCTTTCGAAACAACCGGACCAAGGTCGTTTATGAAAAACACAAGGACGATGCTTAGGGAAAAGAAAGAGAGGATATTCCCTTATGGCTTGGAGGATTAAAACCGGAAGACTGGGACTCGGAAAGCTCCCGGAATCTTGTAAAAGCTTGCCAGAGCCCTATCCGCATGAAATTGATTTGATTGTGACCGGCTCTCTAACAAATATTGCAGGGAGCCTTTGTTTTTGGATCCCGAATTTTTAGTCTCAGTAGGGGAATGTACTTTATGGAGGAATCACCGCACCGCTCATTTCGAGGAAATGAGAGCTCAATTTCTCCGTAGACTATAGAGCATCTACCCTCGTTCTCCAAAACGGAAGAATCTTCATATCATTACGGGAAATGCCTGCCTGCCGTTATGACCTCTTGTCCGATTTCAAAAGAGACTTGAAAATTCAAGTCTCGGCCAATATATTTAAAAGAAGGAGAGTGATTGGTTCGCTTATAATGACAGGGAGTACGGCATCAAAGGATTTTACAACTGGGATATGACGACCGTCCTCTATTATTTTTATCCGGAGCTTTTTCGGAAGAGTAAGAAAAACATATATATTACGGAAGAAAATCTGAAAAGAGGATACTTGGAAGAGAGTCTGAAAACAGGCTGTCGGAAGAAAAAGACTTAGGAAGGGAACTTTTACTTTTGGAGAAATCAAGGAAAAAGAGGAAAGTAAAGCGGAAGATGCTGGAGGCCTTTGTTAATACTTCGATATTTTTGAAAATCCTGTTTTTACTTGATATTAGAAATTTGAAATGATAAGAAAGCAAAAATCAGTAAAATAGAAGGAGCACAGTATGTCTACATTACAATTCGTTTTTCGGAGCAAGCGGATCGGGTAAGACAGGTTTGTGTTAGGAAAGGCCCTGGAAGAGGCGGAAAAGGACTTAAACCACAATGTCTACTACCTGGTTCCGGAGCAGGATACCCTTGCTATGCAAAAAGGATTGTAATGATGAAAACAATAAGGGAAAAGGAATCATCAATCTTGATGTTTAAGCTTCAAAGGCTCTACTGTGCCAGTTTTTCTCATAGGAACAAAACAGTGCCGAAGGCTCTCGATGAAATAGGGAAAAGTCATGGTTCTTTTCTCTTGTGGCGGAAAAATACAATCGCAATCTGCTTTATTTTCAGGGAGAAATCGATAAACCGGGGTTTCTCGAGGAAGCGAAATCTCTTATTTCGGAATGTATGCAATGATGGGATAAGCCCGGAGAATCTAAGCAACTGCGCTTAAGTCCGTTAAAAAGCTGACAGGAGCAAAAGCTCCATGATATGGCGCTTCTTTATGCGGGCTTTTTAAACTAACTTTTGGAACACGGGAAATATACCGAGAAGGATTCAAGACCTTGCTTTAGAGCAGGTTTACAGGATCCGAATTACAAAAATGCGACTTTTCTTTTGGACGGCTTTACCGGTTTTACCGTTTCCGAAACTCAGATGTCTTGAAATCCTTATGGAAGGAGAATGACATCCTGATTTCTCTGGAAATTCGCAGTCGGGAAGAGGAAACTCTCTGATGAAGGAGATATGTCTTCTCTACCTAACAAAGGATGCAGTAAAGGAGTAGAGGAGCTTGCTTTAAAAGCTGAACGTAAAAGTCCTCCTGCGATTAATGTAAATCTTTATGACAGCATTAGCGGAGAGAGACGGAAGAGAGGTGAGGTCTATCCTCGCTTTGATACCGGCGCTTCAGAAAATCTGCGATGACTATGCGTATGGAAAGGCGGAAGTAGAGAGAGCCTGCAGAGGGCAGGAGAAAAGGGACGTTAAATCCTTCGAAAAAGACGGAGCAAGAAGAGAGCAGAAAGAGAAGCAGATTCGACCTTTCCGGGATTACGCTTCGCAGAATGCCCGAATATTCTAAGAGAGGTGGAGGAAGCGGCAGTGAGAGATTCGCGCTCTCGTAAAGGATGAGGGCTATCGCTATCGGGATATTGCCGTGATTGTTCCGGATCCGAAAGCTATCAGGACATTTTATTTAGAAAATGGAAGGATTTGGAAATTCCTTTTCTGGAGGAGGATATCAAGCTTATGGATTCTCCTTGCAGGAAGGTGCTTGGAGTGCTCTTTTTGGTCCTCGAAAAAGGGCTTCCTTTTGATACGGTATTTCGCTATCTTCGTGCCTTTCCTTATCAGGGAGCCGAAGAAGAGCTGGTGGACCGATGGGAAAATATTGCAAGAGAAAGAGGTTGAAAGGGGCTTCCGGCCTTTTCTTCCTTACTAAAACCGGAGGAAGATGAGACAGAGGAAGATGAAAGAGAACGTATAAAAGAGAAACGTAGAGGATTATCAGGCGTATTAGGATTTAACCTGCCTCTTCACTTTTTATCGAGAGAAACAGGAAAAAGTGCAGAGAAAGGTTTTAGTTCTTAAGGACAGGATAGACAGTTTGTCCGAACTTCTGGAAAACGGATTTGGAAAACAGGCTTTTTAGAATCCTTTCCTTTCTCTCGGAAGAAGGCATGGAAAACAGGGAGGAGGCTTTGAAAAGAGCATAGGAATCATTTTGGAAATGATGGAAAAATGAGAGAAAGTCTCGGCAGAAATTTCCATTTTCGATCTTTCGGAAAGCTCTTTGATCTTGCATTTCTCTGGAAAAATTAAGACAGATTCCGGCAACACTGGATCAAGTTGTGGTCGGAGATTTACGGCGCTCCCGTTTTCACAATCCGAAAGGCCTTTTTATTCTTGGGATTAAGCTCGGAATTTCTTCCGAAGGAATGGGAAGAAGATCTATTTTCACGGAAAAAGAAAGAGAATTTTTACGGGAGAGCGGATACAGACTCTCCGCTTTCCTGGGAGAAGGAGTTATATTGAGAAGTATTATGTGATAGGCTTTTCTTACCGAAGAAAGGCTCTGTTGTCGTACCGAGGAGCAACTAGAAACGGAAAAAGCGGAAAAGCTTCACCCTATCTGAAAGAGCTCCTTCGCTTTTTCCGAACTTGAAAGATCATCTATTCGAAAAGGAAAAACTCCCGATTTATAATGGAAGAGAGCCTTGGAAGAGTTGGTAGAAGAACTTCCTAAAAATGTACAGGAAAGAGTCTTCTACTTACAGAAAGAAGAAATTATTCATCGTTTTAAAACGAGAGGTTTCCGGCTTTTACATTGTTATGGAACAGGGAAGAATATCGCGAGGAAGTGAAGAGATACTGAAGGGATTTTCAACGAAAATACGGAAGAGCGTATTACGAAGGAGATGAGCCTGGCACTCTATGGAAAATCCTAAAAGGGTTCCGTAGGTCATAGGGAAGTCTTTTATTCCTGCCCTATATGCCCATTTTTCTGTAATACGGCTCGAATCTTAAGGATAGAAAAACGAGTGAAGTACAGGCTTTTTACTATCGAAATCTCATCACAGAATGCTGGAGCTCTTTTTTAGGAAGCTGATGAGAAGGAAGGATATGGAGGAGGCTTTCGGAGAAAAGCAGGAAGAACTTTTAAACAGGTTTGAGGAACTTTGGCAGGGATCCGATTCAGTCTCTTCCTTTCCGGCGGAAGAAACGAATATTGCACGAATGAAGCTTCAGAAAAATGGAAGAAGAATCTTCTCGGGCGCTCGGAGCAACTTTTGGGCGAGATTTCAGGCCGAAAGCTGTGGAAGAAGAGTTCAAAATGGAAGAGGAGGGACTGCAGCTTCGAGGAAGAATAGACCGGGTGGACGAATATCTGTCGGAGGATCGGAAAACGCTCTTTTTGAAGGTCATCGATTATAAGAGCGGAAAGAAAGCGTTTTCTTTGAAAATCTTTTCGCAGGACTGGATTTACAGCTTCCGCTATATGGACTATGTTCTGCAAAGGAAAGAGAGAAAATTCGAGATCGGGAAGTGCTTCCTTCGGCTCTTTTCTATTTTACCATGGAGAACCCGTCATTCCTTATGATAAGGGACAGTGATCCCGATAAGGAGCGTTTAAAGGCGTTTAAACCGTCCGGGCTTGTGAATTTCTCCGAGGAGAGTCTTTCACATCTGGAAAAGAGGGAAGGGGAAAGCCTTCTACTTCCCGTGCAGTGTAAAAACGGCGAGGTTGAGGAAAAAGGGCAGCTGTTTCTTCCGAAAAGTTGGAAGCTCTTTTGGCATTTGCCAGGAAGGAAATGCTTGAAGGCGCTAAACGCATTAAAGAGGGGAGAAAGGATTTCCCCGATAAGAAAAAGAGGATATTACTTCTTGCAGCTACTGTCCTTATCACAGTATCTGCGGTTTTGATGAGGATATCCCGAACTTCCGATACCGGAGTCCCGATTCTCGAACAGACGAAGAACTTTGGGAAGAGATTCTAAAGAAGACAGAGGAAAAATGAGGGGAGAGCGATACGGGGAAGAAAAACGCTAATCCATGCGAAAGATGCGAAGATCATCGAGACGAGAAAGGAGGATGGCGATGAGTAAATGGACAAAGGAACAAAGTGAAGTCATTTCCACAGAAAAGGGAACTTATTGGTTTCCGCTGCAGCCAGTTCCGGAAAAACCGCAGTACTGGTAGAGCATGTTATTGACCGTCTCCTCGATAAAGAGCATCCGCTGAGCCTCTCCTCCGTGGTACTCCATGAGCCTTTTACGGAAGCTGCCGCGTCAGAAATGAAGGAAAAGAATCAAGGCACGCCTAAAGGAAAGCCTTTTTTAGAAAAGCGAGGATCCGCATATTGAACGAGAAATAGCGGAACTTCCAGATGACACAATATCAGTACCATTGATGCCTTTTGCAAGAAAGCTGATACAGGAAAACTACACGAGTCTTAGATTGAACCGAATTTTTCCGGATCGGAGAGAAAATGAGCTTGCACTCCTGCAGGAAGATATTGTGAAGAGCTTTTTAGAAGGAATACGGTAAGAAGGAGGAAAGCTTTCTTTCTTTTGTAGACCGCTATTCCACGGGAAAACAGGATAAGGGAATACAGGAGATTATTGTAAAGCTGTATTACCTTGCTATTGCCAGTCCCTTTCCGGAAAAGTATCTGAAGGCGCTTTCCGTGAACAGCAGCAGTGCTTGGAAAAACTATCTCCTCGCGAGCATCAGGAAGCGAGTGGAGGAAGCGATAAGAAACGCTTGCGGGAGGCTATCCGGATTTGTTCAGAAGAGGGGGGGCCTTCCGAGTATCTTGTGACGGTGGAGGAAGATTATCAAAGCCTTTTAAGAGTAAAGGCAATCCGGTCTTCTCAAAAAGAAAATACGGAAGAGATTTTGGAAAGGAAGAGGCGAAAGTGGCGGAGAAGCACTGAGCTTTAGAAAGCAGAGGAGATTTTTAGAGAAATCAGAGGAGGCAGGGCTATTCTTCGCCGTACAATCGAAGAAATACAGAGCGATTTCTTTAGCCGCATAAAGGAATTCAGAGCGGAGAAAAGGAGAGTTAAAGGAAGAAGAAACGTGTAAAGGCGCTCATACAGAAATGGCAGAAGAACTATATTCTGATTCCTGAGGAGATAGAAGAAAAAGGCGGAAACAGAAGGAAAAACTTTTATTGAGGAGGCCATCCGTCTTAGCCTTCTCTTTCCATGCGCGTTATCAAAAAGGAAAAGCTGGAACAGAAATATTCTGGATTTTTCGGATCTGGAACATTTTGCGCTAAAACTTCTCTATACGGAAAAGAGACAGTGAGCTTCGCTTCAGCACCTGCGGACAATTGGCACAGGAGTATACGGAGATTCTCGTAGATGAGTATCAGGAGTTTCCAATATGGTGCAGGAATATCTTGTGTCTGCCTTATCCGAGAACGCTTTTCGGAGGGAATGTCTTTCAGGTCGGAGATGTGAGGCAGGTATTTACCGTTTCCGTATGGCAAGACCAGGCTCTTCCGCTCGGAAATACTAGCGATAAGCTATCCCAAAATCTTTTGCAGAAGAATTTCCGTTCGCTAAAGGGCAGTTTATTGATGCGGTGAAATGCCTGTTTTTCCGTATCGAAAAAGGAACTCGGCGGAATCGAGTATGATCAGGGACAGCAGTCTTTTCAGGGAGAGAAGAGAAAAGGAAGAGACGGGAACTAGTCAGACAGACTTCTCCTTTATGGAAAGAGAGAGAACAAAGCGAACAGAAAAGAGGAAGAAAGAGCGAAAAGCAAGAAGGAGGGAAAGCAAGGAGAAAAAGCGCAGAGAGGCCGGCTTAGAGAGACCGACCTGCAATTAAAGTGCCGATATGATTGCTTCCCGCGAATTGCATAGAAATATCAGTATAAGGACATGGTTATTCTCGCTCGCCCCGAAAAAGTGCAAAAGGAGATGGACATCTTTTCGAAAGAGAGTCACTTTGCAGATGAGCTCGGACGTACACTCGCTGGTAGAGGTGGAAACGGTTCTTGCCATGCTTTCCGTTATCGATAACCCGAAGCAGGATATTCCGCTTGCCGCCGTTCTTCATTCGCTATGTTTCGACTTTACGGATGAGGAACTTTGCAGCTTAAAATCGCGTACGGATACCTCAGGGCGCTCTGCATTTCTTTCGAGGCTATTGCCATTGATATCGGTGAGTGATGCAACATCAGCTGGAAATAAACACAGTGAAACTATTTCCGGTGAAAATATAGCGTGAGTCCATTGCAGGTACAACCGCCGACTTGACTCAGCGCTCTTTGAGAAATGGAAGGATTTTGCACGAAACTGGAGCGCTATAAAGGCTTCTCGAAATCTTCGCGTCCATGAGCTTTTATAACCCTTCTTTATGAAACCTCTTATTATCTTTTACGTTTCGCGCTTCCCATGGGAGAGAAGAGAAGGGCGAATCTCGACCAGCTATTGAAGATGCCCTGCAGTTTGAAGGGAGCTTTCAGCTGTTCAATTTTATTCGTTATATCAGAAAAGGCAAAGCAGAAGGAATATGACGAGGAGAGGCGAAATGTATATTCGGAAAATGATACCTCCTTCGTATTATGTCCATTCATCAGTCGAAAGGCTGCAATTTAAGGTGGTATTCCTTTCTTCCATACAGAAAAGGGGCTTTTCAACAAGCAGATTTAGAGAGTCCATCCTGCTCGATGAAAAAGCTGGGAATGGCTATCAGCTATCTGGATCGGAACAAGAATTAAATATCCTTCCCTACAGCTTACGCCATAAAGGAGAAGATGGAGGAGAGAAAAATCAGGCGGAGGAGCTTAGACTGCTCTATGTTGCTGATGACAAGAGCGGAAGAAAAGCTCGTTATGACAGGGAGTGGTACTCTTGCTTCCTATCTAAGGAAAAGCACCCGCTGAACGAGGATATCAAGACGGAAGGAAGCATAAGGGGGCGAACTCTGTGTTGGATTTGATTATGCTGGCCTTTTCAGGAAGCTTTACGAGGAGAGTTTGGAAAAGCCGCTTGTGAAAACTGCGTACATTTTACAAAGAAGCGCTACTGAAGAGGGAGGGAGAGAGAGGAAAAAGTTTCTCCGTTTAGACGCGCTCTATTCTTAGTTTAGCGGAAACACGTGACCGAAGAGGGTGGGACAAGGTTTTATCTGTACCGATATCCGATCACGAGGAAAGTACGCATCTCTGCCGAAGTATGCCGTCTCCCTCTTAAAGAAGCAGGCGATTAAGGGCAGTAAAGGAGACAAGGGGATAAAGAGGATGAAAACAGGAGGAGAAAAGCGAAAGGGCTTAGCAGGGGCGGAGTGGATCGAGCAAGTGTATGAAAAGAAATACGGAAAAAGAGAAGGGTCTTGGGCGAAAATCGGAGACAGCTTTCACCATGCACTGGCTCTTTTGACTACACTAAGGGCATGGAACAACTTCCTGCTATCTTTAGGAGAGGAAGAACGGTCTCTTTTTAAACAAAGAACAGTTTCAGACTTTTCTTTCCTCAAGCCTTGGAGAATGTTTTTAAAAAGCGTATCAGGAAAAACGTTTGTTCCGGAAATGCACTTTATGAGGCGCTACCTTATCCGTGCTCTATTTCCGGATAGGGAGAAAGAGGATGAGGTCTTATTGCAAGGAATTATCGATGCTTTTATTGTGGAGGATGACGGAATTATCCTTGTCGACTATAAGACGGACCGTGTAAGAGAGGGAGAAGAGCTGAGAAAAGATACCGAAGCAGATTATGCTTTACAGCGATGCACTGGAAGCCATTCTCCGGGAAAAAGGGTAAAGAGAAGAGTGCTCTATTCCTTTTATCTCGAGAGGAAGTGGAGATTTTTGCCGTCTAGTGGAAGAATATGCCCGGAATTCCGGATTGACGGAGGGGGAGTTCCTAGAGTAGACTAGAGCCTTAAAGTATTGTGAATAGTCGCTGCCGGGAAACCGGGAGAGGAGAGTCCGGGCTTCATAGAGCAGGATGCCTGATAACGTCAGGTTGAGGTGACTCACAGGAAAGTGCAACAGAAAAGAACCGCCGTTTATACGGTAAGGGTGAAAAAGGCGATGTAAGAGATCACCAGTTCTCCGGTAACGGAGGATGCTATGTAAAACCCCATCCGAAGCAAGGTCAACAGAGCATAAGGCTGCTCGTCTGCTCTCAGGGGTAGACCGCTTTGGGAGGCTTATGGCGACATAAGTCCTAGATAGATGACCATTTTCGACATAACCCGGCTTATAGCAATACTTTTAGGGCTGCATTTGCACGAGCTTTCCTCTTTTAGCGAATAGAGTAGAACGGATTTTACTCTTCCACTTCCACTTTCTTCCATGATTACTTTACTGACCAGACATCCTGAAAACGGTTTCCACTGCCGCAATTTCGTCCACGGTATCCATCTCTTCAATGACTTTTCCGAAAGCGGCATATTCACCGTCGAGGTGCGGCGCATCTTCGTGCATGATGAAGAATTGAGGAACCTGCGGAATTCGGATCAAAGGCTCTTGCCATGGAAATCACATCGCGCTCATGTTTCAAGGGGTCTCTTTACCCCGTTGGAACGAAATTCTCCTTTGATACTGTAGCCGGGACCGCTGGTTCCGTTTCCGGCAGATCACCGCCCTGAATCATAAAGCCCGGAATAATGCGATGAAAGCTCAGTCCGTTGTAAAAAGCCTTTTTACCAGATCAAGGAAAATTTTCCACCGTAAGAGGAGCCGTTTTTCGGATATAATTCCAGTCGAATAGTCTTGCCAGTATCCATGGTTATTCAGTACAATAGGATTAGCCATTTTAGTTCTCCTTTTATTTACACGATAGCAGTAACAAGAGGATTGTAACAGCTTTCAAGCTAATACACAAGAAAGACTCATGGGAAGCTTGGATTTGAGATGGATAAGGGAGTAAAGAAGAATGATGGATGAAGCTTGTGGCACTCTTACCCGCTCTTGCGAACTCTGTGGAAGAGCATGCAAAGTAAATAGAGAAGAGGGACAAAGAGGAAGTTTTGTAAAGGCCGAACAAAGTATGCACATCAGGCGTCTGCAGCACATTTTAGGAGGAACCTTAGCTGTGGAACAAAGAGAGAGACCACATATTTTCCTCCTGCTGGGCTCTCCCTGTGTATATTGTATCCAAAATCAAAGGCTTTCTCAGAAAGGAGTCAGGAAAGAACTCGGTGTAGAAGAACTGGTGGAGTGTTTATCAGCTGGGAGCAGAAGGATGTCATAATATCAATTTTGTGACCACCGGAGCATTACAGTCGGGGTTCAGAGCTATGCTCTTTGCTCGAGAAAGCTTCTCACTGCCTTTGTTTGGAACTCTTCCCAGGCTATCATGCTCGAGACTCTAAAAGCATTGGAGGGCTGGTTGACAGTACCTCATGGATTTTTAAATACTGGGAGGAAGTCTGGCTGAGCGCTATTCGAGAAAGCAAAGAATTATCCGGAAATCGCAAAGGAAGCTTTGGAAGAAGTCGTTCGACAATGTCCGGAGCTCTGGTATCGGGCCAGTTATTAGGGTAGATATTCCGACATTTTACTTCTTCGGGACAGGTTTATCAGGAAAAGCGGATATTAAATATAGTTTTTGTCGATATAGATCATGTATACTATAGTCTTCCTTTCACAGTATACTCCTTTTGGAGCATTAGATTGTTTCCCGGAAATAAAGCAGGAAGGTCTTCGGAAAAAGAATATCAAAGGCTTGTGGATTATGCCCTCTCTTTGGGAATAGAAAAGGCTTTCATTCAAGAGGAGAAAGTGCAAAAGCTTTTATACCGGATGTGTTTAAATTTAGCTTTAAGGACTAAATGAGATTAATAATTTACAGTGAGGCCCAGTGACGGCCTCAGAGGAGGTTCTCTCTCTAGCAGCGAGACAGCTGCCCTATTTCGGACGGCAGAGTTCTCCGAGTATGCTGGAAAGGTGAAAAATACCTGCTGACAGTACGCAGGAAGAAATGCTCAGGCTGTCTTTATGACTTGCTCCAGTACAGGCTCCATGGAAGCCGTCGTGTGAACTGTTTTTACCAAGAGGGATAAACTGATGAGTCATTAATGGAGGAGACTTTGGACAGCGTTTTGCCGATCTTTGCGAAAATCCATGAAATTCCTATGCTTCGGTGCACTTGAGTGTGGAAAAAGCTGCGAAAAAGAAAAGCTTTATGAATATGACGGACAGGATTTCACAGGACTTCTTGTCAATGTAGATGAAACCTCTACGGGGTTTTATATGATGTCGAAATGCTTGGTGAATTTTGTGAGAAGAATCATTTATTTTTGTCTGCGATTGCGTTTCCTCTGGCGGATTCTTTTGATATGGATAAGGTCAAGGCGGATATCATGATTACCGGTTCATAAAGGTTCTGGCAATCCTCGAGGATTTCCATTATCGTTTTTCTCTGAAAAAGCGGTAGAGAGTGGATTGTCTGAAAACAAAAAGTATGTACTTTAATTTAAAGTCCATGCTGAAGAGATCAGGAGAGAGGGCAGACATCCTTTACTCCGGCGGTCGGAATTCTACTGCAGATTAATGCAAGACTTAAGGAGATTGAGAGACTGGGCGGTAGCAGATAAAGAGTGGAAGAGATTGCCCTGCAGAGCAAAAGATTTTCAGGAGAAAATAAGGGACTGCCTTTTATGCTATCTCAGAAGGTCACTGCATGCAACCCTGTGCATCCGCTTTCCCTAATGCCTGTAAGTTGTTCTTCGCTTGAAAAGAAGTATAGGATTTAGGTTTGTCCGAATGGAGGAGAGTTAAGAGACTATCTTTTCCGCGTAGACATATCAGACATTGAGCCATGAGGATAACAGCACTTTGGTGAAAGCTTTCAAGATTTAAAGATGCGCGGACTATTATAGTGGAGAGGAAAGAAATAAGATGATACTGGCATTGGATGCGGGAACAACGAGTACAAGAGCAATTCCTAATGAGGAGGGACAGTCCGTTGCTACCGCACAAAAGGAGTTTCCGCAATACTATCCGAAGGCGGGCTATGTGAGCATCATGGAAATGCAAATTTGGCGCACAGCTGCGCTGCCAGAGAAGCGAGTGGAGGGTCCGGAGTTGCTTCTTCCGAAATCAAAGGCTATCGGCATTACGAATCAAGAGAAACGACTCTGGTTTGGGATCGCAACAGGTCTGCACTGTTATCCGGCCATTGTTTGGCAGTGTAGACGAACAACGGAAATGAGAGAAAATGACAAAGAAAATCCCTCCGTCATACAACAATAAGGAAAAAACAGGTTTGGTTTTTGATCCTATATTTTTCCCGCAACCAAGCTTTCCTGGATTCTGAGATCGTCATAAAATGGGCCAGGAAAGGGCGGAAAAGGAGAGCTCTGCTTTTGGAACGGTGGATACCTGGCTGATATTTAATTTAACCAAGGAAATGTTTTGCTACCGATTATAGTAATGCGAGCAGAACGCTTTTATTTAATATCCATAGCCTGTGAATGGGATGCGGAGCTTTGCAAGCTTTTCCGGATTCCTAAGTGTATGCTGCGGAGGTTCGCCCTTCTTCTTCCTTTTTCGGGAGACGGACGAAGAATATTTCGGAAGAAAAATTCCGATTTGCGGAGTGGCAGGAGACCAACAGGCTGCTCTTTTCGGACAATGCCTTCAGCCCAAAGGGGATGTGAAACACCTATAGCACGGTTGCTTTATGCTGATGAATACAGGAGAAGACTGCGTTCCTTCTCATCATGGCCTGCTCAGTACCATTGCCTGGGGCATTAACGATAAGGTTTACTAGCATTGAGGGCTCATCTACTGTTGCAGGAGCCGTGATTCAGTGGTTAAGGGATGAATTGCATCTTCTGGATGATTCCCGAGATTCGGAATATTTTGCCACGAAGGTGGAAGATACGCACGGTGCTATATCGTACCTGCTTTTACAGGATTGGGAGCACCATATTGGGATCCCGGAGGCAAGAGGCTCCATCACCGGTCTTACCCGGGGTAAATAAAAAACCATATTATTCAGGCAGCCTTGGAATCCATTGCCTTTCAGAGCAGAGATCTCTTAAATGCCATGGAGCAGGATACCGGACAAAGACTGAGGAAGCCTTCGGGTGGATGGAGGAGCTTCCGGAAATCAACTTCATATGCAATTCAGGCGGATATCATGCAGGCCTCAGTTATTCGTCCGTCCTGTGTTGAAACCACAGCCTTGGGGGCGGCCTATCTTGCAGGTCTTTATTGCGGTTTTTATCCATCGATGAAGAGTCTGGAGGAAAGGCATCATGTGGAAATGGAGTTCTTCCGAAAATCCTTCGTGAGGAGAGGGAAAAGAAACTTTTGAGTGGAAAAATGCTTTTAAAGGCCAGCTTGACCGGTGTAAATGGAGATAGATTGGGATAAGGGAGAGACGAGATAAAATGCAGTAACGAATACTACCACTGCACAGTGTGCAGGAGACACTGCTCGTCAGTGTGGAACATGACGACCATGAGGTTTTTAGCCGTTTACGGCAATTCTGCCACAGAGGAAAGGAAGCGGCTATAGAAGAGGCCCTCGCAAAAGGAAAAGAAATTTTCGGAGAAATCAAAATAATCGGCGATAAAGAACTTCTTCCCGTACGATACCGGAGGATGATTCCCAAAGAAAAGATTCGCTGAAAGCGAAGAATTCTGTAAAAACTTCCGCATCCCAAAAGCCCTATCGAGATGGGAGATGTCCTTGTAGACTTTTAAATACAGGAGTGCACTTAATTTCCCTGAAGACTGTGTCATGACATGGAGTCGACAAAAATATGGCTGAGATTATCATCACTGTATGGCTCAGAAGAGCAATCTGGGCCCGTGGGTACAGGCTCGATACAAATGCAGTTTTTCGCTTAATATCCTACCGGGCAGAGCAGGCAATGCCCTGCTTTTCGGGTCCTATAAAATGCTCGTTGCAGTCTTTTGGAAAAGGCACTCCATGTCTTATAATCCTATAAAATTACTAGGAATACTATTGTCACAACGGTAGCTCCTGCTTTATAATGCGGGGAAATGTAAAGAGAGGAAGAGATATTATAGTATCTTTGTACTCAACACTGCTAAATAAATTATGGAATATTCGTATCAGCAAACGAAAAGGCGGCATAGTAGATGGAGGAATTATGGCAGATTTGCTGGACATCAAAAATTTATCTGTTTCCGTAGAGGAAAAAGGCCATATCTCGATGCAGTTAATTTGACTATACAATAAAGGGAGAGACCCATGTTTTAATGGGACCGAACGCAGGAAAAGTCTACCCTCAGAGTACCATTATGGAAATCCCCGCTATACCATTACCAGGGAGGAAATCTGTTTTAACGGAGAGAATATCACTGCCGAGGCCGGTGGATAAGAGGGCGAGAGATTTTTCCTTGCCTTCCAAATCCCCTTGGAGTACCGGGCGTGAGCCTTGGAAACTTTATCCGTTCCGCTATGGAAGAAAAGATTCGGAAAGAGAATCCGTCTTTGGGACTTCCGTAAGAGCTGAAGGCCTCCATGGATATCCTCGAGAATGGATCACAGTTATGCGGAAAGAGACTTAAATGTCGGATTTTTCGGCGGTGGAGGAAGAAGAAAGCCGAGATTTTGCAACTACTGATGCTGAAAAGCCGGAGCTCGCCATTCTCGATGAAACCGATTCCGGTCTTGACGTGGATGCGGTTCGATACGGTGTCCGAAGGCGTGAAAGCTTATCAGAAAAATATGGACAGCGCGCTTCTTATCATCACTCACTCCACCAGAATCCTGGAGGCACTTAACGTGGATAAGACACATGTCATTGTAAACAGGAAAAATCAAGGCTACCGGGGACGGCAGTCTGGTCAATAAGATTAATCGATGAGGGCTTTGAGTCCTTCTTAGAGGGATTAAAAGTATGGCAAAAGATAGAGCAATAGTAGAAGATATCGATCGCTCCCTCTATGATTTTCCGCTATGAGGAAAAAGAAGGAGAGTTCTATAAGATAAAAGAGGGACTGACCGAGGATATCGTTCTTGAGATTTCCGAGAAGAAAAACGATCCTGAAGTGGATGCGGGATTTTCGCTTGAAGTCTTTAGAAGTTTATCAATAAATCGGAAATGCCGAACTGGGGACCGGATATTTCAGGATCTCAATGAACAATATCGTAACCTATGTAAAAACCGAATACGGAAATGTCTCAGACCTGGGAAGAGGTGCCGGAAGATGTGAGAAATACTTTTGAGAAGCTCAGGATTCCGGAAGCGGAAAGAAAGAGCCTTGCCGGCGTGGGAGCAGCAGTATGACTCCAGAGCTCGTTTATCATAATCTGCAGGAAGAGGTGGCAAGACAGGGGGTTATCTATACCGATATCGAGTCTGCGCTTCACGGTCCTTACGGGAAAATGATTGAAGAGCACTTCATGAAACTGGTGCCTCCTACAGACCATAAGTTTGCCGCACTGCACGGGGCGGTTTGGTCGGACGGATCCTTCGTCTATGTTCCGAAGGGAGTCAATGTGGAAATTCCCTGCAGTCCTATTTCCGCTTAAATGCGAAGGGAGCAGGACAGTTTGAGCATACCCTGATTATCGTGGACGAGGGGCACAGCTTCATTTTGATTGAGGGCTGCTCCGCACCAAAGTATAATGTGGCGATCTTCATGCAGGGCTGCGTGGAGCTCTTTGTCGGGAAAAATGCAGAAGCTGCGTTATTCCACCATCGAGAACTGGTCCAAAGAATATGTATAACCTGAAATACAAAGAGCAAGGTAGAGGAGAACGGCATTATGGAATGGGTTTCCGGCTCTTTCGGTTCTCATGTTTCCTATCTCTACCGATGACCATTTTAAAAGGGGACAATGCGCGTTCCCAGTTTACAGGAGTAACCTTTGCCGGAAAAGGGACAGAACCTGGATACCGGTGTAAGATGATGCATATCGGTAAGGATACCAGCTCCTATATCAATACCCGTTCGATTTCGAAGGGAGGCGGCATCTCCACTTACCGTTCCGCTGTGGTGATTCAGAATCAGGCAAAGAATGCGAAGTCAGCCGTTTCCTGTCAGTCCTGATGCTCGATGACGAGTCCCGTTCCGATACCGTACCGGCTATTGATGTACGGACCAAACAAAGCAGATGTAGGGACACGAGGCGAAGATCGGAAGAATTTCCGAGGATGACGGTTTTCTACCTGATGAGCAGAGGAATCTCGGAAGAGGAGGCAAAGTCCCTTTATCGTAAGCGGCTTTGCGGACTCGGTTTCAAGGAGCTTCCCTTAGAGTATGCGGTGGAAATGAACAACTTGATTCGTTTGGAAATGGTTGGAGCCATCGGCTAGGGAAGGAGGATAGGATGAAGGAGAAATCAATTTATAATCAATAAAATGCCTGTGCCTACCTTCCGCTGGTTGAAAATGAACGAGGCAAAGCTCGAAATACCGGAGAACTTACAGCCTATCAGCCTTCTGTAAGGAAAGCTTCCGGAAAGGATGAGGAAGAGAATGGCTTTTCCGGCAGCATGAGTACCGCACTGGACGATTATTTCGAGAGGAAAGACTTCTCGTACAGTCCTTTGTGCTGAGAGAAGGGTGAGGAGAGCCAGGACTATATTCGTATGCATTTTCAAAACGGAGAAAAATGCGGTGGAGCACTCCGCCTACTGTTTTACAGTGGAAGAAGGGGCAAGACTGAAGCTCTTTTTAGCGATTGAATCCTTGGAAAGAGTCCAAGAATATGGCATTTTTACAGGAAAAGTTTCATTTAAAGAAAAATGCCAAGCTGGACCTTGTTGTTGCTGTAAAAGAAAACGCGAAGGATTTTGCACATTTACAGGACTTCTCTTTTGTACTTGAGGAGCGTAGCGAAGCTGAAAGCTGACTTCCTTCTTCTTTCAGGAAAGAGCCATCATATTTCCTATCAGATTGATTTTAAACGGAGATAAGTCCGAGGCGGAACTGCATCTGGATTATGTGCTCTCAAAAAGGAAAAAGGCGTGATTTTCAATCTCAGTTGTGAATCACAGGGGAGACGATTTCCAATATCGTGGCTGACGGTGTGCTGCGGGAAGATGCAGTGAAAATATTCCGCGGGTACGATTGATTTAAAGCACGGAGCCAAGGGCGCTTCCGGTACAGAGCAGGAAAATGTGCTTCTTATGGACGATTCTGGTGAACCAGACTATTCCCGTTATTCTTGTGTGATGAGGATGATGTGGAAGGAAATCACGGGGCAAGTATCGGAAGACTTGATGAAGAGAGTCTTTTTCTATATGCAGCCGCGGTCTTTCTTTGGAGGCGGCTTATGAGCTGATAGCAGGAAGCCTGAATGGAGCGCAATCCACAGGATTATGGATAAAAGAGGTAGAAGAATATATGAAGCGGAACTTCGGGGAATAGAGGAGTGAGGAGGAATAATGGAAGAGAGAAAAAGAGATTGCAAGGATAAAAGCGGATTTTTCCCATTTTAAAGAGCGCATGACTTTTTCTATCTGGACAATGCTGCCACTACACAGAAAACCGCACTGTGTGTAATGGAGGCATGATGAAAGCAATATTACGAGACGGAAAAATGCGAATCCTCTTACTGAGGCTCTATGAGCTTTCCTTAAGGCACGAAGCCTATGAGAGGCGAGGGTTACCGTGCAGAACTTTCTGCATGCCGAAAGTCCCGAGGAGATTATCTTTGTACGAAATGCGACGGAAGGGCTTAAACCTAGTGGCACAAAGTTATGGAAGACGCATTTCTGAAAGAGGGGGACGAGGTCCTGATTACCATCATGGAGCACCACAGTAACCTGATTCCCTGGCAGCAGGTTGCAAAAGAAAAAGGGGCTAAGCTCACCTTCCTGGAGCCGAATGAAGAGGGTCTCATTACACCTGGAAAGCTTTTAAACAGGCCCTGAACGATAAAGTGAAGATTGTAGCGATGGCGGAGGTTTCCAAATGTTCTTGGGAATCGTCAGGATATCGAGACTTTTGTAAAGCTACGCATGAGAAAAATGCTATTTTTGTTTGTGACGGCGCTCAGTCCGTGCCGCACAGAAAAGTGGATGTGCAAGAGATGGATGTGGACTTTTTGGCCTTTTTCCGGTCATAGGTTTACGGACCGATGGGCATCGGGCAGTTTACGGAAAGAAAGAATTGCTGGAAAAGATGCCGCCTTTTCCTCTTTGGCGGAGAGATGATTGAATATGTTACGAAGGAAGACGCCACTTGAGCGGAACTTCCCATAAATTTGAAGCCGGCACTGTAAACGTTGGCGGGAGCGGTAGGCCTCGCTGCGGCGATTCACTGTGTGGAAAAGCTGGGATTTTCCTTTATTGAAGAAAGAGAAAAAGAACTCTCAGTCTATCTTATGGAAGGGATGCGGGAATTCCGCATGTGCACATCTTGGGGATCCGAGAAGGGTGAAAAATCACCACGGAATCATGACCTTTACGGTTGACGGGGTGCATCCGCATGATATCGCGGAGATTATGGATTCTCATAAAGTATGCATTCGAGCAGGGCACCACTGTGCTCAGCCTCTGATGAAGTTCTTGGGGACGCCCAGTACCAGTCGGGTGAGCCTGGCTATACAATACCAAAGAGGATGTGGATGCCTTTTAGCCGCATTAAAGACAATCAGAGGAGCTATGGGATATGGCGAATAATACTTATTACAACGAGATCTTAACGGAGCATAATATTTCGGCCCCTCCATAAATATAAGATGGAGGGTGCGGATTTTTCGCTGAAGGAGTGAATCCGAGCTGCGGTGACGATATAGTTCTTTACTTGAAGCTCGATCAGGATGAAAAAGATCGTGGAAGCCAGTTTTGACGGAGACGGTTGTGCCATTTCCCAAGCGAGCAGTGACATCATGTGTGACCTGATTATCGGAAAGAAGAAGGATGAGGCTCTTTCGTCTTTCCGAGATTTTCCTTCGGATGATTCGAGGAAAGATCACGGAAGAAGAGAAGGAAGAGCTGGAAGAGGCGGGGATTCTCGAGGATATTTCCCATATGCCTGCCCGTGTGAAAAGTGTGCGGTTTGGCATGGCGAACCATGGATGAAATTTCTTTCAGGACGCTGCCGAAGGAAAGATTGACGCTACAGCGGAAAGTTTGATTAAAACCATGATATGATTCCTCTATAGGTGATTAATTTGTTTTTACCTCAAGATGAAGCTTGTGACATAGAACTGTTTGATTTTTCAATTTAGGACAGTTTGATTTTATAACTAAACTGCTTGCTTTTTAGAGAATCTTGTGTTAAGCTAGCAAGCGTTGTTTTTGACGAGGTGTGATAATGGTAGTCGGCCAGCCTGGAAAGTTGGTGCTCACGCATGTGGGTTGTGGGTTCAAGTCCCATCCTCGTCGCTAAAGGCTCTAGGTTCTTATGTTTTTAAGGATTTGGAGCTTTTTATGCAATTTTTCGATTCTATTCGATAGTTTCTTTTTCAATATACCGAAATACGATATAATAAGAATAACCGGAGAAAGGAGGATGCATATGCTGGAATATTTGAACTTAAAGTTGGATGGACTGGGCGTAGGAGAAAGTTCTTTGAACATTTGGATGAAGAACGGTCGATTAAGATACTCCTATGATGTAGCAACGCAAGAAGACGGTCCTGCAATGATTTTGAAACGTTTCCAGAGAGCGTGTCTTACTTTTTAAAAACCTGGAGAACTTGAATCTTTATCGTTGGAAAGAACAATATTTTTGAGAGAAGAAAGAGAAGCGAAGGGAGATTTCCACGCTTTCTTCCCGCTGGTATCTTCTGTATAAGGAGGTTGATAAGGAGGCAAGAGAGTTTCAGGGCTTAAAACGATTTCCTAAAGAGTGGGAAAGCCTGATGAGCTTAATTGCAGATCTTACGGTAGACATGGATTGCCTCCGCTTTAATGAACTTTCTCATTCAGTCTGGATGTAAGGGACTGTCGCGAACAGATTTTATGGAATCCGCTTAGTAAGGAAGAAAATTCTGTAGAGGTAGAATATCAAGAGTTTTTGCAGATTTCCAGAACAAACAAGAAATTGATATACCAGCAGTACATTAACAATATTTTCACGGTAAAGCACGAGTACAATATACCCAACATAGTGGATTATCTGTTGGGAAATATAGAACGTTATTTTTTTCTACTTTTTCTGAAAAGGAGCAGGAAGATGCCGGAGAGGCATCGTCAAAGGTGATAATCAGCCTGTATTTTCAGAATGGTACAAAGCGAGTCCTGAGAAGAACTTATGACCGATACGGGTTACCGGATGATTGGGATGATTTTTTTGGACGATTTTTCGGAAAAACGCTGGCATATCATGGCAGTTTTCGGATCCTATTTGATTCCGGATTGTATCATCACGGGTGTGAAGGAAGAGGAATACATTTATCTTTCCTGTATCTTTGAACCCAATGGGAAGACTTATTATTACAGGAGTAAAGAGGATAATTTGTCCATTGGAGATTTTGTTCTGGTTCCCAGCACTAAGCAGGGAAAAATGCGTGAAACGGTAGTCATGATTTCAGAGATTATGTATTGTAAAAGAGGATGTACCGTATCCTTTGGAGAAGACGAAGTTTATCGTGCGAAAGATAGACGACGGCGGGTTCTATAATTTCTTATCACAGAATAATCCGGATGAAGAAGCATAGAAAAGCTTCTTAGAAGGAGAGCAAGTGATTATTTTAATTGATTTTGAAAAATACGCATGCCAGCGGCTTTCAAGGTGTAGAATACTTGGATGAGAAAGATACGTTGGTAGTGTATTACAGTGACGAAAATTCGGCGGTAAGCAAGGGTCTGGTTGAGGATTTTGAAGACAAAAATGTGCATGTCAGAATGGTTAAGCTTTTAAAACAACACAGTAATGCCTTGGATATGTATATTGCCTCTACCACGGGGATGTTTCTGGATACAGGGAGAAAAATCTGTATTGTATCAAAGGACAGAGGTTATGCTGCAGTGAGAGATTTTTGGCACAGCTTAAGAGGTGCGGAAATTCTTTTGGGAGAAACCATAGGAGGAATGTTTCTGAATTCCGTAGCAAATGATGATGAAAGAATCCGAAGAGCAAAGGATCGAGTCAAAAAGCACTGCTGACGGAATCCTTTGAAACGATGAATAATATTCCTACTAGGCCAACTTTAAGCAGAAGCAATTATTGGAGAAGAAAAACAGATTAACTATGATTTGAGCAAACATTTGGTACCGGTCGAAATTTTTGCCAAACTTTGGCAAAAGCCGGAACAGGAAAACGGATATTCCGTGGAGGAAACGGAACTTGTTGATCTGGTGGAGGAAATCAAAGAAGAGCTGGCCTTAAAGAGGAATAGGGAAGAGGAGGATTCTCTTTATTTTGGAATCTACTCCGGATGCTGGGTTTCGGATGGTTCCGAAGCTATAAAAGAAGAAATGAAGGAAGAGGGGACATATTGAGGATAAAACGGAAAGCATTCCGGAAATAAAAGCATGAAAGTTTCCGAAATGACAATCCTCAGCTTATGCGCAGGGAGATGAAAAAGAACGACAATCAGTTCGTTTTTGTTTATGATCCTGTGAAGAAGGCTATGATGAAAGTGGAAGAGACGGAATCCCTCGCTTTTCGGAAGAAAGAGAGAGAATCATTCCCTCTGTAAGCAATTTGGAACTTTCCGGTGAACATGTCGAATCGGCTCGGACTCACCTTGAGGATGTTCATGAAGAACATAAGAAGAGAAATAATCGAAGAAGAGGCGGACGGAAGAAGGAAACAGAAAAAGCTGTCTATAAGCAGGGAAAAGGGAAGAGGAAAAAGAAGGATAAGCAAAGTTAAGACTGCCCCAAAGGATGAGGTAAAAGAAGAGCAGTCTGTAGTGGCTAAGCAGGACATAGAAAAAGAAAAGCAGGTGTCGGAAAGCAAAAAAGGATGCTGCAAAAGAAAGCGGCCTCAGGCAAGAAAGAAAGGCGTGAGAAAGAAAAGAAGCCTGCATCGACCAAGAAGGGTACAAAGAAAGAAACAAAAGTTGCATCCCAAAAGCAAGAGGCGGAAGAGAAGCAAACAGAGACAACGACTGAAAACAGGGCAAAACAAGAGGAGAAGGCGGAAGGAAATCAAGAGAATACTGTAAAAAGAAGCAGGAGAAGAAACAATACACAAGAGTAAAAAGAAGGAAGAGGGTTTGAACGTTCAAGAAAGTACAAGTGCTGAACCTGTAGAGAAGAGTAAGGAGAAGAAGAAGCGAGTATCGGGTGTAAAACCTGCAATACTCGCTTTTCCTTTTTCACTCATAACGAGTATCGCTCGCAAAGCGTGCGTTATCTCGTTTGAAGCTTTAAATTTCGAATTAAGTTTTGAAAATCATCGGGCAGAGGAATTTCAAAATTTTTTCCGGATAGTGGATATAAAGCATTGTTTTCCTGGATTTCCGGAAAACTGAGGGAATAGGGCGTGTAAGAGTTGTCGATGGATGCCTTTTTCGATATTCCCTGTTTATTCCTTGCTCGCCATATTTCCATCACCAAGAATGGGATGCTTAAGAAAGGCAAGCTGACTACGAATTTGATGTGTTTTTTTCCCGTTATCAACTGAATGGAGAGAAGTGAAAACAGCTGTTCCCGATCCATGTATTTTTGAATAGCGGAAAAAGACCGCACGAATGTGTTCTCCTTCCCCTTCTTGCACCTGTATCACCTTATTGATTTTAAATTTCTTTCGGATAAAAGCTTTCCTGTAAGCCGTCTTCCCGAAAATCGCCTCACGACAAGCGCTTGATACCGCTTTTGAATTTTTGTGCTCCTGAATCAATTTGCCTAAATTCTGTGAGGCTGTCAAAGTTTTTCCAAACAGAATCAGCCCGGAGGTATTACGATCCAATCGGTTGGCTATCCGGACGAAAGGTTTCCTTGTTTCGCTGCTTTGTTCTCCTTTATCCAAAAGATAGGAGGAAAGTAGAATTTACGGATAGAGTGGTCTTCGCGTCATTTTTCGGATAAAAAGCCCGCCGGCTTATTGAAAACAATGAGGTTTTTGATCTTCGTACACAATAAACTTGTTGTAAAGTCGTTCCAAATGCCTTCTTCCACTCTCGGCAACGAACATAGCTTTGCAGGCTTTTCTTCACTAAAGTAGAGTTGAACTTATCTCCGGAAGATAAAAGTTCCTTTCCGTTTGCTTTTTCCTGTTTAAAAGAATATTCTTTTTCCGCAGCATTTTATAGAGAAAATGCATCGTTCTGCCCTTTATTTTGTAGAAGCTTTAAGAGCTTTTTGCTCTTTTCATTTTTCCGAAACCAAAATTTCGCGCATGTGTCACCTATATAGCTTTCTAAGAAGCAGTAAGAGAAACTCGTCAGGATTATTTGAGAAAGAACATAAAAACCTTCACAGAAAACCGTAGATGGAAAGCGGTCGATCCAGAACGCTGTCCACTGTAGGCGGTCTTGGCTACTTTCTTGGGATTAGCCATAAAGAAGGATTTGATTGCTTTTAACTTACTCTCATTTCCGGCTACAGAGAAAAAAGCGGTATCAACCGGACCGGGACAAACAGTGGTAACGCCGATTTCTTTATGCTTCAGCTCCTCTCTTAAAGAAAGAGAAAAGGAGTAGACATAGGCTTTTTGTTGCGGCATAAACGGAAAATTCTTCTTTGGGGTAAAAAGCGGCAGCGGAAGCAAATTGCATGATCTGGATTTTCTTCTCATATAAGGAAGGGAATAGAGAGTGAATGCTGCATGCTTTTTATGTTTTAAGTCAATCATATTTAATTGCTCTTCAGAAGAAAGACTGCAAAGCCTCCCCAGTTTTCCGAAACCGGCGGCATTCACCAAAAGAATTTTGGGATTTTCTTTTTCTCAAAGTTTCTTTTATTAGAGAAAGGCTTTCCTTTTTGTTAAATCATAAGGAAAAATCACTTTTTCGAAAGAATAGATGAGATAGCTCGTCCAAGGCGGACTTATTCCGTGAAAAAGAACCAAAATTCCTGAATTGCCGGAATCTGGTCCTGTAATAAAAGACAAAGTTCTCTCCGATACCGGAACTCGCGCCGTTAATCACTGCAACATTCATAGTATACCTCTAAAGTATCCCCGATTTATGTAAGCAAAACGGAAACAGCCTTCGCATAGGAAGCGGGGAAATCTTGTAAAAACATGCATGAACTAAGATACAATCACTTATAGCAAAAATCCTAAAAATACAAAGTACTTTTTAGATTTCTCTTCTGCGGAGATGGGACTTGAACCCACACGCCCAACCGGACACAAGATCCTTAGTCTTGCCTGTCTGCTATTCCAGCACTCCCTGCGCAACAGAGTGATACTAACATAATGTTGCTCTATATGCAAGAACTTTTTTGAAAAAGATAGTGCGAAAAAGTCAAGAGATATAAAGAAAGTATTAAATTCTTAATTGCGATAGATAGAATATTTTTATTTGACTTCTTTTTCATCTGCTGCATAGTCTTGTGATAGAAGTGTTTCAGAAAGTTCTTAAAGTTAAATCGTTTCGTTGTAAAAACAGTTTCATCTTCCGAAATATTCATATTGATTTCTTTCTATTCAAGTATTCAGAAAAATCTGCTTTTTCTATGCAAAGTATCTCTAGAAAAATCTACTTTTTGTATTAGACCATTTAGAAAAATTCCGAATAAAGTATTTTTGGCACATAAACTATTATAGACTTGTTTCTTTTTCGTTTTAAAGCTTTCAATTCCAAAGATTCAAAAAGCTTTTTCAATTCTTTTTCTACATTTTACTCCACGTATTTCAATTCATAAATAAGGAGGCTGCTATGTTGGCAAATGTTTACTCGGCCGGTCTTATTGGACTGAATGCCTCGTCTTTTTCAGTTCAAGTGGACGAATGCAATGACTTACCCTGCTCTATTATTGTGGGAAATGTATCGCCGTCTGTTCGGGAAGGTTTGAAAGAGCCATTATTGCTTTGAAAAATAATGGTTTTGACTTACCTCCCATAACCATTAATATTCAACCGGCAGATGTCAGAAAAACGGAACTTCTTTTTGATTTTTGCGATTCTTGCAGGCATGTTTATTGCAACGAACGTAAAAGAAAATCCTTATCAGAATTATGCCTTTCTGGGAGAACTTGATTGGATGGAGAAATTAAGCATATTCCCGAGTACTTCCCATGACTCTGGCTATGGAAGAAGCAGGGATAGAAGGGGTATTTGTGGGAAAGGAGGATGAAAAAGAGGCTTTACATTGTAAGAAATTGAAAATCATTGCCCTATCGTGTGTTCGGGAATGGATAAAAATTCTATATCCCTTTTTGATTAAAAAACCATCTCTAAACAGCTTGGAAATGAAGTTGAAAGGAAGTCGAAAAATTGAGGTCAAGAAGTCCTGTATTTCACAAAAATCAAACGAAGAAGATTTGTATGGGTTTTTCCACTTTCCGCTCAAAAGATAATAAAGTACAAAAGGAGATTGCCGACTTTAGTGACATTGCCGGGCAAGAAGCGGGAATTCGCGCTTGTGTCATTGCTGCTGCCGGTATGCCATGCCATGCTTTTTTTCTGGGACCTGCCGGCAGTGGAAAGAAAGTATGTTGGCAAGACGGATTCCCGGATTTTGCCGAAGCTTCCGAAGAAGAAAAGCTGAGGTAAGTAAAATTTATTCTATTGCCGGTGACTTATCCGGAGAGAGTGGACCCTTCAAGAAAGACCTTTTCGCGCGCCTCATACAGCTATTAGTCAAAATACCCTTTTGGTGGGATGGTGGGGGAACTTGGTACCGGGTGAACTTGCACTCGCTACTGAAGGGAGTTCTGTTTTTGGATGAGTTGCCTCTCTTTCGTAAGGAAACCATAGAGGCTCTACGTAGCCCTTTTTAGAGGAAAAGGAGGTTGTACTGCATCGTTTGCAGCAAGTGTTTTCCATAAAGTGGATTGTATTTTGGTTGCTGCGATGGAATCCTTTCTCTGCGGCTTTTTCCGGACAGAAATCCTGTCACTGTACACCCAGGGCAGATCCGTGCCTATCAAAGGAATTTCAAGCCGATTTTTGGAGAGAATTGATATTTCTTTGGAATTGCCTCCGGTAGCCTTGGAAAATGCCTTGGGAAAAGAGAAGAAGTTTTCTTCGGAAGAATTGAGCAAACAGGTTATTGAAGCAAGAAGAAGACAAAATGAGCGCTTCAAGGCAGAGGAATACATAGAGTGGAATAGTCAGATGGGGCCTTCGGAGCTGGAAAAATACTGCTTTCTCGGCAAGAAGGAAGAAGACTTTATGAAAAAGGTTTTTGCATTAAAAACTTGTCAATGAGAACCCTATCACAAGGTATTAAAGGTGGCAAGAACCATAGCGGATGTCGATGGAAAAAGAGGACATTACTGTAGAACATTTGGCGGAAGCGGTAAGTTATCGAATTGTAGAGGAAAGATTTATACTAAGGGGAAAATATGCGGGAAATCTGTAGCGATGGAAGAAGACTTTCCGGAAAGACTTAGAGAGATACCGGATAGCCCGAAATGTATTTATCTGATAGGGAATCTGCCTGAAAAGAAAGAACCGACGGTTGGTATTATCAGGGCAAGAAACGGAACGGAATATGGGAAAAAGTTGCTTTTGAGTCTTGCGCGGGAGCTTGTCGCTTACGGTATAGGAATAGTTAGCGGGATGGCTTACGGGAATTGACAGTGCAGCACATAGAGGGGCATTGGAGGGAGGCAGGAAAAACCCATGCGGTTTTGGGTTCCGGTGCTGATGTTTGTTATCCTGCGGTCAATCAAAAGCTCTATGAGGAAATTGCAAAGACGGAGGGATTATTAGTGAGTATGCACCCGGGGCCCCTCCTCTACCCCATCATTTTGTTGAAAGAAATCGTTTGATTGCCGGTTTATCCGACGTTCTGATTGTGGTTGAGGCAAGGGAACGTTCCGGCACATTTATCACCGTGGATCGTGCATTGGAACAGGGAAACAGGTTTTTCGCGGTACCCGGTAGGATTAGCGATGCGCTCTCAAGGGTGTAATAAATTGCTTGATGGAGGGAGCAGGGAATCTGTCTGTCCCAAGCGGATATCCTGCATTGCTTTTCTATAGAAGCAGGAGAGAAGAAGCAAGCGGAAATCCATTTGAATGAAGAAGAAAATAGGGTTTATCAGGCCTTACGCTTGGACGGAAAACATATTGATTGTTTGGCAAAGGAATTAAAGATGTCCGAAACTGTATCCCATATTGATTGGACTTGAACTTTCGGGCTATTAGAGTCTAAAGGGAACACATATTCCCGTAGAAGTTTGTGAGGAAAAACATCTTAGCCTTGCAATTTTTCTTCATCGTTTATATTGTCCACGTTTTTATAAGAAAAAGGAACGGAATAGGAGGAGAGGCTTTTCATGGCAGATAACTTAATTATTGTAGAGTCTCCGGCAAAAGTTAAAACAATAAGCAAGTTTTTGGGAAAATCATACACGATTGACGCAACAATGGGAGCACTTTGATTGACATGCCCAAGAGTTCCCTCGAGTGGACGTGGAGAACTCACTATGAACCGAAATACATTACCATTCGAGGAAAAGGGATCTCATAAGTTAAAAAGGAAGCAAAGAAAGCCGATAAGATTTACCGGCAACCGACCCGGATCGTGAAGGCGAAGCGATTAGCTGGCATTTGCAAAATGAGCCCTGAAAGATGAGAAGAATAAAGTTAGATTTCCGTATTAGTTTCAATGAAATTACAAAATGCAGTGAAAACGCCTTAAAATCCGGAGAGAAATCGATATGAATCTGGTTAACGCACAGCAGGCCAGAAGAGTAATGATCGTTTGGTGGATATACCATCAGTCCTTGCTTTGGCAAAAAGATTCGAAAGGGGCTTTCGCAGGAAGAGTTCAGTCCGTAGCGCTGAAAATGATTTCGTCGACGAGAGAAGCTAGAGATTGCAGCCTACGTGCCCGAGGGAATATTGGACGCTTCAGCAGCCTTCAACGTTGGAAAGAAGACGCTTGAAGCAAGCTTTTACGGAAAAAGAAAAAGCGAATTCCTTTTTAGATAAGGAAGAAACGGTCAGTGCTATTATAAAGGAAATCGGAAAAGAATAAGCTTTACTGTAGTCGACAGGGAGAGAGGCGGAAAAAGCCCCTGCCTACGACATCCACTTTGCAGCAGGAAGCGGCAAAGCTCCTGTCTTTTTCCGACCCAGAAGACCATGCGTATTGCACAGAAGCTACACAGGGTGTAAATGCGAAGGGAGAGTGGGTGGTCTTATTACGTACTTAAGAACCGATTCTACCCGTATTTTTGGAGGAGGCGCAGAGTCGGTTCTGAGATTGAACAGAGTATGGCGAGGACTATTGCCAAAAGAAGAACAGAGAAGAAAAGACGGATGAAGATTCAGATGCACACGAAGCAATTCGGTCCAAGCTACCCCGAAATTACACCTTGGAGGCAAAAAGACAGTCTGGAAAAGAGGATGAATACAAATTATATCAATTGATTTAGAAGCGTTTTGTAGCCTCCAGAATGGAGAGAGCGGTTTACCAGATGAGATCTCATCATGCTTCCGCAAAAGACTATATTTTTACCTTGAGCGGAAGTAAGTCGCTTTCTTTTTGACGGTTTTTTGCGGTATATATGTCCGAGGAGGATAAGGCGGATGAACAAGCCCAGCCATGGAAGCAGGAGATTCCTTCGTAAAGGAAACGGATAAAGGAACAGCAGTTTTAACAAGCTCCCGCACACTTTTACGGAGTCATCGCTTGTTAAAGCGTTGAAAGAAGGCGAATAGGCAGGCCTCAACCTCATGCTCCTAATCGCTACCCTACTTTTAAGACGTTATGTTACGAAAGAAAAGAAAATATCTTTGTTACGGAGCTCGGCAAATGCAGTAAATGAGATGATGTCTCAAAATTTTCCGACGATTGTAGATAAGGCTTTTACCGCAAAACCCGAGTCATTACCGGATTCTGTGAGGTGGGACACACAGTGGAAGTATCGATTATGAGAATATCCTGATCTTTCCACTGCTGTCGAGAAAGCCAGGAGAAGAAGTCAGTAAGGTGGACATAAAAGAAGAAGAACCGATGTTATTTGTGATAAGTGGACGAAAAGATGGTCTCAAATACGGTCCCCACGGAAAATTCCTTGCTTGTCCCGGGTTTTCCTGAATGTAAGAATACAAAACCCTATGTGGAGTATGCCGGATTCCTATGTCCCACGCTGCAGGCGGAGGCGTAAAGAAGAGAAGCAAAAGGGAAGGATTTTCATTCCTGCTCTCGATATCCGAATGTGAGTATATGACCCGCAAAAACCGGGATGCCGTAAGCGGTGAGAAAAAGAAGAGAAATCATGGCGTAAAAATCCTGCAAAGTGCCGAGACTATTTTTGTTACAGTAGTTCTGCGTCTCTTTTAAGGCGAGTTTTTTACTCGCCAATTTTTAGGCTGCAAGACCGATTGATGAGTTTGTTTGGTTTTGGCAAGAAAATGAACACTCTATATATACTCGACGGTGTCTTTAAGATGATTTTGGTGTGCACAGTGTATAGGGGAAGAGAAACCAAGGAGGTATAAAAATGAGTGCAATTGAATGAAGCAGTTACTGGAGGCCGGTGAAAATACTTTTGGACATCAGACAAGAAGATGGAACCTCAAGATGGCTCCTCACATCTACACGAGAGAAACGGAATCCACATTGTTGATTTACAGAAGACCGTAGTTGGTGGATGACGCCTACAACGCTCTTCTCAGATCGTTGCAAACGGCGGAACCGTTCTGTCAGGAACCAAGAAGCAGTGCCCAGGATGCTGTAAAGCGAGGCCTTCGTTGCGTGAGAGTCCCGTAAATGAGCGTTGGCTCGGCGGAAATGCTTACGAACTTTAAGACCATCCGTTCCAGAATCCAGACGAGCACATGGAGAAGATGGCTATGCGCGAGGACATATCGATGTTCTTCCGCGAAGGAAGCTACCTTTAGAAGCGAGTGGGCCAGCTTGAGGCAAACTTGGGCGGAATTAAGGATATGAAGAGAACCCGATGCGATTTTTGTTATCGATCCGAAGAAAGAGAAGAGATTTGCATTCAGAGGCGCATTCTTTAGGAATCACTTTGGTATTGTGGATACCAATGCGGATCCTGAAGAGCTGATCATATCATTCCGGGGAAATGATGATGCTATTCGTGCTATTGGTTGATTGTTGCCAAGATGGCGGATGCCGTTATCGAGGCAAAAGCAGGGCGATATGATGGAAGAAGAGGCTGCTTCAGCCAGCAGTGAAGAGAACTTCTCCGAAGAGGAAGCACAAGGACATAGAATCTCCCTTCTGCACTTTGCTTTTGGCTTAATGCAGAAGGCTTTGTTTATTCATAAAGAATGTATAAGTCTCGTTTCATTTTAGAGTAAGGAGGAAAGCAATACGGCAGAAATTACGGCTGCATTGGTAAAAGAGTTAAGAGATATAACTGAGCGGGAATGATGGCTTGTAAGAAGGCTCTACCGCTCACGGATGGAGATATGGACAAGGCTGGTCAGATTATTTGAGAGAGCAGGGACTTGCCGGAGCGGAGAAGAAGGCAGGAAGAATTGCCGCCGAGGGTGTCTTTTACAAAAGCTCATGGACGGAAAGAGCGGCGTGGTTGTAGAAGCAATGCCGAGACGGATTGCTAGAAGTACGATGAAATTCCGTACTTTCGTGGATGAAGTTGCTGCACAGGTCTCTCACCAGTAATGCGAAGGATATCGAGTCTTCCTATGCAGGAAGTGGGCTCTTGATCCATCCAAAAACCGTTTCCGAGCAGCTCTTCACTACGATTTTCCGCAATCGGAGAGAATATGAACATTCGTCGCTTCGGAGAAGCTGAAGAGCAGAACGGTCTTGTACAGGATTATGTCTCACTCCGGCGGAAGAATCGGTGTACTCTTCAGGTGAAGTCCCTCTGTAGTCAATGATGCGATTAAGGAAATGGCTAAGAATGTAGCCACGCAGATTGCTGCATTGAATCCGAAGTACATCACTGTGCTGAAGTGGATCAGGATTATTTGAAGAATGAGAAGGAAAATCCTTCTTGCTGCTGCAAAGAATGAAAAGCCGAACGCTCCGGGAGAAGGTTTTACCTGGTATGGTTGAGGGAAGACTGAACAAGGAGTTAAAGGAAGTTTGCCTTTCGTAGATCAGGGTTTACGTTCGTGCAGAGATGTAAAGCAGACTGTAGGGCAGTATGTGAGAGCGTTGCTAGCAGGCGGGAGCGGAGCTCTCTTAGTTCGTTTTGTCTCGTTTTTGAGACCGGTGAAGGACCTCAGAAGAAGAAACTGAAGACTTTGCTGCAGAGGTTGCTGCGCAGATGAAGCAAGACTTAGAGTCAGGCGATATCGAGCCGAATTTGCTCTTTGTCTTATTGAATCTGTAGGATTTTCCCCTCTTTAGGGAGTAAGTTCCCAGACAAAAAGGAGTGGAATTATGAAAAAGACTTGTTTTGACAACAGCAGCGATTCCTTTGATTACAGCATCTGCGGCGGTGCCGTCATATATACCGCGAGTATTGAAACAACCGCGTTGTTAAACGGAAAAGCTGGATATAATCCACCGCAGCCGCAACAGAGGCCGAAAAGGCAAAACTGGATTTAGCGGGAGAGCGAATACTGTAGCAACTTCCGAGGACCAGTGAAGAAGCTTTTGATAAGTTCACGGAGGAGACTGAATTATATATATTCAATTTATTTTAAGTCTTCCGGAGACGTGCTAGTCAGCTGAAGCAGGAAGATATCATCGGTGGATGTTTGGTTTGCGGCGGAATCTGATAAGTTTTACGGAGCGCAAAGCGACAAACGGCCTTTTAGAGAAAATCATTGATTTTGGATGGTGCAATGATTTTGTTGGCAGGTTATGTGAGATCCGATCACGGTACAAAGGTTACTGCTGTCTATTTCATCGCAAACATGAGCTTTTTAAAGTCCAAGAATTCCAGCACCAAAGATTCTAGACGATCTTACCAATGCCTTACAAGGATGAGGCCTTTATCGTCCAACCCGCTATCCGGAAAACAAACTACGGTGGTAATGCTATGTTGGTAGAAGAAGGGGGGGCGGAAGAGTGAAGATGAAGCTATCGCTTGTAAATGAGAATGTAAAGTACTATTCTGCAAGAGAGGCGCAGACCCCAAAGAGAAGACTGCTCAGGAAGTAGCTGGATCGGTATCAATTTGATGGATAAGAAGGTAGAGGAAGCTTGCGACAGAGAAAACTGTTCTTAGTCTATCCGAAGACGGAATTTTGGCGGTTCCGGAAGGAGTAGCTGTATTTAAGGGGGCAAGGCAATGTAGAGCAGGCAAAGGAATTCTTAAACTGGTTGTATAACAGTGAGGATAACTCGAAGGAGCTGATTAAATCGACGGAAAGGATACCATTAAGGTGGTTCTTCCTAAGCTTTCGAATGTTGAGTTTTGACGCTACCGGGTAAAGCTACGAAAGAGGATTATCTCTTTCGGTTCTCACAGAGAGACACATCTTAAAGAATGGGAGACTCTTGCCGGTTCCAAGAACGAGGCTTAAGAGATGGTATTAGAAGAAAAAGGGTGGATTTATCCACCTTTTTCAAAAGATAAGCATTCAGACTTTCATACTAAGGAATACGGAACCATTCTTTTGGATTTTGTACTGTGTTTTCCTTGGTATTAGTTTATTGTATATCCGACTCTGTCTCTGTTTATCCGAGCGTGTCAAGGAGATAACGGTTTTGCGGTCGGATGTTTTAAAAAGATATCGTCTTGCATTTTGGAACAGTATAGAAAGTTCTCCGCGTTTCTCCACGATACTCTGCTTTTTCTTTGGCGTACGGGATTTTTACAGCTTAAACCAATATACAAAAGAATCTGCTAATCATCCTGTCCATCAGCCTAGTGTCTCCCTTTTTCATTCTTCCCTGTCTTTTATCAGCTTATAGGGAGAAGAGGACTTTATCAGCTATAGACTTCTCAAACTTTCTCTGGATCCCGCAATAAATATGAGTGATAGGGATGCAAAGCCCGCATTTTACCTGTTTAAATATTTTTGTTTTTATCCATGCCTTACGCGCTATGGATCGGAAAATTATTCTATAGTGCAAGAGATTGGGAGCCGGTCCCTTTTATCTATAGTAAAGGATATTGTTTTGCCACTTCTCAGACCCGCCTTTTTAGCAAGCTTTTATCAGTTTTCTGAGAGCCTATGTCAGACTTCGGTACTCCCATTATTATCGGTGGAAGATATAGTACCGTGGTTTGGAGATTTATCTGCAGTTAATCGGATATTCCCGATTTTCAAAAGACAGCGGTGATGGAAACACTTTTTCCTTTTCCCTCTCTCTTTTCTATTTCTACAGAAGAGCATGGAGCAGAGCGATATGGAACGGAGAACAAAAAGGGAAGAACCCGTCCGGACTCTTCCAGCAAATTTTCTGATCAGAACAGTGCTTTCATTTTGTTACGCTTATTCTTTCTTACGAATGTTTGCAATATCCCTCTATTTTTCTTTTTACGGCTCTCCGATTCGATCAAGGCGAGGTGCATTTTTACTTTTGGAAAAATATGGGAGAGCTGTTTCAACACAACCTTTCACGATGTATTTAACACTGGCTTTGTCTGTACAACCGGCTTTTGTCGGAAGTTTTTCCCTAGTCTATATTGCGAGAGAAAAGCCCGTCGGTAAGAAAAACAATTGATTTTGTTCGTCCCGCCTTATCTGCCCGGAACCCGCTGGCCTCGCTGATATTCTCGCCTTAATAAAGTCCTTCGACTTACGGAACGGTATGGATTATTTCTCCGATTTTCGTCGATGCCGCTCGGGGAGCTCGTATGGCATCAGCAGCAATCAGTTCCTTGCCGAAAAATATGGAAAGAGTGGGAGAGACTTGGGAGCAAAACCCGATAAGAGTCTTTTGGACATTCTGTTTCCGATTCTTCTTCCAAGCTTTATCCTCAGTCTATAATCAGTTTACGCAAAGCCTGACTACAATGGGAGCGGTTATCTTCTGATTTCAGCGAAATATAAGGTGCTGGTTTATACGCTTTTCGACGCCATTAATCGAGGCAGTTATAATGTGGCGTCGTTGATATCCGGCATAATGATTCTACTGTCTCTGGCTTTATTTGCTTTTTGAGGGATGTAGATTTTAGCAAAAAGAACAGATATTAAGAAAGAACGGGGGTCTCTATGAGCAGAAATGAAATACCGGCTTCTCAATATACGAAAGCAATCGGAAATATAGTGGCAAACATGGATGGAATTTCCTTCCGCTATGAGAGCCTTATGTATTGGAGAACTTTTCTTTGTCCATTGAAGAGGAGATATTTTGCCTTTTCGGGAGAGTCAGGCTGTGGAAAAACAACTTGCTTTGGCAAATTCTGGGCGGTTTTATTTTTCCGAATGCGGGAAAGTTACTATAGCGGGGGTGGATTATAGCAGGATTCCGCCGGAAAAACGTCCCGTAGCTACCGTTTTTCAGTCCTACGCTCTTTTTCCGCATTTTTCCGTAATGGAAAATGTGGTATACGGATTGAAGCAGAAGGAATGAGACCAGAGAAGATTTAGGAGAGAAATATCTTTCTCTTGTTGGCCTTTCGGGTTACGAAAGTCGAAATGTAACAGAATTAAGCGGAGGACAGCAGCAAAGGGTTGCTCTTGCCAGATCTTTGGCGATTGAGCCGAAATTGCTTCTTCTGGATGAACCTTGTAACTTGGATGGGGCTTCGTCAGAAAATTCGTGAAGAATTAAAAATATTGCAAAAGAAACTGGGAATTTCCATGCTTTTTGTAACTACCATGATCAAGAAGAGGCTATGGGGCTTGCAAATCGTATCGGTATTATGGGAAGGAAAATACTGCAGATAGGGTGGAGAAGATCTCACCGCAGACCGGTCAGTGACTATGTAGCAGATTTTCTTCGGAGAAAGCAACCGTATTTCCTATCAAGGGAAGGACTATATACTTCGTCCGGAGGAAATCGGGATGAAAAATGAAAAGGCTTCCATCCCTCCCTTTCCGGTGAATTGGGAAGGAAGAAAAATGAAGTCATCTTGGAACGTACCGTTCTTACTGTGCAATTCCTTGCAATACTGAAGCAATATTATGTAGAGTGGGAAGGACAAAGAATAAAGGTGAAAATTTTCTTCATCGCTCCCTTTTTGAAGAAGGAGACGCGTTAAGTTGTCACAGATTGGAGGAATCACGATTTACTTGGATAATGCGGCAACGAGTCAGAAAAACCACAGGCGGTTTTATGACGCCGTGCTTTATGCCATGGGACATATAGAATGCAGGGCGTGCCACGCATGCGGCTTCTCACGGCAGTTCCAAAACCGTTTTTGATACAAGAGCACTTCTGACAAAGTTTTTTCACGGAGAAAAGATTTCCAACTGTATCTCTACAAAAAATTCTACGGAAAGTTTGAATATTGCCATCCAAGGAGTTTGCAAAGCCGGAGACCATGTGATTGCAACGGTCAGTGGAACACAATCTGGTTTTGCGTCCGCTTTATGCTGCATGGAAAAAGAGGAGTGGAATTATCCTTTTTGCAGTATACGGAAGAGAAAGCTTGGACTACTGACAGTTTGGATTCCCTCCTACAGAAAAATACTCAAAGCAATTGTCTCGTACCCATAGCTTCCAACCTTACCGGGGATATGGTGGACCTGGAGAGGATGGGGAGAGTTTGCAAAAGAAACACGGACCCTCTTCATTGTGGATGCATCGCAGACGGCAGGGGTTTTATGAATAGACTGTACAAAGTGGGAATTTTCCATTCTTTGCTTTTACCGGACATAGTCTCTTTTGGGACCGCAGGAACGGAGGCATGATTGTGGCACCGGTGGAAATCGCACTCTTAGTCGGCGGTACCGGTAGAAACCATAATCCGAAATGCCCTTGAAAATCCCAATCATTTTAGAAGCCGGAACCTTGAATGGACACGGGACTGCTGGCTACATGCCGGAGTGGAATATATTCTGGAGACAGGCATAGATAAGATCAGTCATAGAACTGAGCTTATGGAAAGGATGTACACCGAGGATAGTCCATCTTCCGGAATTCGAATCTATGGCAATTTTAAAACCGAGAAGCGCTGTCCCATTCTCAATTTAAATTTATATGACTATGATTCTGCCGTAGTTAGCGATGAGCTTTTTACAAGATTTTTCCATAGCGACGCGTTCAGGCGGACACTGTGCCCGTTGATGCATGAGGCATTAAAGAATGTGAAACAAGGCTCTGTTTCGTTTCAGCTTTTCTCACTTTAATACGGGGAAGAAGTGGATCAGATCACCCGAGGGCGTTAAGATTCTCTCAGAAGAAGGATAAAGATGAAAAGAAAATACTAATAAATCTCGGTTTTGATGCATTTTCATTAGACAAATGACTAAAAACTCATGATAGCTTTAAGGAGTTTGGACTTGATATTACGCATCTGTTGATGGAAAGGAGCGGTACATGAATAAAAACCGAATTGCATGGGATGGCTTGTCCTTTGCCTGTAGTAGAGGCTAAAAAAGGCGATTGATGCTATGGAAGAAGACGGAACTCCGAAGTTGAGGTGAGATAATCAGACCTGTGTGGAAAATCTTCGTCGTCTGGCAGGAAAGTATGATTTTTACGGTAGCTAGTGAAAGCCTTTCAGATAGTCATTTTTGGTGAAAAGATGGAAGTTAAAAAGAGCATGCCTAAAGGGGAAGGACGAGGGAAGCTGCACCGTGGTATTTTCATCCGATAAGATGGGTGAGGAGAGGAAGAACTCGGAAAAACTTAATTAAGTCCTTTATTTTTGCTTTGAGTAATGTGGATCCGCTTCCGACCGCTATGGTTTCTATAATAGAGGGAGCTTTATCTTACTTCCGAGGATTCTCCGGTTCTTGCCGATTTAAAGAATCTGGAGAAGGCGGGAGTAAGATTATGACCTGTGGACTCTGTGCAGATTACTATAAAGATAAAGGAGAAGCTGGGAGTCGGCATCATTTTCCAATATGTATGAGATTGTGGAAACACAGATGCAGTCCCAAAAGATTATTAAGCCGTAATGAGAGAGAAAAAGTTACAATTTATACTGAGTTTCAAAAATACTGTGGATGCCTGTGAAATGGAACAAATCGGACAGAAAAAGAAATCTTCCAGGGCGCCTGATTCCGCTCTGTCCGTGATTTCCGAGGATGCGGACTGGCGTGGACTACGGAGCCTGAGAATAGAGAATTGACCCTTTCCGTCATAAAAGAAGAGGGACTGGAGCCGGCTTCCATGCATGAAATCGTGTTTTAAACGCTTCGGGGTTTGACAGTTTCTCTTTCCTATGATACTATTTTTACCCGTTCGCTTTGGAGGTGGATAGGGTACCGGTGAGCCTCCCGGTCTTCAAAACCAGTGTTGGGCGCGTAGGCGTCCTAGGTGAGTTCGATTCTCACGACCTTCGCCAAATATCCCGGTAAGTTTACCGTTATAGAAGCTGTCCTGTTTTACGGGCGGCTTTGTTATCCCTACATTGCAGTAGAAAAGAATAAGAATGAGGAATCCATGCAAAAATACTTAGTATTTTAGCCCAAAAACCGAGCAGTACCGGGTCCGGTATTTTTTTAACGGAACTCCTGAAGAATTTTCAAAAGATGGGAGAAAAGCAGGCCGTGCTTTACGGCATCGCGAAAGAGGATAAATTGCCTGAGTTTACCGATGTGGAAAGTTATCCTGTATACTATGAATCCGAAGAGTTGCCGTTTGCGGTTCTTGGGATGAGTGATGAAATGCCTTTATAAAAGTACACGCTATCGTGATATGACACCGGAGATGCTGATGCAGTTTAAAGAAGCCTTTCTTAGGAAAGCAAAAGAAGCCGTAGAGCATTTTTCAACCGGATATCATTTGTGCCATCATCTTTATCTCTTAACGGCAATCATAAGAGAAGCCTTTCCGAGCATTCCGGTTTACGGCTTTTGTCATAATACGGATCTTCGGCAGATGGAAAAACATGAATTGATGCGAGATTTTATCAAGGAAAATATACAAAGATTGGATCGCATCTATACTCCTAAGGATGCACAAAAAAGAGGTCATGCGGATTTACGGAGTTGAGTCTGCACGAATTCTAGAATATTGCTGTCGGCTATAATGCAGAGCTTTGTCACCTTCCGTATGAGAATACCGTGTTACATGAGACGGGATACAGAGGCGAAAAGAGATTATTCTGCCATCCGGTGAAAAAGCTGCAAAAGAGCATAGTACCGACCTTCTTTTGCAGGAAAGCTCGGGGAGAAAAAGAAAGAGGGTATTTTTCCTTGCTTCGGAGCGGTCAGAAATGCTTTACAAGGAGAACCGAAACATTCGCTTATTTCTGGCCGGAGACAACGGGAATACAGAAGAAAAAGAGGCGGTCCATGCTTTGGGGAAAGAAATGCAGTTATCCGCTATATTTTCTGGGGCGCTTTTAGAACATGGGGAAGAGCTGGTAAAGTATTATCAGTTTTCCGACGTCTTCACCTTACCGTCTTTCTTTGATGCTGTACCCTGACCGTTTTAGAAGCTGGCTTGCGGAAATCAAGGCGGTATTAAGCGGCCTGGACGGTTTGGAAGAATTTTCCGGAAAAATTGTCCGGATGCTCCGGTTTTCTTTGCGGAACTTCCGGAAATGCTCAATCAGGACGAGATGCGTGAGGAGGACCAAAAGTCTATTTGAAAAAGCGATTAGCGAAGTTATACAGACGGCAATCTTGTATGACTATAGTAAATGGCATCTTTTTCCCATCTGTCACGGCTTTCGATTTGCAAAAATTATCGTGAAAGATTAAGTCAAACTTATTTAGTTTAAGAATTTGTTATGAAATAATCCTTTTTATTGACTTTCTCATTACCGCAGTAAAATAATTATTCGGAAAAGAAATAAATGGGAGGGTATTTTCCGTACCTTCCATAAGTGTTAGTAGGGGAAAAGATGAGCGAGATTAAACTGACATCGATGACGAAGCTATCCGGTTGAGCGGCTAAAATAGGTCCCAAGACCCTTGCTCAGGTTGTGAGTAAGTTACCGCAAAATTTGATTTTGATCCCAAGGTTTTAGTCGGATTGACACATCGGATGATGCGGGCTGTTATGAATCCTGACTGACGATCTTGCTGTCATCGATACAGACAGTGGATTTTTTCACACCGATAGTGGATGACCCGTATATGTTCGGGCAGATTGCCGCTGCAATGCCTTGTCGGATGTCTATGCCATGGGAGGGATTCCCAAGTTGGCACTCAATATTGTGGGATTTTCGAATTGCCTTTCTCCGGATGTGTTATCTGAAATCATGAAGGGAGGAGCCGACAAGGTTATGGAGGCCGGAGCCATCCTGATTGGAGGGCATTCGATCCAAAATGATGAGCCGTTCTACGGTCTTTGTGTTTCGGGTCTCGATTCACCCGTCCAAAGTTTTGAAAAACTATGGTGCAAAAGCCGGGAGATGTCCTTATTTTAACAAAGCAAATCGGAACAGGCATCATTAATACTGCCGCCAAGGTATCACTGGCGGACAGTCGCGCGATACAAGAGGCAACTACCGTTATGGCGAGCCTGAACAGAAAACCGAAGGAAGTGATGGATCGATTTACGGTACATGCCTGTACGGGTATTATTACCGATTCGGCTTGTTGGGCAACAGCCTTGAAATGGCGGAGGCAAGTAGGTCACGTTTTTCTTTGCACAAAAAGGATATTCCTTTATATAAGGAAAGCTTTAGACTATGCAGAAATGGGACTGAGCCACGGGGCACATGAAACAGAAAATTCCAAGAGGAGAAGGTTGAGTTTGAGCGGATAGATACTGCGTTTCAGGATATTCTCTTTGATCTGCAATCCTCCGGAGGCTTACTGTACAGTATCCGAAGGAAGAAAAGGATGCGGTACTGGAGGCGATAGAGAAGGCGGGCCTTCCGACTCGTTTTTCCTGCATAGGTGAAGTGGTGGAGTTTTCAGAAAAGAATATTTTTGTGATTAAGACTTTAGCGTATTTAAAATGGGGCATGTTTGTACCGTTAGTTAAATAATCATAACCCGCAACAGAAGGAGAGGCAGAATGAACATCAAACAATTAGAGGCATTTGTTCGATCATGAAGAACAAGAGCTTTTCTCAAACTGCAAAAAGAATTGTATCTGACACAACCGACGGTCAGCTCTTATATCAGCAGCTTAGAGGAAGACCTTGGGGTACAACTTTTTACCAGAACCACGAAAGAAGTGCATACCACAAGTGAAGGAGAACAGATTTATCTCTACGCCAAAGATAGTAGGAATCTTTCGAATAAAATTCGAAAATGCGTTTAAAGAAGAAATCGTATAGATGATATTAATGAAATTGTGATTTTTCCTCCAGCATTCCGGGCAGTATTTGCATTTCCGAAATGCTGAGCCAATTTCAGTAAGCGTTATCCCAGTACGGGAATTTCGGCACATGAGACAGATAGCAAAGGGGCAGTCAGTGATGTTGCGGAGCATCGTGCAGACATCGGCTTCTGCGGGACGATTGTACCCTGAAGATGAGCTTGCACGTTCCTTCCTTTTTATGAGGATGAACCTCATTTTGATTACACCGAGATACTCTCGTACTATCAGAAGAAGAAGGAAAGTGGATCTCAGTTTTCTTGCACAGGCGGATTTTTAGTGACGCGAGAACAAGGGTCCGGTACCAAACAGGAAGCGTTAAAGATTTTACAGCAAAACGGCCTGAATTTGACAATATGAAGGTGGTAGCCCGCTTTGCGAATACCGGTGCGGTACTTCTTCCGTGAAAGAGGGTGTAGGGTTGTTACTTGTTTTCTAAGCTTGCCGCACGTCTCGGAGATTAAAATCAGGAAGCACTGACTTTCCTTTGCAGGAAGTTGCGGTTACTTCAGAAAAATATGCTACGGTCAGCAATTCCAATTATCCTTAAGCAAAGAGAAAAGCTTTTTATGCAAAATGATCCAAAATCACGTGGATAAAAGAAAATACTTGTAGTTCGTATGAATGGAATTCCGAAGTTTCTACAAGAGGAGAGAATCTATTGATTGTAATTGCTTGTCAAGGCATTGCGCTTACTCGGAGGAAAAATGAAACAAAACTACAAGCTTCTGCTTAGCTTATGACGGTTCACGATACTTTGGCTTTGAAAGACAGAAGGATCAGGAATTGATCACACTAGGGAAATTGGAGGCGGTGCTCACGGCAATGCCCAGAAACGATAAGAGATCGGTGGAGACTTTTCTGCAGGGCGGACCGATGCCGGTGTACATGCCAGAGGGATGTGTTGCCAGCGTATTTTTGGACACGGACTTCTCCGAAGAAGAAAAATACAAAACTATTGTAATCATTATCTTCCGAGGATATTGCGGTTCATTCCTTAAAAAGCAAGTGAACGGTTTCACGCCAGGTATCTTGCAACAGGAAAAATCTATCGTTATTCCCGCCGTACCGGCAAAAACAGCAGAGGTTTTTGAAAGAAAGTACCTTTACCATCTGGAGGAAGAACCGACATCGCAGCACGCAAAAGGCTGCGGAGTTTCTTATCGGAGAGAAGGATTTTAAGTCTTTTTGCGAAACTGGAAGATGAAGAAGTTCTACGGTAAGGAAGATTTTTCAATATTAGACATCAAAAAGAACGGCTCTGTTTTTACGCTTTTATTTTTCATGGAAGCGGATTTCTGCAATATCAAATCAGAATCATGGTGGGAACCCTTTTGGAAGTGGGATTCCATAAAAGAAAAGCGGAAGAGATGGAAGAGATTCTTTTGGCAAAAGACAGGACAAAAGCGGGGTATACCGCTCCGGCCAAGGGCTTGTGTCTTATGAAAGTGGAATATGATTAGACCGTAAAGACGCACTGGCCTCAGGTTTGACTATTTGGTACATTTTAATTCTTAACAAGTGGCTAAGGCATGAAGCTCTGAGACATCACTCTGTTTGCAACCGGGAAACAGACATAAAAGGAGATTTTTGAAAAACAAATTTTACTATCCCTAGGGGTTTCATTACTCAGTATGATCTCTCTGGTTTTATTGGTTCTGACCTTTATGGAAGGCCGTTTTTTTCCGGGAACTATGGTGGAAATCAGGTCGATCTTTCTCTTGCGAAACGGGAGGAGGCGGCTGCTACTTTTCCAAGTGGAAGCGAGGACGAGTTCAAGCTTTATATTATGTGATAAGATCGGGAATTGGAAGCATTGAAGGAAAAATATTCATTTAAGCTACGAGCCGGATTTTTCAGAGATTCCGAAATTAGATTCGTTTTATATTCTGTTTTCTCTCGGAAAAAGAAAGACTCACCTTTAAAGCGAAAAGCTACAATATGACGAGAGAAAGCATGAGGAGTATGTGAAGAATATGCGCTACATATGGTACGGAAGAAGCCGAGAGCAATGTTTTAACCGGATATGTACCGGGCGGGATATTTGCTCGGTGCAGAGAGGTCGGGCGGGAAAATCTCTGAAGAAGCGCTTCAAAAATGCTATAAAGTCCGCCATTGCAGAAGGAAAAATCAAATTACATTGGCAGATGCCGGAGTTTACCCGAAGGCGGAAAACGCGGAAAACCCGGAGAATCTTTAAAGAGAGAAGAACAACGCCTTCCCGGAATCATTCGATATACTTTTCGGGTGAAGTGATAGGAACTGAATAGCGATACTACGCCGAGCTGGTTTAAAGACGGCGGAACGGAACTGGATATCAGCCGGGTGAAGCAGTATGTGAAAAATTTGAAAAATTATACTGACACCAGCGGAACAGAGAGCTTCTGACGGAGGACGGCAGAATCTTATCATTGGGCGGAAAATACGGCTTTTCTTTATCGGAAAAGAAGGAAATAAAAACTGACGGATAGTCTTCTAGAGAGAGAACATTATTCGGGATGCGGAATATGATATGGTTGAGGCTATGCCCGCGGTGCGAGAAGATATCGGGAATACTTATGTTGAAGTGGATATCGGAAGACAAAAGATATTCTACTATGAGGACGGTGTTTTACAGCTCAGTTCCGATTGTGTTACCGGAAACCGGCAAGACGTGAAAACGGTACTCCGGACGGAATCTATGCTTTGGGTTATGAGGGCTAAAAATGCGACCTTAAAGGGACCGGATTATGAGACGAAAGTCAATTACTGGATGCCTTTTAACCGGGGAATCGGATTCCATGACGCTTTATGGAGAAAATCGCTTTGGTGGAAAAGATTTCATCAAAAATGCCGGTTCGCACGGCTGCATTAATCTGCCTTTTTCCAGTGCAGAGAATTTTGTACCAAAAAGGTTTATCAAGGGATTCCTGTAGTTTGTCATTTTTAAAGAAAGAGCAGAGGGGATTGTGGAAGAAATACAGCAGCAGAGAGGAAGAGAAGAAATCCTACGGAGAAAAGCCTTTAGGGATTTCTTTTAATCGGTTCTCCTCTCATTTTTAGGCGCCCTTGTCGTATTTTTACTTTACCGCTGATGAGCAAGTAATCAGAGAACGGGATGCGCACAACGAGGCTTTTTGATTCATGAGGCGGCACAGGCGCCTTCCGATGCAAAACTATAGGGGGCATTATTTGAAAAACTGAAAAATGGAGAAGAACTGAATTTCTTCTTTTAGGAGATGGAAATCTTCGTGCAGACTCCGTAAGCCTTTACGGCACTCAGCAAACTGGAAAAAGGACTCGGTGAAAAATCGTTTTTGAAGAAGCTGAGCTTCCGGATAATGCAACTCTCTTTCAGGCTATCTTATTCTGAAAGCTGAGGGGAGTGGCACGAATCTTCTTCCAATCCGGATTTGATTGTTCTTTTCTTTTGGCAATTATGATGAGCCCTATACCTTTCCTTATTACTATGAATTACTTCAGGACAGTGATGGAGAACTGTTCCGAGGCATCCATCCTTCCGATTATTTCCTATAAGCGCTGAGCCCGGAGGGCCTAGTAGCATGATACTGCCATGGTTCTGCAGAATATCAGTAGCCATTATGGCCTGGAGACCCCGAATTTTGCAGCGGTTTTGGCAGAGCAGGAAGAGCATCCGATTCCGTTATGGAAAATCAGGAAGAATTTTCAACGCTTTCTAGGATACTTTGTGTCGGCCATAATTTCCGCTATGGAAACGGTAAAGAAGGGAGAAGAGAGGCGTCACCGATTAATCCTATTTTTAGAAGAGGTAGGGAATGTATAACGATTTCCAAGTCTTTGTGAAGATTATCGGGACGACAGCCCTGCTTCTTTCCGAAGAAGAATTGGAAAAACTATCCTTAAAGGGAGACATGGGATGCTGGTTTTATCAACCGCATTACATGCAGGAGAAAATAAAGGAAATCTCTGTGTGGACGGTATTTTGGAGGGAATTATTCTTTAACGGAGAATCCTACTTGGGCATTCTTTTCAAGAGATGTCAGTATGCGACAGCAATGTATCTTGAACTTTGAAACGGAAGAAGAAAAATAATTTTCAAAGTCTTTTTCTTCTTGTCCCCGATACCGCTGGAAAAAGCGATTACGGGACAGTATTACCGCTACCTGAAATAACAGCGGAAAGCAGTCAGAGATACCTTCTGAGACAGCTGTTCCCGGAAGAAAGCAGTACTGAAAGGCAAACTCAGGAAAAGAAATCTACGATGCAGAATAAAGTGGAAGAGAAAAACAAATACAATGGAAGGAAGTACGGAAGAACTGATCGGCATTTGCGATGGAGATGCCCATTCATAAGGAATATCTTTCGTAAAGTCTGCGGAACTCTTATGAAGCCTCATCCGTGAAGCATATGGCAGTTTATTTATCGGAGATAAAAGATGTATGATGAAGAGATTCGAGAGGAGCTGTTTCTTTTTCTGGAAGAGCGATACGGAAAGAGTCGGGTAATCGAGGAAAAGGTAATCGGAAAGGCACGGGCAGACTCGTGTACTGATTACGGAAAACGCTTTTTATCGGAGTGGAAATAAAACTGACCATGATACATATCAAAGGCTTTCCGAGCAAGTAAAACAGTATAATTCTTTTTGACTCACAATATTCTCGTTGTAGAACAAAGCATGCACACAGTGCCAAGGATCATGTCTCTCCGTTTTGGGGAATTATCACGGTAGAGGAGGTGGAGGGAAAAGCGGATTTCATCCATTAAGAAAAGAAGAACGAAAATCCTTATCGTGACTATACAAAGAAGGGGAGCCTGCTTTGGAAAGAAGAACTTGTTTCCATTCTGGAAAAGTATGGCTTTCCCTATACAGACAAAAGTCCAAAAAGTTCAGTTTTCTTTATTTAAAAGAGAGACTATCCGAGGATGAGAACTGGACAGGGAGATGTCTTTTCAGCTTTTTGGGAACGGACATATCCGGAGGGAGATGCCCTCTGGACACAAAAAAGAGAAGGAGAAGAAAGCGCAAACCTAATTTACTGGTTAGCCATGTTTTAAAAGCGACAGAAAAGATAAAGCGAGGGTAAGGATTGCACTCTGCCCTTCTTTTGTATAGTTAGAAAGGTGATTTTTGGCAAAGAGAGAGGGAATAGCAAATGGATGAGTTGGAAATAATGCAAAGCTTAAAGGTGAAGTTTCAAGAGCTTTTTGGAGACAGCGAAAAACGCCTCGTTTCTTTTTGCTCCCGGAAGAGTGAATTTAATAGGAGAGCATACGGATTATAATGGCGGTCATGTTTTTCCCTCTGCCCTTTCCATGGGAACGTATGCATGTGTAAAGAAAAGACAGGACGGCTCTTCCGCTTTTATTCCTTGAATGTTGAAAGTGCAGGCGTGATTATCGCTGATAGTAAAATAGTTTTTCAACCCCGGAGGATAAGCAGTGGGCGAGTTATTTAAAGGGCGTGGACGGCATTTCGGAAGAGAGGATATGTTTTTCGGAAGGTCTTGACCTCGTTCTATATGGAACGATTCCCAACGGTTCCGGACTGTCTTCCGCGTCACTGGAAGTTTTAATGGGGACGATTTTAGAATTTTTACGGACTCAGCGTAAGTTTTCCGGAGATTGCTCTTAATCGGACAATACAGTGAAAAACAATTACAACGGTATGAACTGCGGTATTATGGATCAATTTGCCTCGCAATGGGAAAAGAAGGATCATGCCATTTTTCCTCGATACGGCAAGCCTCGAATTCAGTTATGCTCCGCTTGTTTTAACGGAGTATGCCCTTATTATTACCAATACGAACAAAAAACATAAACTCATCGGTTCCGCTTACAACGATAGAAGAAGAGAATCCGAGGAGGCTTTGGAAATTTTTACAACAGTTTGCGGAGATTAAAAACTTTAGGGATTTATCGGATGAGGAATTTTTCCGTTTGGAGGGAAAATCAAGGATCCGATTATACGGAAAAAGAGCCAGCATGCGCTGTACTGGAGAACAATCGTACACATTGCTGCAAAGAAGGCCTTGGAAGAAGGAAATTATACCGAGTTTGGAAGACTGATGAATCTGTCCCATGTTTCTCCCGGGATGACTATGAGGTTTCCTGTGAAGAATCGGATCTTCTTTGTGAGACGGCATGGTCTCTCCCCTATGTTCTGGGCTCTCGTATGACCGGTGGAGGCTTCGGAGGCTGTACTCGTATCCTTGGTAAAGCGCGATAAAAATTAAGGACTTTGAAGAAGAACTTCAGAAGGTGTACGAGCCGAAAATCCAGTTATCCTGCAGCTTCTATGAGGCGGAGATAGCAGATTGGACCGAGAGAATTAAACTTTTAAAATGTGTTGCATTTGACGATAAAACGTAGAAATAGAATTTAAACGGATTGAATAGGAGAAGAGGATGAAGATTTTTAGTATCCGGTGGAGCCGGTTAGTATCGGGTCCCACACACTGATTGAACTTTGGAAAGCGGCTATGAAGTAGTGGCCTTTTGATAATTTTTATAATTCCAGCCCGAAAGCGATTGAAAAGAGTGAAGGAAATTACAGGGAAGGATTTTGCTTTTTACGAGGCGGACATGCTGGATAAGGAAGCCTTGAGAAAGATTTTTAAGCGAGCATCCGATATTTCCGCAACACCATTTTGCCGGACTGAAGGCGGTGGGAGAGTCTGTGGCTGCCGATTCTTTACTACCATGACAATTTCCTCGGAACCTTGAATCTTTGTAGAAGTGATGGACGAGGCGGGATGCAAGAATATTATTTTCTCTTCCTCCGCAACCGTTTATGGAGACCCAGCAGAGATTCCCATTACGGAAAAATTGCTCGAAAGGAACCTGTACCAATCCTTATGGCTGGACCAAGTGGATGCAGGAGCAGATTTTAACCGATTTACAGAAGGCAAAAGCCGGAGTGGAATGTTATCCTGCTTCGCTATTTTAACTGATTGAGCCCATATTTCCGGAAAAATCAGGGAAGACCCTACGGAATTCTGAATAACCTCTTCCCTATGTTGCTGAAGGTCGCATCCGGCGCTCTGAAAAGGTGCATGTTTACGGAAACGACTACGATACAAAGGACGGCACCGGAGTCCGCGATTATATCCATGTAGTGACCTGCAAAAGGCCATGTGAAGGCAATCGAGAGATTGGCAAAGAATGACGGTATCTTTGTTTGCAACCTCGGAACCGGAAAAGGGATACCTGTTTTAGAGGATCATCCATGCCTTTGAAAAAGCATGTCGGAAAAAGAAATTCCTCACGTAATTGACGGAAGAAGAGCAGAGAGATATTGGTGACCTGTTATTCCAGCCCGGAGAAGGCGGAGAAGGAACTGAACTGGCGTGCGGAAAAAGGGAATCGAAGAAATGTGTAAGACGCGTGGCGCTGGCAGTCGAGGAATCCAAACGGCTATAATTCTTGATAGAGTGATAAAAGAAAGACGGCCTTCAAGGATGTTTTTAGTGAAGGCTCATCTTTTATGCAGTTAACTTTGCTTAGAAGGAAAAGAACAGCATGTGAGGCATACGAGGTGCCGCTTACATGGCGGTATTTCGCCTTTATAACGTATCGTTCGTAAGTGCGCGATATGCGATTTATGTTTAGCGGCAAGGAGCAGGAATGGAAGAGGTTTTGGAGCGCTTATTAGCGTACGGAGAATATACCGGTTTAATAGAAAAGGAAGATACATCTACTGCTACAACAGTTTGGGCAGGTCTTCTTTCTTTTGAGACCCGTAAAGGCTTGCGATGATCGAAGAAGAAATTAAAAACATCAAAAGGGAAGAGTTGAAACTGGAGAATATCTGAGAAAGTTCTAAAAGAGATTCTGGACTATGCCTTGGTAAAAGCGCATCATGGAAGACGACAGTACAATCACAAAGGATCTTTTTGATACACGGGTTATGGGGTTCTACCGACAAACCTTCCAATATTCGAAAGCGTTTTTGGGACAATATGCATCTTCTCCGAAGGAGGCTACCGAATATTTTTTATCAGTTCAGTCAGGATATTGACTATATCCGCCGCTATCGTATTAAAAAGCATATCCGCTATAAGGTAGAGAGTCCTTACGGGGAACTGGATATCACGATTAACTTGAGTAAGCCCGAAAAGATCCGAAGAAGATCGCCTTCTGGGAAAACGGTTTCTCATTCCATCCTGCCCAGCCAAGGAGAGGAGGCGAGCCATGTCTGACCAGCAAGAGAAAATCATGAATCATCCCTGTAAAGCCTCCTGGAAGATGATTGAACACACTGCACCTCCACTGGCCAACAGCCATCCTGTCCCTCCCGTGGCGTTCCCACTGGGCCCAACCCTCCGGGACAGGCTGGTCTGAGCCCTTCTATATGAAACCATTATCCATGACATTGAAATTGATTTCATCTCTGAAGTCAACCAATGAACCGATGTTTGGCTCAGAACGATCCATCTAAATGAAAGTCCCATCCACAACACACCCCTGAGGCTGAGCATCATGACCATCTTATGGCTGATCCTCAGACCTTTCATCCCGAGATCCAGAGAATGTATCTTAAAGACTGATTAAGAAATTTCTCCCATAAATATTTTGAGGAAACGACAGTTTGAGTTAAAGAATGAAGAAATACCTGACCATCGAGCCATTAAAATTATTAATGAGACAATTAAACAACTGAGCAAACCTGAGGCTGCCTTATCTGAGTGAGTCAAGAGAATTGAACCACATTGATTTTTAGAAGACACGTCGCAGATTTAATAAACTTGAACCTGAACGTATCTCTTATATATGGATTGTTTTGAAGAATCCAAAGATTCCAGCAGAATTTTATCAAGAAGTAATTTGGTTTAGCCCAGATCGAGACTGGCTCAGTCTGAGCTAATAAACCACTGAGAGCCTGAACAAGAGATTTCAATGGAACCCTAAATGGCATGACAGTCGTTGACACCAGTTTGAGTAATGACTTTATAAAGTTTGAAGCAACTGGCAAGATTATTCCGGACGACGATGCCGATGATGATCGTCTGCCCCATCCTTCTGCCCGTCAACGGTGGCGTACATTTCATGCCCGCCACCCCAGCAAAGTTACGGAAAGCCGCATTCTATGATGAGGTTTTTAATCGAGTATCAGAAGAAGCATGGCACGAAGGTTGCGATTCTGAAGCGCTTTAAGGGACTGGGAGAAACAACTGAAGAACTTGGGACACGACTTAAACCCGGAAAACCGAGTGTTAAAAGTGGGTGGAATAGAGGATGCAAAGCTTTGCTCAGGTGACCACCATGCTATGGGGGCTGAAGTGGCACCAAGAAGAGAATTTATATTTAATAATGCAAGAGAAGCGGAAATCGATACATAGAATAAAGGATAAAATATGTGAACAAATCTTAAGCACGGAATATTCCGAGAGATGCAGAAATTAGTTTCAGACTATTCCATGAGCGTTATAATCGAGCAGAGCTGTTCGATGGACGCTTAAAGCCGGTAAAGAAGTGGTGCTGATATGGGAGAGCCGCGTTTCCGCTTACGATCGCCCCATTCCAAGTCCGTTAGAATCTTGGTATGCTCATGGTAAGTATCACCCGCACGGGACAGCTCGATTTACGAACCCAGTCGTTATGGCGCAGGATTTTAAGCGTATGGCGGCGCTTATCGAAGGGCAGGAAAACCGGATCCATTGAAGGAGATTCCGCAGGGCCCTTGCACACGGAGGCAAGACTGGAGGCTTTACGGAAAAGTCATGCTTGAGATCTAGCCTCTTTCCCGTGCCTTTCAGCTGAACCATGACGGCAAGCTCCTTGAGCCGGAGGTTCTTCCCGCAAAGATTCCGGTATTTTCTTTTAAACGGTTCCGAGGGAATCGTAGGAACACCGCACCCTACCCCTCCTCAATCTGGCGGAGCTGGATCAACCCGGATTCTCGCCTGGCATTAATCCGGGAGATGAGCTCGAAGAATGTTTCGTAATCATGCCGGGACCGGATTTTTCCTACCGGCGGAATGGTTGCCAATAAAGATGATTTAGCAGAGATTTACGCCACGGGACAGGAAAGCTACGTTCGCGAAAGCCTGCCGAGAAAAAGCAGGGGAAAAAACACAGATAAGTTTAGGATTGCGGAGATTCCATACTGGTCGGTGCCGGAACCGTGGAAAGCCGGCAGGAATGTCGCAGTCTTGTGATGAGAAATAAAAGATTACGCGGATACGGATATATTTCGAATCAGTCCGGAGAACAGATTCGCATCGTCTCTGAATTCAAAGAGCAATGCACATTGAAAAGATTGAAAATATTTTACAAGAAAACCAAACTAGAGGACAGTTTTCCGGTCAATATGCTGGCTATTGCAAAGGGCAGGCCGGAAACCTTCCTTAAAGCGCGCCCTCGAAGAGTACCTTCCTTCCGTGAAGAACGAATCACCCGTTCGGAAAATCCTGGAAAAGGAAGAGAAGAAAAGGAAAGAGCAGAAGAAGGACTATTATGGTGGATGTGGGATAGATGCCATCATTGTTCTTTCTTCGCGGCGTGCAAAGAGCCAAAAGGAAGCGAAGATTGCTCTTATGCAGGAGACAGTTCGGTTCTGCAATTAAAAGACAGGATCTCATTTCTAAACATGGCTGAGGGCTTTTCCTTTAGCGAGGTACAGGCGCAGGCCAGTTCCTTTTCGACATGCGGCTTTCAAGCTCATCGGGCTGGAGATTTCTGTCTCTGCAAAGTCCATAGAGAGACCTTGAAAAACACAAGAACTATAGCGATTGTGTCTTCCATGAAAGTACTGTATAAGCATCTGAGGAAGAGCCCTTCTCTATTCGAGAGGAGTTCGAAGAAAGAGAAGGACAGAGATTCGGAATGCGGAAGAAGCCGTTTATGATGAAATGCCATTGAAGAAATGGATCTTTTCTTTGTGCAGACTGCTCGGCTATGGAAAGCTTCTGGAGCCGCAGGTTTACCAGAGAAATAAGGAGTTATGAGGCGATTATCCCTTATTCTTCCTGTAAGAAATACGGATCGCCTACTCTTCTTAATATATGAGGGAACCCCATCGTTGCTGTTTTGACCATCCTCGGTGAAATTAAGGGATAAGGGTATCCCTGATAATCTCTTGTAAGTTCTCCGGATAAGGGAAGCAGCCTGTATTTGCAGTAAAGACGGAGTTTCTACATGAAACGGGGTTGCCGTTCTCGGCAGGAACGGCTATGGAAAGCGGCAGAGGGAGCGAATTATTCAAAACCGCTAGTGCAGGCAAATTCAAGCTGGTGGACGATAGCTGGTGGCGGTTCTTCGGTAAAGGCGAGGAACAGTTTGTTTTGGAGTCGAGGAACTCTTCTTCCTGCGTTTTCCCAGAAGCGAGCTTCCTGTGGAAGAAGACCGCAAGAGGTGTCTTGTGCCATGAGTCTTAAGAAGGAGACGGCACAAAGTCGGTTTCACCTTCTTCCGAACACGGCTTTAAGCTCGGAAAAATCTGTCCTTATCGAGACCGAAGCTCGCAAAGCGCGGAGGAAAAGAAAACACAGCTAAAAGCGATTTCTTTTAGTGGGAGCATGGTGTCATCAAAAAGTTGACATACTGAAGTTAACGAAAATGATAAAAGGTTCTAGCGTAAAGCAGTATTGTTTAAAGCTTGCAGGGCAATCCTTTGCAAAGTGATATAGCCAAAGTAAAAATGTAAGAAGTACAAAGAGGGATAAATGGAAATTTAAAGTAGGAACATTAGGAGCAACCGGAATGGTGGGGCAGAGATTTGCTACACTTTAGAGAATCACCTCGGTTTGAATTAGTTTGTCTTGCTCTCGTTCCAAGGGAAAGACCTCTATGAGGAGGTTGTGGAGATATGAGTTGGACATTCCGATGCCCGAGTTTTGTCAAGAAGAGGTTGTAAAGGATGTTTGATATTGAGTCTGTTATGAAGTGTCTTGATTTTGTATTTTCAGCAGTGGATAAGACGAAAGGAGGAAATTGGTTATAGAGG
>BNJV01000410.1_pt1 | contig 61631 bp, 67 predicted proteins | sample 8540591 | NCBI WGS metagenome assembly BNJV01 (sample SAMD00202457, study PRJDB9452) | human saliva metagenome | host: Homo sapiens | reverse complement strand
GAAGTGAAGAACGAGAATAGCTGGAAACCTCTGTGGTTTCGTATTGATGACAAAGGCAAACTCAAACAACGGAAGCCAAAGACGTGCATCACAGCTTTTGAAATTAAACAACAAGGACGGCTTGCTGAAGAACTTCATGAATTTCCTCAAACAGTTCAACGAGCCGTCCCGTTTCGACTTTACAAGTAGTGGCTAACAACGGGAGCAAGGTGTGGCATCGCCCAAACAATGTTACAGAACCGTGAGAAGCCTGAGAACAAGCAGCAGTTGGCAGACAGTCAGGTGCGCTTTGGACGACTTCCTGCCCAAACAGAAGAATGCCGCCGCCATTGACGAGTCAAAGATTGACTGGAAGCAGCTTGACAACCTCGGACTTACCCGTGGAGCGATTGGGCAGAGCGGAGAGTTAGCAAAGATGCTAATTGCAAAGAGCAATCTTATCACGATTGCCGTACCATCGGTGATACTACCATCTATACTGATGCCCGTTTAGCATTCCGTACCGATAGCGAGGGTTATCGTTTTTGTTCACCCATCGCAAGAGCCAAACAGCTCGACTTTCCTTATATGACAAGTTGCCTTTCCAGAGGAGAAAGAACAACTTCTTGCAACGGGTAATCTTGGCATGAATATCGAGATTACACCCAAGAATGGAGAGCCATTTGCCTGCCTATGTCTTATTGACCCACAGACCAACGAACTTATCGCCCCGCGTGCCGACCGTGTGAACATCCCTATGAGATCATGGGGCGTAACACTTCATGCGCAGTACAAAGACCTTGTAGAGGGCAGCCGTAGTGGAAGAATGACCGCAAGAGTGGTAAGTCCTTCAATGCTACTTTGCAGGTCAATGCCGAGAAGAAAGGCATCGAGTTTATTTTCGATAACAAGCAAGGCTTGAAAGAACACACAGCACACCCGACAACAAGGCGCACCACATAAACCTGCGTTTGGAACTGAGCGAAAACAGCGTGAAGCCTTGACAGCGGACGAACACTTTATCTGAAAAACATGGTGGACAAGGCAACTTTAATACGTCAAGATGGACAAGGAACAGAACCGCCCGCGTTTTTACAAGGGAATCCAGACAAAGCAGGACCGGCAAGGAAAAGGTAGTAGTCGTACGAAGAACACAAGACACAGGTTGCCGTGAACAACCAAGGCAAGACCAACGAAGCCACCAAGAACGAACTGTTAGGTCCGGGCAGACATAGCCCATCGCTGCCCAAAAGCAGAAGCAGGACGAAAAGAAGCAGCAACGCCGTGGACGTAAGATGTAACCTTTAAACAAACCCGACTATGATTATTTTGTATTATTGCCGAGAACCTCGGTAGCCAGGAGATATAGCCCGTATAGTAGGAGCTAATACCAGACAAGACGGATTTTGTTGAAGCGGTATGTGGTAAACATGGGCGATGGGACATCTCATCACCCTTGCCATGCCAGCCTGCGGTTTTGCAGCCTATAAAGCCGAAGACCCGCCCATTCGTCCCAACTTTCAGGCTTACGAGCGTCAAGTGCAGACAAGGACTACACGTCCGACCCCGCAGCCTCAAGCAACTCAAAGCTATCCGGGGTTGCTTGACAGAGCAGACCATCATCGTAGCTACCGATGCAGGGCGTGAGGGTGAACTTATCTTTCGCTATCTATCACCATTTGAACTGCCACAAGCCTTTTGACAGACTTTGGATTTCCTCGCTTACGGATAAAGCCATCCGTGAGGACTTGCCCATCTCAATGTGAACCGTATGACAACTTATCACCGCCAAGGTTAGAGCGAAGCCGATTGGCTTTGTGGGCATCAATGCCAGCCGTGCCCTGTCCATTGCTCGCAAAGGCGGTTACTCTTGGGAGGGTACAGACTCCGACACTCGCTATGGTCTGCCGTCGGTACATAGAAAATCGTAATTTTTTCCGTTCCTTATTGGAAACTCCATCGCAACAGAGAAAGAGGGCATATCGCTGAAAGCCGTGAGCAGCAGTGCATTCGAGAATGAAGCCGATGCACAGTCCGCTCTCGCTCATGCCAGAACAGGAGCTGACAGACTTCGGTCGCAAGAAAGGTGGGACATACGTTGCCACCCCTCTTATACGACCTCACCTCCCTACAAAAGGAAGCCAACCGGAAGCACGGCTTTTCAGCAGATAAAACCCTCTCAACCCCTCAGAGCCTCTATGAGAAGAAAATCACGACTCTATCCCGCACCGGCAGTCGATACATCAGTGATGACGTTTTCGAGGAAGTACCCGCCTTGCTCGGGAGGACAAGGATCTTCTTCCACTTAACCGCCACTGACAACGACAAGGTACCGACCACACGCTATCATTCTACGGGTGAAATCCATCGGACTATCGGCAGATGAAGCAACCATCTACCAAAAGTAGTCCTTCGATTCATCGAAGTTTTCTCCCGACTCAGAGGAAAGGATGCAGGTGAACTGACCGACGGTACAAACACCTTCATTTGGAAGGCGTGTCGAAGTATCTCTTGGTTGGAGCCGTGCAGCAAGGTACTGAGATGCACGTAGAAAAAGCCAGGAAGATGAAGAACAAACCTTGTCCGTATTGCCCAATTTAACAGAAAAGAGGTATTACCACTGCTTTCTTCAGAGATTACCGAGCACAAGACCAAGCCCAAACCGCTCTATACAGAAGCCACTTTGCTTTCCGCTGGCGGAAAATGGTAAGGAGGTTTCAGATGCAGAAAGCAAGAAAGCGATGGCAGAATGTGGTATCGGAACACCTGCCACCCGAGCCAATATCATCGAACACTTATCCTGCGAGACTATATCCGAAAGAAAGAAAAGTAGTCCCGACAGAGAAAGGCTTGCAGTCTATGGATTGTCAAGGACAAACTGGTTAATGCAGAGATGACAGGCTGTGGAACTGACCCTTGTAGCCATTGAAGAGACAGATTCCGCCCGAGAAGTTCGCGCAAGGCATTAACCCTATGTGGAGACTATTTGCGAGGAACTTCTGCCCTGCTCCACAGGTACAAAAGTCCTATCCCACCTACCGCTGCCCCAAATGCGGCAATGAGAGTGTCGGCATCTATGCTGCCAAATGCAGTCATGAAGCTGTGGCTTCCACGCTTCCAGAAGTCTGCGGCACGTTCCTTCGAAGACAATATCCGTGATTTGATAACCACCGGGCGAACGCCCATTCTCAAAGGCTTGACGAGGGCTAGCAAAAGTTCAACGCACGTCTTGTGCTGGGTAAGACCACCCCTTTGAGTTTGAAGGCAAGAAAGGAAAAGCACGAGGGGATAGTTATCAGAGACTCGGAGCTAAAATAAATTAGTTGGGAGGTAGAAAAATATTCCCGACTAATTTTCTCTCCATCCTAAACAGAAAAACTATGTCAGTTAACAAGAAAGCTGTCTTGAGGGCACATGAAGCATCCGTGTAATCCTCCGATTAGAGAAAGAACGCCGTGAAGCCACCGAAGCGAGAAAGTCTTGCTCAGAGGTTATCGGTTTCGGTGGCTGAAATGCGTCTTGAACTGTTGTGATAATCCCGATGACCTCCGCTATTGAGCGCATCGAGCAAAACCTGTTCCGCCTAACCCAAAGGCTCAAACAGATGATTTACCGTGATGCCGTCGATGCCAACACCGCCAAACGCTGTTGGGAGAGCATCGGCAAGCGTATTGACTTCCCTATACCGACACCCGTATCGCTCCGCCATTGCCGATGCCCTTAGTGCCACCGACGCAAGTAAGAAGGTGCTTAGACCCTTCAGCAGGTATGGGAGCCTTTACCGAACCTTTAAAAGTTCCGGTATGGTCGATGCGATGGAGAAAGACCTACTGACGGCGCGCATCACACAAGCCCTTCATCCTTAACCCACCCTGGCAGTATTTTAGGCCAGTAAGGTTAAAATAATGAGACCCACCTCGCCAAAATAAGAATGACCCTTTGAAACGCTAGTTTTTAGGGTCATTTTGTAATTTTAATGTTACTGCCCTGGCCGGCATTAAAAACATAAAACTATTATTTATATGACAAAATTAAAGAAATTTATTGCGCTGTTACGCATCTGGTATGGGAATAAGAAGTATTTCTAGTACTTTCCATATATCTCAGTAACACCCTCCGCAAGTATGTCCGTAAATTCCAAGAAGTGAAAGCTTGTCCATGGAGCAAATTCTGTCGCTTTCAGATGATAAGCTAGCGGACTTGTTTTCAGATGGGCATTCTCGTAACCGTCCGCCTTCTGCTCGTAAGTTGGAGTTAGAGGCACTTGTTCCTGATTATGTGAAACGGCTTAGCAAGAAGGGTGTTTCTATCTTATCTCTTCACACGGAGTATCTCAAAACTCATCCTAATGGTTACCAGTATTCTACTTTCAAACACGCAATCCATGCCTACAGATGTCAAACACAAGCCGTAGGACATGTAGAGCACCTTGCTGGCGATCGAGATGTATATTGATTATGCGGGTGATAAACTAGAAATAGTCGAGAGAACAGACGGGTGAGGTGCGGAAGGTAGAGGGTTTTTGTGGCTACCCTTCCATGCAGTCATTCACACCTATTGCGAGGCAGTGTGGTCCCCAAAAGAAGGAAGACCTTATCGTTGCTTGCGAGAATGCTCTTCATTTCTTTGGTGGTGTACCCAAGGCTGTTGTGCCTGACAACTTAAAATCAGCCGTTATCCGCAGTGATCGTAATGAGCCTGTTATCAGTGACGACTTCGCTGCTATGGCTGAATTTTTATGACATAGCTGTTTATCCAGCTAGGGTGCGCCGTCCCAAGGACAAGGCACTGGTTGAGAATGCTGTAAAAGCTAATGTATCGGTCGGTATATGTAGATATTGAAGGGCAAATTTTCCATAATCTAGAATCACTTAATGTTGCTATACGCACATCTTTAGAAGCATTTAACAGCCGTAGATTGAGTGGGCGTAAAGGAATCCCGTCAAGAACTATTTGAGGAAATGGAAAAAGATTTTTCTTCGTCCTCTTCCTACCGCTCGCTATCAGATGAAGTCTAGAAAGTCTGCTACTGTCATGGCTAACAGCTTCGTTATGCTAAGAAAAGCATAGTTATAGTGTTCCAACAGAGTATATCAACAAACGTATGGAGCTTATTTACGATAATGACAATGTTCAAATCTACTATGGGTTAAAGTTAGTTACCATCCATCAGCGAGATGATACTCCCTATACCTACTCACAGAAAGATGCACATAATCTTCCTGGTCATCATGGTAGCTTTGAAAAGGATTTGGAGGAAATATATCAACGGGCAGGGCAAATAGACAACATCCTTCTGCTTTATCTCAAGGAAGTCGCTACGCAGATGAAATATCCACCAAAAGCCTTCCGCTCTTGCCGTGGTATCATGTCGCTGGAGAAGAAGTATGGCATGGCTCGTCTAGTAGCAGCTTGTAACTGTGCCTCGGAAGGACGACGCTATGGCTATAATGAGATAAAGAATATACTACAGAAGGGTGATGATGCTTCCTATATATCTATGGATGAAGATAATATGGAGCTATCTCCTGAATATAAACCAAAAACTCATAAGAACATACGAGGCAAGGATTATTTCTCAAAGCAATTATCCAATAATAACAATAATAGCAAACAATTAAAGTAAAACAACTATGGAACTAAATAATAATAAGACAGCACCTATTGTGCAAGAAATGGATAAGAATCAGTTATCTCTTGATTTAATGCATAGAATGGAGGCTTACGGGTATGGCAGCTGCCTTTGAAGAAAGATCTAACAACTACAATTGCAGAATACGATGACACCAGATGCCTTTTTATCTTGGCTCTTATCTCGAGAATGGGACTATCGTTCTGCAGCAGCCATTGAAAGACTCATAAAATCAGCAGGGGTTTAGATATAAAAGCCTATCCTGAGCAAATAGATTATAATATCAATCCCAACCTTAGCCAAAACAAAAATGGAAGAATACTCTCACTTGATTTTTATCAAGCAAGGACGCAATATATTTATTACTGGTTCATCAGGAACTGGTAAAAGTTTTATCGCTACAGCTATAGGCTATCATGCTTGTAAAAAAATGGTATTAGAACGATGTATGCTAACATGTCAAAGCTGCTGGGGACACTTAAGGTTGCCAAGAATAAAGGAACGTTAGAAACAGAGCTAAAGAAGATAGAGGCGATGTCGCTTGTTAATCCTCGATGATGCCTTCCTTGTACCTGTAGATGCAAAAGAGCGTCCTATATTACTTGATATTATAGAAGATAGGCATGAAGGAGTCGATTATCATATCTTCTCAACTTCCTGTGGACAACTGGTATGATGCAATGGGCGACCCTACCGTGGCAGATGCTGTACTAGATAGAATTGTGCATACCTCATATCAAATAGAACTAACTGGAGAGAGTCTTAGAAAGATAAAAAGCAAAGAATATTACCAAATAATGGCGAAATAAAATGACCCACCCGACCAGGGCATTTAGTGGGTCAATAATAAATCGTTTTACTGGGTCTAAAATACTTTGCCAGGGTGGAATCAGAATTAGTGTGGCTTTTCCAGAAATGGAACAATGGTTGGATTAACGTGGTCAATCCGTTCCGTGCCTCAATGGTGCTCGGCACACCGGGTTCTGGTAAGTCGTATGCTATCGTGAACAATTACATCAAGCAGCAGATTGAAAAGGGCTTTGCGATGTATATCTATGATTATAAGTTCCCTGACCTTTCAGAGATAGCCTATAATCACCTGCTCCATCATTTGGATGCCTATAAGGTAAAGCCGCAGTTCTATGTGATAAACTTCGACGACCCACGCAAGTCGCACCGTTGCAATCCCATCAATCCAGCCTTTATGACGGATATATCGGATGCCTATGAGAGTGCCTATACCATCATGCTCAACCTTAACCGCTCGTGGATTCAGAAACAGGGAGACTTCTTCGTGGAGTCACCGATTATCTTGCTGGCTGCCATCATCTGGTTTCTGAAAATCTATGAGGACGGGAAGTATTGCACCTTTCCCCATGCCATCGAATTTCTCAACCGTCCCTACGCACAGATATTCCCGATACTTACTTCCTACGATGAACTTGCCAACTACCTTTCTCCTTTTATGGACGCATGGGAGGGTGGAGCACAGGACCAGTTGCAGGGACAGATCGCCAGTGCCAAGATACCGCTATCACGTATGATCTCGCCAGCTCTTTATTGGGTGATGACGGGTGATGATTTCTCGCTCGACATCAATAACCCTAATGAGCCGAAAGTCCTTGTTGTGGGTAACAACCCCGACCGTCAGAATATCTACTCAGCTGCTCTTGGACTCTATAATAGTCGTATTGTGAAACTCATTAACAAGAAGAAGCAACTCAAATCATCGGTGATTATCGATGAGTTGCCGACTATCTACTTTCGTGGACTTGATAACCTCATAGCTACTGCGCGAAGTAATAAAGTTGCCGTATGTTTGGGCTTTCAGGACTTCTCACAACTTACCCGTGATTATGGAGACAAGGAGAGCAAGGTGATACAAAAACACGGTTGGTAATGTGTTCAGTGGCCAGGTTGTTGGAGAAACAGCTAAGACCCTTTCAGAGCGTTTTGGTAAAGTACTTCAACAACGGCAGTCTATGACCATCAACCGCAATGACAAGTCTACGTCTATCTCCACACAAATGGACAGCCTTATCCCGGCTTCTAAAATCAGTAACCTTACTCAGGGTATGTTTGTGGGTGCAGTATCCGATAACTTCGATGAACGTATCGACCAAAAAGATTTTTTTCATGCAGAGATTGTGGTGGACAGTGCCAAGGTATCAGCAGAAATGAAAGCATATCAGCCTATACCAGTGATAGTGGACTTCAAAAAAATGAAGATGGCCTCAATAAACAAAAAGGAGAGCATCGAAGCTAACTATCGCAAGGTCAAGGAAGAAATTCTCTCGTTAGTTGATTCAGAGATTATGCGTATTAAGAATGATCCGAAGCTTGCTCATTTAATCAAAAATGTAATCCTTTCATCTATACATTATTAATTATGGATTTGATTATTCCCAATAAGAATCAAAGGTATGATCTCTGTAAATCTCACAACGATTTCGTTCAAAATTGAGTATATTAATATTATAGCATATTTTCTCATAATGCATTAAATACGGAAACAAGTGCTTCCAACCTCAGAGGATATAGCCAAAAAAAGTTGGAAGTGCTTATCAAAGAATGAATGAAGGGAGATATTACAGAGTCGGAATATCTCCCTTTTGATTTACTACTTCTTGAACTTGCCGCCTTTCAGGTCGCTCCCCACCATCCGCTTATTGATTTTTTCACGGAGTTCGTCAAGAAAATAAGTGCGACTGTCATCTTTGCGATGCTTTATATTCATATATACGTTGTAGCAGTTCTTTATCTCCACTCCGAAGATTTCAGAGAGTGTGTGCCAATTCCTCCATACCAATTTCTCCATTACTGATACAATTGCAGGTGTCGAGGCATACAAGAGTTCGACTAAATAATAAACAGAAATACCAGAAGACAATGATAAAATTGTTACTCCGGCAAAAAAATGAAACTTAAATGTCGTTATTTTCATTGCCTGATGTTTTTGCAGGCTAAGTTTGAAAGATTGTTTAGGGCAAAATAACCCTCAAAATGCAAGTAATATTTATGTAAAACTTATAATGAATCAAGATATTGCTTAGGTTTCATCCTGTGATATTTGCAGAAAGCCTCTGTGAAATGACTGAGGTTAGTATATCCAACTTTATAGCCTACTTCTGACACTGAGTAGAGGCGAGTGGAAAGCAGTCGTTTTGCCCATTCCATCTTTTCGGATAGGGGCATATTCTGCGATGGCTTTTTCCAATAACCTGCTTGAAGCACTTTTTGTAATTTGGAACTGCTCATATTGGCTTCACGCGCCAATTCAGGGAATACTCGGTACATTACTGAGACTTTGAAGAATCTGGCGACGAACACGGAATACTGATTCAACATCATTCAAGTTTAGGTTGGCAAGAGATTTTTACTTCCGAACGTTTTTTTCGAGCTTTTCAAGGAACATTGTCAGTAATTCCATAGTTTTTTTCCATGCAAATGAAGCGTTGAAAAAAAGGATTGTCGATTTCAGTTATAGACTTAATGTTATCCAAGACCTGTTGCATTGCAGGTGTAATGGTCTCAAACAAATAAAAAAAGCCTTGTCCGATTGGAGAAGCCGACCGATATAGGTTTCATGTGCTGCATCAATCTTTTTCAATCCAATCCTTATTGAAAGTCAGTGTAATATTTTTCGTATCGTTTCTTTGGAGGAAAAACTCCACTCAGTCGGGATGCTACTTGAAGGCATGAAAATGCCATCGAGCGTGTCCACTCCGACCGTTTTTTTGTACTTGTTCCAATTATCTGCTCGTGTTTATGCTCATTGATATAGAACATGACAGGAATCCATTTCGAGTTTTTCTACCGAGCGACGTATCATAGTTATCGGCTCGTATGCTACGAAACTGATATAAGTCAATGTTAGCCATGGCAGAGGATAATATTGTTTGAAGAATCCACTACCAATATAAGAAGGAATGGTAAATCCATCATTTATTACTGATGTGCCAAATTGTTCGGCAACCATCTCCATCCAATCTTCAGGCTTATTAATTGCACAAAATTCTATGGTCATTTTATCATGTCTTTTTGCAAAGTTACAAACAAACACGGATAAAAAAACTTGAATTATTGCAAGTTTTTTTATCCGTATTACTCTCAAAAAAGAACCAATAGCTCCATGAGAAATGTTTTTAATGAGAGTTTACTCAAATGCGACTAAACTTGAAGGAACTCCTACGGCAGTAACAATTGGCTTTTGCGAGCATTCGCCTGTCTTGGTATTGTAGGTGTAATACCCCGTACCATTGTTACATATCATTCCAAAGACGATGAAGTCCTTGTAGCGAGTTATAGCAAAAGAGCCATTGCTATCGGTCATTGGCAAATCAAGTTTTTCGATGGTTTTGTTCCAAATGTCGATTTTCACAGGTTGGAAGTCTTTCTTGAGTATTCCAAATTCTGTATCCGTTACTTTCACGCAACTATACACAATACCATTACCTGCATAGAAAGACTTAATCATATACTGCCCTGTTTTGCCTATTCCTTTTATGGTTGTCTTCGATAGGTTGAACAGATAATCGCTATCCCATTTGTCGCTTCCTTTGCGGATACGCAGGAAACCTTCCTTATCGGCAACATTGAAGTTGTTACCCGCACTGTAAAAGTAGATGTCACCCCGCTCGTCTATGAATGCGTCAGAATGGCGGAACAATCCTACAACACTTGTGCGGTTATCTTTGATAACTTCAGTCTTTTTTTCGTCTTGAGGTCAATGATAGCTACCTCTGCTCCAGTACCCGGTACGGAGGTATGAGGCGAATTGAGCTGATTGAGGGCAACATACATCTTTCCATCACGGATGACATTACAGCCGGGATCAGGATTGTTATCTTGAACCGCATAAGACGAGAGATCAATTTCATCTTCCTTTTGCAATGTTGAAGTATTGATTAACGCAATTTTTCCACGTCCGTGCAAAGCAACGTATGCCCGCTGTTCATCAACGAAGTTAATTTCTCCGGGTTGAGCCATCTGTTCAAATGTCATAGTACCTGCTTCTATCAGTTCTCCATGGGCACCTCTTGTAAACTTATGTATCTTATCCCCGAATTTCCTTCGGGTACAAGCACTGTATTACCCTTAGCAAAGAGGTAGCAACCGAACCCGAATTCAAATGCTTTCTTATTGTCGGTCGCTTGAGGAGTCAAATCACTGAATGTCCCTACATAAGCACTTTTTGTCCACATAATGCACAAAGGTGAAATGTTGCTGCACCTCTTGAGGAGTAGGCGTAGGTTCATCATTTTTTTGTTACAAGATGTCAGCCCTATGAAGCCGACCAGCATAGCAGAAAAAAAGCTATACGATTGAAAAATTGTTGTATTCATCTTTTTATATTTGTTAAATTAGAAAAATTCCTTTTGAGAAGACATATCTGAATTTGAGGTGAAGTGTCCGTCCTGCCAATGGTTGGCGGAATTGGTCCCAAACTTCTTTTGTTCATTATATTATGGCATTCCAAGGCTATGGAATATTTGCTTTTTGTAGGTCAACAATAGTCCTATGTCATTGACGAAACTGCGGGGAATACGTCGTTTCTGTAATTCGGTAAGTTCCCAGAAGTAGAAGAACTCCTCAGTAAATTTGCCGTCCCAGAAAGCCTTGACATACCAATTCTTGAATAATCGGTTGCTGTGATACTCCGCCCCGAAGTTGGCGAACAAATAGGGAATGTTCGGTAGTCGCAATCCTTTTTGTCGGATTGGGGGCTTGGGTACCGGGTAAATAGTTCAAGACATCACGCACATCCTGATAAGTTAGATTTCCGTAGGCATAGACCGTTGGCGATATGTCCAATTTTATTTCGGTTTCTATACCTTTAATATGTACCTTTTCTGCGTTTACATATCCGGCTGCCATGTGTTGTTTCATCAGTTTTATCATATCGCTTACCTGCATATAAAAGCTGTTCACTTCAAACTGCAATCGCGATAAGCCGAGGACATCATTTTTTTGTCTATTAAGAACCCCAGATTGAAGTTGTGGCTTTTCTCTGGTCTCAATCCGGCTGCAGGAAAGGTGATGATACCATCACCGAATAGTTCTTGTGAATTGGGAAGGCGTATTGCCCGCTGGTAAGATGCTTTCAAGTGAAAACCTCTGAAGGGCTCGTATTTTATTGCCTCTATCCAGCCTATTTGTGAGGTCGTATTGTTCTTTTTCTTCGGAGCCTCAATCATCTCGTATGAAGTCAAATCTTCTATCTCGGAATGGAGGTGGAAATACTTTGCGGAGAGCATATTCGTCAGTTTCTTATCAAAGAGTTTTGACTCCCAAGTCAACCCCGAAATGAAACTGGTCTTTTTACTGGGAAATCCTCCGATAACAAAACCTGCATGCTGACTTGCAATGTTGTCGCTCGGTTGTCTTCTGGCGTAGTTAATAAGTGTGTTCAGATTCAAACTGTGATTGGCGGACAACTTGTAATCAAAATTGATACGTTCATTGATTTCCAATCCTTTGTCATTCGAGTTGTGAGGAACATCCCCTGTTTCTCCCTGTCCATTCGGACTCGGATATATGTTTCCTTCGAAATCGTGATTAACTCGTGCCGTATCCACAAAATTGTTTTGTTGTATGTGAAAGGGAGAAATGGGACTCAAGATTAAGGCGGTCGTTCAGCATTCCGCTTTTTTTATCAGTTTGTTTTCCAACATAAACATTCCAGATTGGTTTTCGGCATGTTGTATGTTTTTTTAAGATACCTTGGATTTCATTGAAACGATTGTAATACCCGAACTCGGTACTAATCTCATCGAACCAAAGTTTCGTGAAAGCAATTTTTTTCCCTTCAACATATACGAACGAAAAACGGTCATGGTCACGTCTTACCAACAGATTTTCTCTCGGGAACTCTGAAAGAGTAGTCATTCTTTGCAGATGTATAATAACCTCCCGCACCGAGTAGAATGCCACTCTTTGGAAAATTCTTGCGAGAGAAGACACTTCCTTTGTGTGTTTGGTAAGATCCGAATTCATACGAGGCATCTAAATAATCCGTACTAAACTCTTTAGTAACGATATTGACGGCTCCCCCCAATCCATCACATCCGAAACGGGCGGGTATGATACTCTTATAGACTTCTATTCTTTCTATAATGTCTATCGGAATTTCATCAAGAGAAAAAGCCCCGTCAGAAGTACTCATTGGTATTCCGTCCCATAAGATTTGAATGCGGTTTCCTTCCAATCCATGAACGATAATTCTCGAACTGCTTCCCAAACCGCCGGTCTGCCCAACTTTCAAACCTATGGTTTTATTCAAAACGGTTTCTAACGAAATAGATCTGCCTTGAAGTTCTTTCGCATTTATTACAGAAACTGCTTCAGGCGACTCTCTGAGTATTTGTGCTCTTGTTTTTCCTACTACGACTACATCTGCCAGCTCTGTTGATTCCGGGAGTAGTCTTATGGTATAACGCATCCCATTTGCAGTAATCGTATCGGTAATGGTCTGATAACCGACATAACTTACCATAAGCATAAGTTTTTGATTACTTGATGCACTTAGTTTTGCAATACCTTTCCTGTTTGTAGTCGTACCATTCGTGTACGTTGGAGCATTCAAACCTTTCCATTGTACGGCGGCAAATTCTATACTGTTCCCATTTTCTGCATCAATAACTTTTATTTCTGTTGGTTGCAGTTGTGCAAACATAGGAAAAGACCACAACGATAGAAAGCCGACAATGAGCATTCTTTTGTATAAATGGACTATTGAGCTGATTGGCATATCATATTTGTTTGTGAGATTCTGTGCAAAGGTACTTACCTTCCGAGCAAATAAATAACCCTATTATACACGCTTATACCCCTGTTGTGTTTATATGCGAGCAAATTGTTGTTTTGGGGCAGTGTAATGCTTATCGGGGTTATTTTATCCCTGTTTGTTGCCGTACTTTTGCAACAGAAAAAATCAAAACGACACATATATGGATAAACAAAAAGTCAGACCTCTTGATGAGGAACGGGAGAGCCGTAGCCTGCTCTCCAATGCTGTGGTTATATTGCACCTTATTTTAGGCACACTCCCTATACTGCTTGTAGTGTGGGCTGTGGACAAGTTGATAAATGGCACGCTCCCTCCCATAATAGTTTGGGGTATTGGAGGAATAATGATACTATTCGCAATGCTTCGAGGCGTATTCTATGGAACCTCGATTTGGCGCGCACACCGGTCGGCTTACAATGCCCTTACACGATTGAGGTTGCGTATCATAAGTCATTTGCAACGCTTGCCGCTCGGTTTCTTTCAAGAACGGAAAGTTGGCGACTTGGTGAATATTATTAACCACGATGTGGAACAAATTGAAATTTATTTAGCACATGGATTACCCGAAATCCTTTCGGCTACTCTTTTTCCAGCCTTACTCTGGGTAATCATTATGGTGTTAGACTGGCGTTTGGGGCTGTCGCTCATTTCTCTTTTACCTGTGGCATTTCTTCTGCAAATGGCTGTCAAAACACTTTGGGGAAAGAGCTTTCAACACTTTATGGAAAGTACGCAAAAAATGTCGGAAGACCTTTTGGAATATGTGGCTACCATATCGGTAATCAAAGCCTTCAGTAACGAGGAAAACAGAACGGAACGGGTACTTGGTGGTATGCGCGACTACATCCGTTGGGTAAAGCGGAGCATGTTTAGCGTTACCGTTCCCATGACATTGATAACGATGTTCTTGGAAGGTGGTATCGTGGTAATGACCCTTATTGGACTATGGATGATGAGTTCGGGCGAATTAACTGTAGCCCGTTTTATTCTTGCCCTGATATTGGGTGGATTGTTCTCGTCCTCTTTTGCTAAGTTGGCAACATTCCAACATTTCCGAATCGTCTATGGTCAGTCGTTGGCAAAAGTACAGTCCATTACAGAGGTACAGACAAAGGAAACTGCTGACAAGAAAAACGGATACGACACAAACGGATGTTTGTTTCGAGCATGTTACATTTTCCTATCCAAACAAGGAAGACAATGCGCTGAAAGATGTATGTCTTCAATTTCCGAAAGGAAGTCATACAGCTATCGTCGGCGAATCCGGATCGGGAAAAAAACCACACTGGCAAGTCTGATGATGGGGTTCTGGCAACCTCAAACAGGTACTATCCGACTAGGGAGGAGAGAATATTACGGAACTCTCCGAACGTAATATCGCAGATTATTTTTCGATGGTACAGCAGGAGGTTTTTCTCTTTAACACAACTATTCGGGACAATATCCGTATAGGAAAACCTACCGCCACACAAAAGGAAGTGGAAATGGCAGCAGAGCGTGCTCGTATTCATGATTTTATCATGGGCTTGCCGAATGGTTATGATACGCTGGCAGGCGAAGCCGGCGTAAAATTTTCTGGCGGAGAAAAACAGCGTATTTCCATCGCCCGAATGTTGCTCAAAGACTCTCCAATAATTATTCTCGATGAAGCCACTGCCGCATTGGACGGAGAGAATGAGAAACTAATCCAAGAAGCTCTTGATGAATTGCAGCGCAACAAGACCGTCATTACCATTGCTCACCGTCTCAATACTATTCAGGATATGGAGCGTATTGTTGTGATGGACAAAGGGCAGGTTGTGTCAAAAGGAACACACCAAGAACTGATGAAAGACTGTTCTCTGTACCGCAATATGACGGAAACGCAAGAACAAGTAAGTAAATGGCAATTAAAAGAAGAGGAGGAATAAGAATGGTACGCAATATACTGAATGAATTGACCGCTAGCGGAGTTCGGCATCTAATTATCTCCGCACTGTTTTTCGTGGTTTATGCCCTTTGTGGCACGGCGGTAATGCTCACAGTCTTGTTTCTTATCGACCGTCATATACATGGAGAAAGCATCTCTTTCATTTCGGCAGCATGGGTACTCGGTAGTCTGCTGGTCTTGAAAACCATATCCAATGCCATTGCCGATATGAGTAAGCATTTTGCCGGATTTGATCTTGTGGAACGTATCCGCGAGAAAATCATACTGAAACTGAAAATGTTCTCACTCGGCTTCTATACCAATGAGCGTCTGGGAGAGATAAGTACAATCATTCACAAAGACGTTGATAATATGGAAATGGTAGTAGGACATCTATGGACACGGATGTCTGCCGACTTCATTGTAGCTCTAATACTCGGTATTGGACTATTTTGTGTGGATTGGCGCATGGGATTGACAATGGTAGCCATTCTCCCCATTGCCCTATTTTCTCTGTATCGGGGTATTCGCTCGGGAATGAAAGCACAGGAGGAATCACAGGATAATCTGGCAGATATGGTCAGCCTCTTTGTTGAATATGTCAAGGGCATCCCAGTTTTGAAAGTATTTGGAGGAAAAGGAATGTTCCGTGACAGACTCGACCACTCTGTTAGTGAATTTGGTGAAAGCAGTAAGAATATTTCTCGTTTGGCAGCTGTAAGTGTGGGCAGATACACTTTTCTGATAGAATTGGCTTTCGCTCTGATGGCTACAATCGGTCTTTGGTGGACACAGCAGGGGGAACTTTCTCTTTTCGCTTATTTAATGTTTATCATCGTCTCAAAAGAATTCTACAAACCTTTTGTCAATATGGAGAATCATTGGTTGAATTATATCAAGGTAAAAGATAGTTACGGACGCATTTCCCATTTATTGAATGCTCCTGTTATCACCAATCCTGAACAGCCGAAAACAGCAACCCATTTCAATCTTTCCTTTGACAAAGTGGATTTCCATTATGAGAAGGAAGGTTTTGAGATGAAAAATCTCACGTTCCATGTTCCCGAAGGAACAGTAACGGCACTTGTTGGCTCGTCAGGTTCAGGTAAAACAACCATTACCAACCTGTTACTCCGTTTCTGGGAACCGCAGACCGGCAGTATCCGTATCGGTGGTTTAGACATTCGAGAAAATGGACTATGATTATTTACTCGGTAAAAATCAGTGTGGTGATGCAGAATGTTATTCTCTTTTTCAGATACCATTGCCAATAATATCAAAGTAGGGCAATCAACATGCTACGCAGGAAGAAATCGAAGACGCAGCACGTAGGGCGATGATACACGACTTTATCATCAATCTGCCAGAAGGTTATGAAACAAAAATCGGAGAAAACGGTTTGGGATTATCCGGAGGTCAGAAACAAAGGCTTTCAATCGCCCGTGCGTTCCTCAAAGATGCTCCCATCATTCTTTTGGACGAGATAACAAGCAATGTTGACCCTGTCAATGAATATAAGATACAACAGGCAATGTCTTCCCTTATCCGAAATCGCACAGTCTTGGTCATTGCCCATCATTTGCAAACCATCCGTAATGCTAATCAAATTATTGTGATGGACAAGGGACACCTTGTAGAGTACGGGACGCATGCAGAACTTGCAGCAAAAAACGGAATGTACTGCAAATTGCTGTCTATGCAATAACCTAATCAATGAAAAATATGGAGGTATGGAGTTTGATCCATACCTCTCTTTTTGCCACTTTCATCCATATCAACGCCACAAGTACGCAGTTATTTCCAACTGCTAACATGCACAGTTTCTTTGATTTACCTTTTGCCCATACACCGCTATTGGTGTCATTAAATACATTGTAAGATGGACGAAAAAAATCAAAGATCAAGAAGCTCTTTTGATGAAAGACTCCAAGGATGAGAATCTCAAAGCCCTCTCAGGGACAGATGAGAAAGGCGGACTGAAGACAGTATCGCCCACCGCCGAGCATGAACAGAACTTCCTCTCCAACTTCATACGGCAGTTCAAGCCCCCCCACACAATTCCACTTCTCAAAGTCCTCTTCGAGGGTGTTGTTGCCAGTGCACGAGTGTTCACCGAGATGCTCAAAGCACCGGATGCTCCTCGCATGAACAGAACTTCCTCTCCAACTTCATACGGCAGTTCAAGCCCCCACACAATTCCACTTCCTCAAAAGTCCTCTTCGAGGGTGTTGTTGCCAGTGCACGAGTGTTCACCGAGATGCTCAAAGCACCGGATGCTCCCTCCAATAATGCCAGTTCGGGATAAGTAAAATTCCCTAAAAAGTTGGTAATTTCGCCATTATTTTGCAACCTTTATGATTGAAAAATCAACAACTTACAAACATATATAGCGATGATTACCACTGACAAAGTTACATAAATATTCTGTGTGTTGGATGACTTCTGCAAGAATTTAGATACCGAATTAACTAAAAATCTCCAAATCGCCCCATGGACGAGGGATATAAGCGAATGGGAAACTGCAAAGGGCAAATGTCCAAAAAGCGAAATCATGACCATCCTGCTGTGCTACCATTTTGGCTCATTCCGCAACTTCAAGCACTATTACCTCTTTTTCATCGAGGAACATTTGGCAAGCTACTTCCTCTATGCCGTGTCCTACACGTGTTTCGTGGAACTCATGCCCTGCGTATTTTTCGACCTGATGGCCTTCATGCGCATCCAAGGTTTTGGAAAGTGCACGGGCATTAGTTTCGTCGACAGTACGATGATTTCGGTATGCCACAACATGAGAAGGAAATTCAACAAGGTGTTTGATGGACTTGCCAGGAACGGAAAGGGAACGATGGGTTGGTGTCATGGCTTCAAGCTGCATCTGCTGTGCAATGAGATGGGCGACGTACTGACCTTCTGCCTGACCTCCCGCAAACGTAGACGACAGAGATCCTATGGTGTGGAAGGTCTTCACCAAAGTGCTCTACGGCAAAGTATTTGCCGACAGGGGGTACATCAAGCAAGAATTCTTTGAGAACCTCTTCAGCCAAGGCATCCATCTCGTTCACGGGCTCAAGTCGAACATGAAAAACAAGCTTATGACCTTGTGGGACAAGATGATGCTGCGCAAGCGATATATAATAGAATGCATCAACGAACTGCTCAAGAACAAGGCCAACCTTGTCCACTCACGCCATCGCTCCGTACATAACTTCATTATGAATCTCTGTGTGGCATTGACTGCATACTGTTTCTTCGAGAATAAGCCCGAGGCACTGCCAGTGCGCATTGAAAAGAGTAGGCAATTGGAACTATTCTAAGCAAAACCTTATCCCGAACTGGCGTAGAAACTATATTCTAATAAAGTGATATTTTAGGCTTTACCATAAACTAAACATAATAGATTGTTTCCCATAAATTCCTTTTTATTTCCTACTTTACCCGAAAAACTTTTTTTCATCTCTTCATATACCTATAATTTAGCTGCTTGATAAGAGTATTCACCATTAAAATTATCAAGCAGTAAGATCAAACAACAATGACAATTACGTGCTGGTCTTGAGAGACCGCACGGAGTAAGAACAAAAGGAAGCAGAAAACTCTCCGTAGTTTCTGGTATTGACGACGAGGAAACCTTAAAACAACAAGGGCTGTGTGCCAACCAAAGCATTCTTGAAGTTCAACAACAAGGACGGGCTTCTCAAAACTTCATGACTAACACCTCAAACAGTTCAATAACCCGACTCACTTCGGGTTGTACAAGGTAACTTGAACAATGTGTGGAGCAGGGCGTGGATTAATCTCCACTATGCTGCAAAGCCGTGAAAGTCGAAAGCAAACAGCAACTGGCAGAATGGGTGTTCCCTTTGGGGGACTATCTGCCGACAGAAGAATACTACTGTCGATGAGTCGAAGATTGATTGGAAGCAACTCGTGATCTCGGTCTTTTCCGTGAGCGATTGGAACAGAGCGGAGAATTGGAAAAAGACCGCTTAACTGGCAAAGAGTAACCTCTTGACGATTGCCGTACCTATTGGAGACGCTACCATCTGCGAAGCCCGCCTGGCGTTTCGCACGGACGATAGCGGCAATATCGGCAACAATTCATCCTTTGAGGAAAGAACCACAGCTTGACTTTCCTATGGGCTACAAGCTCTCTCCCGAAAAGAAAGGCACTTCTCACTACGGGCAATCTCGGTAAAACCATTGAGGGTGCTTACCGGAACGGAGGCCTTTCTCTGCCCTGCGTATCTGTCGATCCGCAGACGAATGAAATCATAGCCCTGCGTGCTGACCGTGTAAATATCCCCAAAAGGAAATCAGGGCGTGACTCTTTCTGACGCTCGGTATAAAGACCTTGTGGAAGGCAAAGCCGTGAAAGTGGAAAGGTATGACTGCCAAGAGTGGTAAGATCTTTTGATGCAACTTTGCAAGTCAATGCCGAGCGAAAGGGCATTGAGTTTATCTTTGGCGACAACAAAGAGTTTAAGAGAACGACAGGAACACAAACAGACACAGCAGCAAGGCGTACCCACATAAGCTCTGCGGCTTGGAGTTATCAGATAAAACAGCGTGAAGCATTGGATAGCGGTCGTACACTATATCTAAAAGAATATGGTGGACAAACAAGGGCAACCTATTCAACGCCTACGTTCGTATGGACAAGGAACAGAAATAGACCACGCTTTTTATAAATGGAATCCTGACAAAGAAGCAGGAAACCGGCAAAGAAAAAGGTCGTAGCTGTGGCGGAAGAACACAAAACGCAGGTAGCTGTGAATAACCACGGCAAGACCAATGAAGCCACCAAGAATGTGAAAGAACCACTCAAAACGGGACAGACACAGCCTACTGCTGCCCAGAAGCAAAAAGCAGGACGAGAACAAACAGAAGAAGTCCCGTGGACGTAAGATGTAACCCTTAATTCTATTATCGACTATGACAACCTGTATTATTGCCGAGAAACCCTCGGTAGCCAGAGATATTGCCCGCATCGTAGGAGCAACGAGCAAGCAAGACGGATATATGGAAGGCTGCGGCTATGTCGTTACTTGGGCAATGGGACACCCTCATCGCCCTTGCCATGCCCGAAACCTACGGTTTTTCTGCCTATAAAGCTGAAGACCTGCCCATCCGTCCCAATCCTTTTCAGCTTAGTCGTGCGACAAGTGCGTAAAGGATAAGGAATATGTATCAGATCCTCAGCATCAAACAACTCAAAGTGATACGCTCCTGCTTTTGACAAGGCAGACCGTATCATCGTTGCCACCGATGCAGGGCGTGAAGGGTGAGCTCATCTTTCCGCTATATCTATCAATATCTTGATTGTAGAAAAGCCTTTTCGACCGCCTTTGGATAAGTTCACTCACAGACAAGGCTATCCGTGAGGGACTTTCCAACCTCAAGCCTGGTATCCATTACGACAATCTCTATCATTCTGCCAAGGCAAGAAGCGAAGCTGACTGGCTGGTGGGTATCAATGCAAGCCGTGCCCTGTCCATTGCCCGCATGAGGCTATTCTTTGGGACGGGTACAGACCCCCGACACTTGCTATGGTCTGCCGTCGGTACATAGAGAACCGTGATTTTTTTCTTCCGTACCCTTATTGGAAACTCTCTGTTCTTACAGAGAAAGAGGGCTTTGTCGCTGAAAAGCCGTTGGCAGTAGAAGACTATGAAAATGAAGCATCGGCACAGACTGCTCTCGCTACGCTTCGCAGTCAGAGCCAGCTTACAGTGGAATCGGTCGTAAGAAAGGTGGCTGATACACCGCCACCACTCTTGTACGACCTTACTGCCTTGCAGAAAGGATGCCAACAGACGCCACGGCTTTTCTGCGGACAAGACCCTCTCAATAGCCCAAAGCCTCTATGAGAAGAAAATCACGACCTACCCCCGTAAAAGATTTCAGAATTTTATATCTTTCAGATAATCAATAGAATAACACCGAATAAAGAAGAAAAGGGTTACGATTTGGAAACGAGCGAGTTTCTTTCCCCTTCTTTATTCTGCAATGTCTCAAAGACCACTTACCTAACGTTGCAAAGGTAGTCTTTATTTTCGATGAAAACAAGAGAAAGCCACACTTTTTTATCAGTCCGTTTCATTTTCCGCACTTGAATTGGCGTTTTATGCCCAAAGCCCATCTCATCGTGAATTTGCTGTTAAAAACTTCCTTTTTATTGTTCTTGTCGCCCTTTTGTATATCAAAAAAACAAAAAAATCCATGCAATTCCTTGCAAATTAAAGAAGAATAACCTATATTTGCGTTTAGAAAAAAACAACTTAAACGTTCATGCTTATGAAGACAACGTTGATTTTACCAATTTCAGCCCCCTTGACATAAAGAACGCCACTTTCGGCAGTCAAGGGAGATATGCAGGACTCTACGAAAAGGCTTTGCATTAATCAATTTTCGCACACACGATACAATCCATCCCACTTTTATTTTACGGATTTTCTCTCTTTACCGTTTTTATTGCGGGTATCTTATCAGACTGAAAAAGAACATAGACAGTATTAACTTATGGGACGACATTTACACGAAACAGCATTTCTAATAGTTACAGCCTTATTCATTCCCGTGCAGTCCCGTGCGCAGTCACCCGGTCAGGTCAGCGGTGCGGAGGCATGGCTGAAGACCGTCCCCCTGACGACGGACCTGCAGGGGTACTATCATTGGCGCGACTTCTCGGGCGACTCCGTTAGAACCAACCTCTACGATGCCAAGGGCGCAGCCTACGGTGGTGAGTTCACGCAGCGGCACACATGGATACGGACTTTCAACTTCAACCCCGCCCTGAACTTCTCCGAGGGGAATCAGCCGAAGGAGAGTCTACTGAAATACTCCAACCTCGCGCAGATGACCGTCATCGGGGTGTTTGCCCCGACGACCACCGCCTATAACAAGGACGAGGTGCTATATGCCGTCAGCGGACGCAAGGGTGCGGGAAGCCTCGTGAGCAGGGACAAGGCGGTCGGGCAGCAGGGCATAGAACCGCTCGACTACGGAAGCACGGCCGGCGAGGACCTTCTTTATTCGGGGAGCGAGAGGCAGACCGCAGAGGAATTCAAGTCCACGAGTCCCCGCATCGTCTCATACATCAGGGCATACGCCCCCGTGCATTCCGTGTGGGGAGAAGGCAGACGTGCGACCATCACCACGGGAACATACAGGGACGGAGACGTCAATTTTACGACAGCCTTTGACAAGTCCCTGTTCGGGGGCGGTGCGCTCAATGGCTACACGCCCGAGCTCATCGCATACGGCAGGACGCTCACGCCGCTGGAGCGCAGGCAGGTGGAGACCTATCTCGCCATCAGATACGGCATCACGCTCAACGGCTCATACTATACGGGGACTGGCAACCTTTCATGGGACAGGGACGAAAGCGCCGCCTACCACCACAGGGTGACGGGCATCGGGCGTGACGACGCGGGCGACCTCTTCCAGCCTCTCTCCACGACGAGCTACGAGGAAGCACCAAGATACTCTACTGAAAAGACATACGACAGCTTCAGAGACGCAGACCCATACGGCCTGCCGACGAGCCAACGCCTTCTCGTCATGGGACGCGAGGATGGCTCTCCCATGCCCGACGGCGGCTTTATGATATGGGGCGACGACAATGCCGCCACGACCACCGTCGAGACGGAAGGAAAAACACCGTGGCACGTCATGAACCGCAGGTGGCTCGTCAGGACGAACATCGACTCCACCGAGTACAGGAAGGACATCTGGACGCAGAACGGCATCACCGTCACCTCCGACGGTTTTATGGATGCAGTGTCGCAGAATGAGCCCAAGGAGGGCGCATACATCGTCAGTTCCCCGCTCGACACGGGAAACGGTACGATGGAGTACACCAACCCGAGACTCCATCCCGCCTACAACGTGGGCTTCACCGAGGCATCGGGCACGAAGTGCGCATACGGCTTCAACGTCAGCGCACGGGGTGAGATCCGAATCGTAGAGAACGGAACTGTGCAGAGCAGAATAGTAGAAAGAAACACGGGCGGAAAGAGTTTCATCGTACGCAGGAAAGGAAACAGCGTAACTCTGCTCATAGACGGCCGGGGCAGCAAGGAGCTGCAGATAACCATACCCGTTGAAAGCACGGCAAAGGCTGCCTGCATGATTTTCGAGATCGCAAGCGGCGAGACAGCATTAAATATCCCCAAGCTGCGCAGGAACGGCTTTGGAGACAGCGGCAACATGGTTGAGCTCGGATACGGAGTCCTCGCCAAAGGCAACAAGTTCGCAGGTGCGGACTACCGCAACGTCTTCATGCTCATAGACAGAGGCGCGGGCGACAAGACCGACATACATGAAAACATCATCATCAGATGCTCGCGCAAGGACGCGAGCCGTGAAAAACTCATCTTCGACAACATCTTCATGGACACCGACGGCAGTGGATTCGACACGTTCACCTTCGCCAGCTTCGACGGCATACTGGCACGGCTGACACCGCACGATGCGAGCTGCACGGGCGGAAAGCCGCGAAAGGACGGCAGCCTTGACATCAGCATGGTGGTCGGCCTGCCGAGTTTTTCATACAGCTTGCTGGCGGATTCCGTGGAGAATATGGAGAAAGGTGCCGTAGCTTCACGGGGAAACTTCACCACGAAGACATACACGGTGAAGAACCTGCTCCCTGGAAACTACAGTCTGCTCATTAAGCAGAACGCGGGCATCGACATCACGGCGGAGAGCACGGGAGGCGTCGAGTATGCCCATGCGGTCGGTCGCCGAAAGCAGGGAGAGGTCACATGGACTATTCCCTCGCTCACCTCCGACTACAGGGCGGGACTCTGCACCACGCTCGGACTGGGAAAGAACATCCTCCACGGCTTCGACGTGAAGAATGCCACGGCACAAGTCGTGGTCGAGGGTAAGCCCATGGGTGCTGCCGTCACCCTGAATGGAGGTGACGCACTCGGCATCATCTTCACCCCCGACACGGTAAGCTATACGGTAAACGGCATCGTCGTCCACCGTGCGGCCAAGAAAGCCGGTCTCGGCTGGCTCTTCGGCATGGGCTTCAACAAGGGACTCTCGACCATCGACGGGCTGAGCATCGACGGTGGAGACTTCGCCCTGACGAGCGTTTCGAGGGGCGTGGCCTACGAGACGAGGAAGGCTGTCGAGGACAGCATGGCGGTAATTATCGGCAGCGAGTGCAGCCCGAACGTGCCCAAGGCACAGGCAAGGTCGGCAGAAAACACCTCCTCCATCGAGAGACAAGCCCATTCTGCCCTCACCGTGACAAGGAAGGACGGGACTGGTATGGCGTTCAGTGCCGAGCTGAGACTTGCCAAGGAGACCGATGCCGAACTGCTCGTCTATGATACATCGGGAAGGCTGCTGAGCCGGACGGACATGGCGGGAGGCACCATAAAGCGTGCCGACTTCACCGTACCGCAGACGGGCGTGTACGTCGTCAAAGCACTCACCTTAGAAGAAGAATTCACAAGGAAGATAATGGCAAACTACTAAACCCCAACGGCTATGAAGACAAAGCATTACCTCATATCGGCGGCATTACTGACAGCCATCACCGCAGCCATCGCTGCGACGCATATATACAAGGGACAGGACGGTGCACGTGAAAACAACGGCACGAGTATATCACAAGAGACAGCACAGACCGAGACGTTCACGAAGAACGTCCATAACGCAGAAAAAGCTACGCAGGGAATATCACGGACGGCAAGGAAGGAGGATAAGTCAAAGACGACAGCAGCAGCAACTTCTTCCGTTATGGCGACCACCTACACGGCAGACCATGCCTCGGGCATCATAGGACAGCCCGACGGACGGGTTTCGGACAACCCCGAGGACAACATCTTCGAGATAACAGTCGAGAAAGTCTCTCCAAATATGCGCGCATGGCTGGTCTATGACCTCAAGGGCGTAAGTTCTGGTCAGGGCATCAGCAGGAGCATCAACGATCGCACGGCTGTCGGCGGCTACCTTACGGTTCTTTCCAAGGACTGGAAGACCGTCAGGGAGGAAATAAGCCCCGAGTGGCTGAAGGACGGCAGGAACACCGTCCTCTTCACCATTCCGACGGATGCTTCCTACGCCTATTCGGTCAGGAACGTACATATCGAAACCGTAGCGGATGCTAAGACAAAGACTAATACCAATAAGCAGGAAGAAATAATCCTTTCCTCCGCCCCCATAGCCTATGACGGTCAGACCTACCTCCACGGCTTCGTACGAGGGAAGGCAAGCCGTATCTCTGTGAACGGCACAACCATCACCGTCCATGACGGAGAATTCGAGGGCATCGTGCCATCGACGGGCAGACAGCTCAAGCTCACGGCAGTCATTGATGGCAGGAACATCAGTAGGAAAAATAACACCCATACAAGGAGGCAGGGCGGACTATGCCCGTGCCCTCGTGTCCGTCGGTGGAAAGGCAGAGAAGCGGTTCCTCGCGCACAGGGCGGACAGCATCGCCATCGGCGGCAACGTCCTTTCCGTGAAGGCTGCGGACATCGCAAGGGATGGCAGATACTCCATCACGGCACTCCGCGAGACGGACATTCCTGCCCTTGACTACGGCATGACCAACGTCACCGCCAAGGGAGACGGCTACCGCTTTCTGCCCCACGGCAACCACTTCGAGGGCAAGGGTGCAACGGTGAAGATAAAATACGACCGCATGCGAATCCCGAGCGGTTTTTACAGAAGACGACATCAATACCTATTACTTCGACCAAGACACCAGGCACTGGGTGGCTTTGGAACGTGTGAAGGTGGATAAGGCTACAGCCTGCGTGGTATCGAAAACGACGCACTTCACCGATATGATCAATGGTGTAATCAAGGCACCGGAATCTCCACAGACCGACGGATTTACGCCGACGATGATGAACGACATCAAGGCAGCGGATCCGACATCAAAAAAATCAATCTCATTACACCTCCTACAGCCAACAACCGAGGTTCTGCTAATCTCCAGTATGGCTTTGAAATGCCTCCCGCACGCAATGGTATGGCTCCATCTTTGGGCATACAGTACAGTAGTGAAGGCGGTAGTGGATGGCTTGGAGAGGGTTGGAATCTCTCTGTTCCTTCTATTACGTTGGATACTCGCTGGGGTGTTCCAAGATACGATACAAGTAAAGAAACCGAGACTTATTTGATGTCGGGTTCTATGCTTTCCACGATGGGTGACGATGGCAAGATGGGTGTGGCTCACCGTGGTGAGAAGATGAACCGAAAAGCGGACAGACAGTTCTACACTCGGCAGGGAGGAGACTTCAACCGTATTATCCGAAAGGGTAATTCTCCTGCCGACTATACTTGGGAAGTGACCGACAAACAAGGAATCAAATATATTTATGGTGGAGAAGGTGCCGTTCTCAAAGGTACCATCACCGATGCAAGCGGTCAAAGCCGTGAGGTGATTACCGAATGGAAGCTCAAACGTGTGGAAGAAACACACGGTGATTATATCGAATACGTCTATGAGACAGCCGACGAACCTGTTCGTGGTGGACTTGTGGCAAAAGCCATTTATCTTAAGGAAGTACGTGCTGGTAATAGCGGACAATCACCCCACACAGTGGTTGTCTTAGAAGGCAGTAAACAGAAACGACTCAAAAACAACAATGCAAGATATGGCTTCCTAACCTCATCGAATCGTTTGTTAGAGAAGCTAACGGTGCACTTCCAAGGAAGTACGCTCCGCAGTTATGCCTTTACCTATAGCGAGGGTGCGTTCAATAAAGATGTGCTTACGGGTGTAAAGCAACTCGACGACAAAGGTGCAGAAGTGTCTTATCAAAAATTTGAGTATTATGATGATGTGCAGGCCGTAAAGGGGTATGTGCCTTTTAAGGAAAAACAGGAAACATGGAATACACACAATGACGGACTTGACGCAGGATTTATAAGTCCTCTCAAAGAAGTTGGTGGCATATTCAGCGACAAACCTACTGCCTTAGGAGGAACAACAAGTCTTTCTTATGGTGGTTCTTTCTATGCTGGTGCAGGAGTTGATGATCAAAGTTCTTCAACAAGTGGCACTATTGGTGGTTCTTTTAATTACTCTCATGATAATTCTAAGGGATTATTGACTTTTTGCAGACCTTAACGGAGATGGATTACCCGACAAGATATATCAGGATGGAGGTTCTGTGTACTATCGTCCGCAAATATGCACAGACGAAAAGAAAATAACCTATGGAGAACCTATCAAAGTTATTGGTATCTCTAAATTTTCTGCTTCATCCAGTAATACTTTCTCTGGAGGACCTGCCATCAAGGCTGGGTGGCAGTATATTATGGCTACTGTTGCTACAAGTACCTCCCGCACAACTACCAAAACCTCTGTATATTTCAGTGATGTTAATGGTGATGGGCTTGTAGATATAGTTTCTAATGGTAAGGTTTATTTTAATCATATAGAATTTGATGCGCAAGGTCATGCTATTCCTCATTTTTACGCTTAGCAGTGCCGATACACCAAGCCCTATCATCTATGATGCCAAGAAAATAGATAAAACTATTGGGGAGGTTGATCCTGCCGAGCAAGCAGAACTGATTAAATCCTCTCCGATGGAAGATATGGTACGTGTATGGCAGGCACCTAAAGATGGAATCATCAGCATCTCGGGTACAGTTAGTTTGATTACTCCAACAGGCGAATACGATACCGATGAGTATGCTCATGCTGACGGTGTGCGCCTTGCCATTCAGAAAGGCAGTACAGAACTCTGGAGTAAGAAAATTGCCAAGGGAGATGCAACAGCTTACAATGCTACGGCACAGAATATCACTGTCAAGAAAGGCGACCGCATTTATTTCCGTGTCCAGTCTGGTACGGAGGAAACAAGCAATGGTGCCTTTGATAACGTGAAATGGGCGCCTGTCATTACCTATGCTGGTGCGGCAGAAACACTCCCCGGCGGATTATCTACCACTGTTTATCAACCTCAGGAGGGTGCCGTTTATGATGCCAATACACTGACCAATGTGGCAGAGAGCACTTCTTTGAACCTGTCAGGTAAGTTCACCAAACCCGTCACAACAGATGATGTTACGCTCAGAATTGTCGCATCTAATGAGTTAAAAGACAGCTTGGGTAATAATAATCCGAATTATAAAAAAAGAGAAATCTATACCCGTACCTTAGCATGGAATGAAGCGTTTGACGGAGAAATTAAACAGACGATTCCTAATCCGGATGGCTTGACAAATCTAAACTTTGAAATCTGTTCTTCTTCTAATGTGGACTGGTCGAAAATAAAGTGGACCCCACAAATAGAGACCATAGGCAAGGAAGGTAGCAGGCAGCGTACAGCAGGGGCAACCCATTATGTTCTCTTTGCTGACATGGTTAGTGAAGGTAAACCTGTAGTACTTGCTTCCAATGTTTCAACCCTGACAGTTACTCCGAGTATCACGATGCTACCACCAACGGTAAACGGAATGGTAACGATGACTGTCAAGACTGTAGACAAACTGCTGGGTAAAAAGACTTACACTTTCAGTGGTGGCAGTCTTTCAGGGGATCCTCTGATAATCACCGGTGTCAGTGCAGGCAAGATATGGATAGATTACTTCTATTCAGGTAACATCTCAGGTCAGACAGTAACTTCTGCAGCTACTGTCAGTGGCATAGGAACAGCACAGGCAGGCTTCTATGCCCAGACAGAGAACAAAGGCTTCGGCACAATGTATCGTGGTTGGGGTGGTTTTGTTTATAATGCTTCCGAAGGTAGGTATAGCAAACCTATTGATGAATCACTGCTGAAGCTCCCCGATAGCAAGGATGCCAAGATGGATCCTTTGACAATGGCATTTGTACCAATAGGAACAGACCAAAGTTCATTTGATAGATGGATAGGACAACGAGCAGAATTGTACCTTACAGCTAAAGAGGCTGGGGCTTCAAGACTAACTGAACAAAATGTAATATTAACTAACCCTTTCGAACATATTGATGATATAACAGGAGTTTCCGGTACGTGTCTACAAGGAACCGGTGCTGTAGCTATAACACAGGAAATGGTTGCAACAAGTGATGTCAATCAGACAGGCATTGCTTTTACATACAATGATGCAAGTGGTAAGAGTGTAACTCGCTCCACTATGATGGATTTCAATGGGGATGGTTTCCCGGATATTTTTCAAAATGGAATCATACAATATACAAATTCGCAAGGAGGTATCAGTGGCGAAAAGTATAGTGGAATCGGAACCATTGGCAGTGAAAATAAGTCTAAAGGCTGGGCATTGGGAAGTGATCCCATTATTTCGATAAGTTCTACGATTGCTCATATAGCAAAAAGGAAAGGATCATTCCAGCAACCAAGGCTCCAGCAACAAGGCAAAAAGCTAGTATGTCTGGATCTGTCAGTATTCCTCCCTCTAACAAGGATTGGAGCACAGAAACATTCATGGATGTGAATGGAGACGGTCTACCTGATAAAATTATTAAGGGAAATAAAGTTCGACTTAATTTAGGGTACAACTTCACAGAACCGATTGATTGGGGAATTGATCGAATACAAGGTGGTAAGGGAATTACTTATAACGCCAATATAGGTGGTGGCTTCAATAAGGGGTCATCAAGCTTCGCCGGGGGATACAATGTTGTAACCTCTAAGAATGGAGAAGAGTATAATCTCTCTGATGTAAATTCTGACGGATTACCAGATAAGGTATGGCGCAATGGCAAGACTATTATGGTGGCATTTAATATCGGTAATGGTTTTATGGATGCCATTCAGTGGAGAGGGCTTTCTTCTCTCTTAGCGAATCTGCCTCAACCTCAGAGGGTGCTGAGGTTGCATTTACTGTCAATTTCACTCCAAAGTTAATTCCTGTCAAAATTTCCATAAATCCAGTTGTTTCTGTCAGTCATAGTATAAATCGTAACAACTACGCTTTGCAAGACGTAGATGGCGACGGCTACCTCGACATTGTGGAATCCGATAAGGAAAGTGAACTGAAAGTAACCCGCTCTGCCATCGGCAGAACGAACATGCTCAAGAGCGTGACCAACTCCCTTGGCGGAACCTTTACACTGGACTACGAACACAGCACGCCTACCTACGGCCTGCCCGGTGGCAAATGGGTAATGTCGTCCGTAACCATTGACGATGGTATCTGTGATGATGGACCGATGATGAAGACGATGTTTGCCTATTCAGATGGACAGAAGGATCGCCACGAGCGTGAGTTCCTCGGCTTTGGAAAGGTCGTAACCAAGAATATCGACACCGAACAGGGAGAGTCCGCAGTCTATCGTCAGGCTGTGCAACTCTATGACGTGTCTACCTACTACGCACAGGGCAATGAGCTTGGAGTATCTGTAGAGGATGCCAAAGGCAACAAGTACACCGAGACACACAATGAATATGACGGCTATTATATCACAGCCAACGGTGACAGCTATACTTTCAACAAACAGAAGAAGCTCTGTAGCGACCGCGCTTCCGCTTTCGTACCGCTACGCTATACCGCCAATAAGCAGTATGAGGGACAGGCAACCGGCATCACCACCTCTGAGGCTTGGAACGAGTATTACCTCACAGGCTATCACGGAGAGCTGAAGTCCTACAAGTTCAGTGATAAGGGCAAGTTGGGTGCTGACGGTTCGGGTAAGTTCGACTACCAAACCGCAATACAATATGCTCACAATGATAACAAACATATCTTCGGGCTACCTACCAACGTAACCGTAACGGGCGGTGATGGTAAGACTTATCATCAAGTTTCTGCGACTTACGATTTGAACTATGCCGACCATATTACGCAGATTAAGCAACAACTCGGAAGCAGCGAAGCCGTCTCTGACTATACTTATGATGCTTACGGCAACATTATCAAGACCACGCTTCCTGCTAACAGCAAGGGACAGCGCATGTGGTACACCTACCGCTATGAGCCGGTGATGAATATGTATGTGGAGCGTGTAGACGATGCCTTTGGCTACCGTAGCGAGGCAGCCAACTTCGACTACCGCTATGGCATGGCACTCCGCCGTATGGATCTCAACCACTTCTATTATGAAACAGATATAGACAACCTTGGACGTGTAAAAGCTGTGCGTGGTCCTAATGAGTTGGCAACAGGCGTGCCTTACATCATTGCCTTTGACTATCAGCCTAAGGCTACTTTCGGCACTAATGGTATCACAGCACCTGCCTATGCCGTGACTAAACATTACGACATACAGCACCCAAGTAACGATTTGGAGACCGTAACCTTCGTGGACGGCTTCGGGCGTCCCGTTCAGGTGAAGAAAGACGGTGTGGTAACGACAGCTGCTAAGGGTAGTGCTCCGAAAGACGAGACCGTGATGATTGTCAGCGGACGCAATGTCTATGACGCTTTCGGTCGTGTGGCTAAGGCTTACTACCCTGTAACCGAAGCAGTGGGAAACAAGACTGCTTTCAACAAGGCATTTGACAACGTGTCGCCAACCGTAACGGTTTATGACGTGCTTGACCGTGCTATGAAAGTAACGCTTCCGGACAATGCTGAGACCAAGACGGAATACTCTACGGATGCAGGTAGCAATGCACTCGTAACGACTGTAACTGATGCGTTGGGTAATCGTCAGGCTACCTATACCGATGGTAGTGGCAAGACCGTGAAGACCGAGCAACTCAGCGGACCCGATGGTATCATTACCACTTCTTTCGAGTATGATGGTATCGACCGATTGGTCAAGGTAACAGACACCGAGGGCAACGTAACGACATCCGTCTATGATATGGGCGACCGTCGTACAGAGGTGAACCACCCTGCCAGCGGTATCACCACATTTACTTATGACAATCTCGGCAATGTACTCACCAAGCAGACAGCCAATCTCAAAAAGGAGGGCAAGACCATCAATTACGAGTACGATTACGGTCGTCTGACGGCTATCAACTATCCCGACCATCCAGAAAATAACGTGAAGTACCATTACGGTGGTATCAACTCTTCTCACAACCGTATCGGCAGATTGATGCTCCGTGAGGACGGCAGTGGCGCTATCGAGTATTACTATGGTAAAATGGGTGAGATTTTGAAGACGGTACGTACGCTGATTGTACCTAATCAGGCTGTGGCAACCTACGTAACACAGTGGAAGTATGACAGCCACAATCGCCTATTGGAAATGATTTACCCCGATGAGGAGAAAGTAACCTACGGCTACAACCTCGGTGGGCAGGTAGACCACGTCCGTGGCTACAAGTCCTACGGCTACGATTATGTGAACAAGATTGGCTATGATAAGTTCGAGCAGCGCACCTATCTGAAGTATTGTAACGGAGCGGAAACGTTCTACAGCTACGACCCTGCACGCAGACGTTTGCAGAACCTCGTGGTCAATGCTAAGGCAGGTACTATTATGGACAATGCCTATAGTTATGACGCTGTGAGCAACGTGCTCGGTATTAAGAACAATGCTCCACTCCCACAGAGTGGCAAGGCAGGCGGGCAGATGAGCCACAGTTACTCTTATGACCCATTGTATCGTTTGGCAAGCACAACGGGAACCTACGCAGGAGCGGACAATAAGACGGCTTCTTATACCCTTGCGATGGGCTATGACAATATGCACCGTATCACAAGCAAGAAGCAACATCTCTCGCAGACAGGTGTACAGTTCGAGGGCACGCTCAACGCAGGCTACGAACTCGCTTATACTTACGGCAAGGATACGGGTAGGAAGTTCCAACTCGACAATGTTCGTGATATTAACTACCGAACGGAAGAAACTCCTACGGACAGCACCAATATCAACAACGGACACAAGTACACTTACGATGCCAACGGAAACCTTGTCTACATCAATACCTCTCGTGTAAAGAAAGACGGTAAGGAAGATGAGAAGACAACTGAGCAGAAGTATCGTTGGGACGAGGAAAACCGCTTGTTGGCAGCCGATGAGAACGGTTTTGTGAGCAACTATTGGTATGATGCCGATGGTGAGCGCACGGTGAAGACGAGTGGCGAGAATGAAGCCATTTATGTCAACTCCGAGTTCTCGGGTGGTAACACCGGTACGGCACGCTTCAGCCTTTATGTCAGTCCATACCTCGTGGCAGGGCAAGGTGGTAAATACACCAAGCACATCTACATCGGTAGTCAAAGAATTGTTTCTAAATTGGGTGACTTGGCATCTTATGGTGCAGACCCAAGACGAATACCTTATGCAGGCAATGAGGCTGATGGCGTAACCGTAGACTATAAGGCAAATATAGTCAGCAACTGCAATCCATCAAGGATAACTACAAGGCGTTTGACCAACCTTATAACGGTAAGGACAACGACGACTACGTGAACGGTCAGGGTTTCTGCTGCAACGACGGTACGCCGGAGGCGGCACAGGCAAGGGCACGTACAAGGGCTGCAAACGGCAACTTCAAGCCAAATGACGACTACGAGAAGATGCAGTTCTACTATCACCCAGACCATTTGGGCAGCTCAAGCTACATCACTAACCTTGATGGCGAAGTATCGCAGCATATCGAATACGTGCCATTTGGTGAGGTGTTCATTGAAGAACGCAACAATACGTGGAACACCCCTTACCTCTTTAATGCCAAGGAACTGGACGAGGAGACTGGTATGTACTATTATGGTGCGAGGTACTACGAGCCAAGGTTGAGTCTGTGGATGACTGTGGATCCCATGGAAGAAAATCTACCAAGCAGTTCAACGTATAGTTATGCAGCGAACAATCCTATAAGATTTATTGATATGGAGGGAAAGATTCCGTTTGATAAGTCCGTGGCTCATACACGTATTTCCAGCGGATTCGGTATCAGGAAGCACCCAATTACAGGAGAATTGAAGGGACATGGTGGTATAGATTTAGCTACGGCTGGTACAGGACATGATGTGCATGTCTTAGCAGATGGTGTTGTAAAAAAGGTTGGGTGGAATGTGAAAGTAGATTCAAAGGGAAATAAAACGGGATATGGTAGATATGTTATTGTTCAACATTCTGACGGATATGAAACACTTTATGCCCATTTAGATAAGAATGGTGTTGCAGTTTCGGTTGGTGATAAAGTATCTGAAAATGATGTGATTGCAAAATCTGGAAATACAGGTGGCTCTACCGGCCCTCATCTTCATATAGAAATAAGTAAAGGGAATATTTTGCAAAAGAGTAATAAAATAGATCCATCCTCTATTCCTGATCTTCAATTGTTATTGCATCCAGATAATAAAGTATATTATGGAGGTGAACTTTCTCCTGTTACGGTATACGGACATGCACCTACCCCCTATGCTATTACAGCCTATATCTTTACCTAAGATAGAGGAAATTAAAATTAATACTCAAGATAAAGAATAACTTATGTATCTAATAGGGATTTTTCCACCCTATAAGATTATAATACTACAAAAAAATGAAGAACTATATATATATATTCATTATTACGTGTCTTTTGTCATGTTGTACTTATTTTAAAAAAATGATGAGAAAAAGAATATCACGAAAAATAAGGATTTTAAGACTACAAAAACTGACAAATGAATCATTTTCGGACTTTATCACTCAATTTCATAGAGATTCTGTGTTTCAGATACAAAGAGTCGCTCAAGAGGTTACAGGATTTAATTCAGACTACGAAGAATCTTCAATAGAAGATGAAACTGATTCTATAACAAATTTTTTTCTTGGGGAAAAGGTGATTTAATATATTATTTAAATAGTGCCAACAAAGCAATAAATGATTCGATGTATACAGTATCATATAAATTAGATTCAGAAGATAGTGCAACGGAAAAAAATTTATATACCTCAAAAGTAGTTGTTTCTACATACTGTCTTTCTCTAAAAATCAATGGTCATTGGTATTTGTCTGAATTTGTTTATAATGAAATGTAGTGGAGGGTCGTTTTATTTTATAATAAATCAAGGATTAAGGTTTTGCAAGTTATAGATCTTACATCTAAAAATAAATAAAGAAATAAAAAGAATCAGGCGGTAATGCATCAGATTGGGAGTTATTGTAATAATCATCTGATTATCAATGTACTTTCCAAAAAGATAAAGTAGTGTGGCAGGGATAGCTTCCCTGCCTCTGCTATATTTGCACCACAAAAACCAAGAGAAAAACGAACATACGAGAACGTTTCGGCACTTTATGCTCCAGATTAGGAGTTGAGTTTCAATGTCCGCATTGCCACTCAAACAATATTATCAAAAAGTGGTAAAAAGTAGTACAGGTAAACAACGCTACCGATGCAAACATTGCCAGAAGCATTTTATCAGCGACTACACATACAAAGCCTATCTTCCTAATATTGATAACTGATCAAAGAGGGATTGGGCAATCACAGCACGATACTAACGTTGGGCATGATGATTTATCAACCTTCATTCTTATTTACTCTCAAGGGATTTTGTCAGTTGCACTGCTTGCTGTTGCAGTCTGACGAGAACTTGGGAATAGGTTTCAAGTTTTTCCAGCATTCGTTGAGCAGTGGCGACAGAATGATTCGCATTGAGGATTTTCACGGCTTCATTGTATAGCACGCCTATCTTATGTGTCAAGGCTACAATTTCGGAGAGTTTCTCCAAGTAAGGATTCTTTAATGGATCTTCCGTGATGACCTTAAAGGTTTCACCCAAAAGCCTTGCTCGGACAAAGTCGCTCTTTGTCTTTGCTCCCGATTTGCGGTAGAGTCTGATAAGCTTCTGCTGGTCTTCGGAATTAGGTATCCTGATGTGCCATCTGTCCCATCGTGGGCAGGTGGCACATCTGCCGTCTGGCTTCTTTTGTTTCTGCTTTTTCATTGCTTTCTAATCACGACTTTGGAGTGATTTAATCCCCTTCAGGGCAAGGGTCTTTAGGTACAAATGGCAATTTGTGGTACAAAGACACACCTTGCCAGTATAAAGAAAGAGATAGTTTGTTATGTTCCATAAAGTAACCTTTCTGGGGTGCTTTTTGATAGACGAGAGTTCAAAATCAAGAAGTAAGTCAGAGATAAGTTTTAGACTAATTTCTTGACTTACTGACTTTATGAGCTGACATATTTTTGACTAAAGTTAATTTTGGGTCTTATGTGACAAAAAGTGTGCTTATTTTAGCGTCGTTTTTCTTATGTGACAAAAATGTGTTAAAAATCTCCCATTCCCCTTTTATTTCTTAGGAGAATGGGACTTTATAAAGTCTTGATGAAGATCTTCTTCTTTCCATACTGATCCCCTTGTGTAGGTTCTAATTTTTGTCTTTAAATCCGCATTGAGTGATTCAATGGCATTGTTTGTATTTGGCATCTTCAATTCAGGGTAATCATAGTATGTCCACAATGACGACATATTCCTTTTAGGCTCAAAAAGCACTACGTAGAGCTTTTTATGAGTATAATGTGATTTTCCATCTTCTGTTGTTGTCCGTTCCCTTAAGAAAATCCTCCCACTTGGTGTACCATTCCTTTAAAGCCCCAATAAAGGACTCCTTGTCCGTATGACATAACATCTTGATAATTCAAGCAGTTCTTTTGAAGCCTCAAGCTTGGGTCTCTGAAGTTAGTTTTGTCTTTATAGTCATTACTTGATGGAACTGGCATAATTGGAATTTATAATTGGGAAAAAGCTTTCGCCTAAGTCCCTTTAAAAACCATCGCATACAAGCCCCTTTGAATGGTATACCCAAGTGACTCCAAGTAGCTTATGCCCTCCTTATAGTCTTCAAGACGTTCATGCCTATTGATAAACTTAAACCAGCACATCACCAGACAATGAATCCTTTCCATGATAACGACACCAAAAATTACGTCCCCAATAGGTGGCATCCATTAAAAACCACTACAGGGCGAACAAGAAGTTGGGAAGTTCTTCTTTATAAGATTTGGTGAGTTTTCATAAATTGTCCTGGTTGAAACTCCGTACTCTTCTGATAGATCTTTGACTGTTAGATTACCCTTGGAATAACGATTATTGACAATGCATTGGTAAGGCGATTATGTCCAACAAAGCTCCTCTTACAGCACTTACAATACCAGTTGTTGATCTACCATTAAGATGACCACGTTTTTATAGTCGATTTTGAGCCACAATAAAAGCAGATTTTTGCCATAAAAATATAAATAAAACAAAGATAATGATTATTAGATAGTTACAAGGGATTTTAAGCACATTTTTGTCATATAGGGTTCTAATTTTGACTTAGGTCGAAACTAATTTCTTGACCAAAGTCATAACTGACCATTTGACTTAAGTCGCGACTCGAGTTCTTAACTTAACTCATAACTTACCTGTTTGCGGTATTGATTATAATGTCTTTCAAGCATGGCTTGTACGTCGCTCTGCCTGTAGAGTATCTTGCCACCGATTTTGAAATAGGCAATCGTGCCATTGTCCCGATAGTCCTGAAGTGTGCGAGGACTCAACCGTAAAAGTTTGCACACTTCCTCGCCTGTCAGGTAAACCTCTCCACCCAACATCGGACGGGCTGTGGAGCAATAACGCTCCAGTTTCTTCAAAGTACCCTCCATCAACTGTGCAAACATCTGCATTTGAGGGTCTTGCTGTGTAATGATTTCGTTCTCTGTCATAGTTCATTCTGTGTTTGATTTCATTCATTGTTTGCATTCAGTAACTCTGCGATGTCGCTCTCCTTATAATAGCATTTATGTCCAATGATGGAGAAGGGTATTTTACCCGTGTCGCGATAGGATTGCAGGGTGCGTTTGCTGATGCCGAGCCTGCGGCATACGGCTTCATTGTCGAGCCATTCGTCCGTTTCGGGCGGATTGCCGATAAGCTGTTCAATACTGTGGATAAAGTCTGCAAATTCGGAGCAGTGCCGCTCCCACGCTTTGCGGTCGATGATAATGAGTTTCATTGCTTTCTTTTTGTTTTGATTACTTTATTGTTACTCGGCAAACAAACTGTTATGCAGTCCATTGCCGTATTTATCGAGTGCAAAAGTAAACCCTCGGAAGCACCGCTGCAAGAAATGAGGAAAAGCAGGGAAATAGAGAGAAAACAAGAGAAAAGACCAAAGGAGAACCATCTGTGTTATTGCGGTAATGAGATGAGGTGCCGACTCGTTCCTTTTATCACATAGCAATTATTCTTTCAACAGTTCGATAGTTCGACAAATCGATATGTAGAACTATCGATAGATAGTTTTATCGATAGATTATTTTGACGATATATAGTTTTGACAACAGATAGTTTTGACAACAGATAGTTTTGACAACAGATAGTCATGACAACAAATTGTACAAACAACAGATTGTCCGTATTATCGTCAGTCCTATCTGTTGTTGGTTGTTACGCCTTGCGTCCAAAGAGCCTGAGTATGCCGTATTCTTGTCGTGCCTATACTCTCTACGGCAGCCCAGCCCTGCAAGGTTGGGAGAGATGAATACGACCGCACGAATACAGTAAATGGCAATACCGCCTTGAAACAGAAAAATCCTGCGGTGGAGATTCTTCTCTCCATCCGCAGGACTTGACCTTGTCAGGGCAGATTAGCTGCCGTTGTACCTTTGCACGATAAGAAACGGCATCAGGGACTTTGCGTGTGCCTTTGCTTACAACGCCTTTGACTTACCCCTACGTCTGACCGACTATTGGCAAATGATTGCTCTTGGTAAGCAGCACTATCGTGCCTGTGAGTTCGGTGTAAAGACGGTCGTATTGTCCGCTTGCGGCAAATGCGTCCGTCAGTTCGTACCCAGCGAATGTGGCTTGAACAGCCTTGTTCGCCAACAATAAAAGTGAAAGCCTCTCGGGGAGCGGTGCAGGAAGTTCCCTCTCAAACTCGTCCTCCAAGACAGAAACAAGGGTATCGTACTTTGAGAAATGCAGTCCACTGAAAAGCACTTCACTTGCTATTCTTTCTGCTTCTAAATGATTAAAGCCTTGCGCCACGGCATCGCAGTAGGCGGTCAGTGCCATGTCGGCTCTTGCCGTGATAAACTCCATATCACTCTATTCTTTCGGGATGATGTTCACTCATATAGCTTTCCAACTTCAATCGACAGGAAAGTTCCTTTTGCTATTATCTGTTTTCATACATAAATTTTTGCTGATTTCTAGAATATTGTTGCGTTTTGCTTTTCGATAGCTTCCGTATAGTCAGAAAAAGTCTTACTTTTATGTTCCTGCAAACGGTTCATGTCCTCTCTGATTTTCAGGTCGGTAATTTTTCCATAAATCTGTGTCGTTCCAATGTCGCTGTGTCCGAGCATCTCGCAGAGCGTCTCCATTGCTAGTACCATTGGAAAGGCAGATGGTCATGAAAGTATGGCGAGCCATGTGAAAGGTCAAGCCTTTCTAATTTTGGCATATCTGACCCAAATGTTTATACAGGCGAAAGATGCCTTGCTGACGTTCAATATTGGAAATATCAAATCATCGTGTTGTTTCCCTTTTATATGAATGTCAAGTATCTCCTTTGCGATGGGCAGAAGTGAAATGATGGCTTTACGTCCGTTTTCTGTCGCTTGATACGTATCTCACAAAGTTCCGTCATCATACGGTGGATATGTTTAGGTGTCAGTCGCAACATATCCACACGAGCCAGTCCCGTAAAGGCACAGAAAAATGAAGAGTTGCCTTGCTCGCTCGAACTGCTTGTTTAAGATGGGCGTTTGCAAAATGCGCTTGAGTTCTTCCGTTGTGAGATACCTTTCGTGCGACGTGGTCCGCCTTAAAATCCACAAACGGGTCTCGGCGGATGGACTTTTTCTGTTGTCCGATGCTGATGAGCTTTCTCAAGAAAAATAACCGTCATTTGAATGGTGGCAGGTGATAATCTGCGCTTGCTTTTAAGATAGAAACCAATTCTTCGACAAAGTCCACAGTCCAACCGTGAATAACCAATATCGGACATTCCGTATTTTTTTCCAGCAGCGGGGAAAGGATACTATGAGCTGCTTGTCATAGATGTGAGTTGCGAAAGTGATTGGGCGATGGAAATTCCCACACAAGGGCGTTTTTCCTCTATGAAACGGTCTGCCTCTTCCATGAGCATTCCATTGCTTTGTGAATCCTCCGTCAGACAATTTTTGAGCAGTTCTGCACTTACATACCCCTTTTGCCAAACCAGCTCATTGTATTTGGTTTGTATCTGTCCTTCCTTTTCTGTCAGTATGCGGTTGATGTTCTTCATCTCATCAGTGTCACCTTTGCATCTGCCATGCTTTTGCGTCCCAATTGTTTGGATTGACATCCAATCCCATACTGTATTGTACTTGTTGCCCGTTTATGGTGATTCGCCCCATTATCGGGCATCTGCTGTTCTTCTTCTGTTTGGAACGGTTAATGTAGAACAATGTCTTGAATGTACTGTGTGCCATAAGCTATAATTTTAAGGTGAAAGTGTGTTCTATCCGCTGTTGAATCTTCTGCATATCCTGCCTTATTCTTTCTGAATTGACCGCAGCATACACTTGTGTCGTTCTCAAATTGGTATGTCCCAACATACCGCTTACGGTTTCTATCGGAACACCCTGCCGACAGGGTAATGACTGAAGCAAAAGTATGGCGAGCCATGTGAAAGGTCAGAGGGGTTTGCTACCGATACTTCTCTGTATGTGGTGCATCGCATTGTAAACCACGTCTCTTGGGGAACGTCAAACACATATCCCGCACGTCTGCCCTATATCTTTCCATAATGGTCTTGGCTGGGGAGAGAACTACTACACGAAAAGGAGTCTTCGTCTTGACACGCTTGCTTTTAATACATAGCTTTCCTTCTTCAATGATGATGTTTTCCTCTTTGAGATTGCGTATATCTGAAATGGCAAGACCGCTGAAGCAGGAGAACACGAACAAATCACGGACGACACGATATTTCTCCCATTTGATGGGCAGGTCGATAATCTTTTGCAGGTCGTCCTGCGTGATGTTTCTCGGCGTTCCTTTCGTCTTTTCGTAACTGTAACCAATGAACGGATACATGCGTCTATCATGCCATTTTTGACAGCCTTGTTCACAACGCCTTCAATGCAGCCAAGGCACTGCATATACTGCCACGTTTCAGTTTTCGGTCTATTGTCAGAAAGTATTCATAGCCTTCTATAAAGGAAATATCCAGCTCCATGAGCGGAATATCACTTAACTTGTATTTCCTACGCACATACTCCCTGAAGAAGAGTTTGCTGATAGGTACGCAGCTCCAGTGTTTTCATTGCTCGGTCTATGCCCACTCTTTTCATGAATCTGTGTGAGGTACTCAGCATAGCACTCTAAAAGCATTGCGCTTTGACAAAGCTGTCCCTGATAGGCATTGCGCACATCCGTAGCCGTGAATGACTCTCCACTTTCGCAAAGTTCCCGATAGCGTGCATGAATGAGTGCAGTGCATTCATTCAAATACCGGTTGATAGAATTTGCGATGGCACTCTTGCCGAGAAGACGTTGCTTTCTGCTATCCCAAAGAGATAATGGGACTTTCTTTTTGGCGGAAAAGGCGGAATGCTTCCTGCCCAGTTCTATCCGTCCGATAAGCGGCACCATGCCTTTTTTGTCCGCTCGTTTAGCCTGTGTGAAAAACGAGACTTTCAGTTTGTTTTCTTTCATTTTTCTGTCGTTTTTTTCTAATTTCTTTAGCTTGCAAAGGTACATACGAACAAGAGTTCTTGAGCTATGCAGAAAAATGAAAGATGAGGAATAAAAACCTATGCCACAGTTGTTTATATTCAATTCGTAACCCCTTTTTGCTTTGTGCCCTATGGGTTACGAGTTGGTAACGGAACTATTGCCGTTTTTCGCTCAATCTTGCCATATCACAAAATGCAGAAAAGTGCATAAGTTGTTATTGTTCAAGTGTTTCCGTTCGTGTTTGCCCTTTCTTCTTTCATTGTCATTATTCTATGAACTATCCCCGCACTGGCAGCCGATACATCAGCGAGGATGTTCGAGGAAAGTCCCCGCCCTGCTGCGTAAGACAGGCATGCCACTATCAAATCCACTCAACCGCCATTCTGTGGACAACGCAAAGATTACTGACCACCACGCCATTATCCCAACAGGTGAAACGCCTTCTGGAATATCGGCAGACGAAGACAACCATCTCATCAAATGGTAGTTAATCGCTTTCGTCGAAGTCTTTTTCCCCGATTCAGAGTGAAGAGCGTATGCAGATGCGATTCACTGACGGCACCAATATCTTTACTTGGAAAGCGTGTAGGCAGATTTCTGGGCTGGAAAGCCGTGCAGAAAGAGCTGGTTACTGATGCAGAGAAAAGGAAAAGGGAAAACGACGATGAACAGGTTTTACCTTCATTGCCTGATTTGACAGGAGGGAGAGGTTTTGTCACTTGTTTCGCCGAAATCATCGACACAGACCAAACCTAAACCTCTCTATGAAGCAACACTGCTTTCTGCGATGCAGCAGAAAAACGCAGGCAAGGAAGTGAAGGAAGACGATAAGTTGCAAGGTAATGGCAGTGGTATTGGAACACTGGTAGCTAACTAAAAGCAACACATCATCGCAGCGATCGCGATTTTCATCCGGAAGTGGACAAGAACGATCATAGCCTACCGAGAAAGGGTTTGGCAGTCTAAGAGATTGCCAAGATAAGAAGATTGCCACCGCGGGAGATGACAGGTGCATGGAACTTGCCTCGCTGGCTATTGGAAGTGTGGAAAGATACCGATCTGATAAGTTCTGCGATCAACTCATGTGGAAAACTATTTGCGAGAGGAACCTCTCGCTTCTCTGTGTTAAAGTCCCATCCTGTCTACTCACTGTCCAAAGTGCGGACAGCAGAGTGTCGCACTATGCCAAGGTAGCTGGCATGAACCCGTGGTTTCACGTACTTGCAGTCTGCGGCACACATCTCTCTGAAGATAACATCCGTGACTTGACAAGTTCCGGTCGTACGCCCATCTCAAAAGGGCTGACCAGCAAGGCAGGCAAGAAATTCAATACCTGACTTGAAGGATGATTATACCACCACCTTTGAGTTTGAACAAACAACAAACGAAATAGCATTACTCATTTCGATACTAAAGTTCGACATTACGCTAAGCTTAGGTGTCAGAGTGATTATTCTATAACAGAATAAGTTATACCTATGGCATAACAAGAAAGAAGTCCTGCAAAGCCAACACGGAGGCTATCCGTAGTCTTGCGCCTGGAGAAAGAAACCGTGAAGCCAATTGAAACTGAGAAAGTATCTTACGGAACTATCATGACTGCGTGCTTGAAATGTGTAATTAACCGCATGGATAACCCTGATGACATACGCTATTGAGCAAGTCAGAAAGCAGAATCTCTTTGAACCCAAGGACAGCAGTCGTTAAGATGATTTACCGTGTGTTGATGCCAATACCGCCATGGTACTGGGAGAGAACAAGGCAAGGCATTGACTTCCTTCATATTACCGATACTCCGCATCGTTTCGCCATCTCAGACGCACTTGCCTCCACAAACCTGCAGAAAAGACGATGTTTAGTCCCATCTATAGGCATGGGTGCACACATTTGAAGTTGAAGAAAAAGGCTGCTCCAGCAATCAATTTTGCCCGAGCAGCCAATTCTTTTTACTCACAAGATTTGTGATTGCTTTCCACGAAGCATTAACACGCTTTATGGATGAGCTTCAGATTCAGGCTTCTTTTCCCCGATACCACCCTCTTCTCTTCTTCTTAGTCTCCTTCTTCGTTACCCTGCTCACAGGCAACATCGGTCAGCGTAAAAATACTTGTTTGATGCCACCAGTCGCACCACTGGCTTTTCGATATGCACCTGCGCACGGAAAGGCGTACCTACTTCAACGGCTTTACTCTTGAACGATGGCTTCAGCGTACCGAGATCGCCAAAGTCCACGATGTCGCCATTAGCCACGATGTCGCGAGCCGTTTCAGTAGCAAGATTAAGAACCGCCGCCACTTCCTGTGGATTGAAATAGTAGACTTAGACACATCGTTCGCAGAAGTTGCGGAAATCCACACGGTGTCGTCCCTGTAGGTTGGGCAATCTGTACGGTTTTCTCACCCGCCTTTCCCTACATTGAGCTTGCGCTCAGTCAGAATAAATTGTAAAGGCTTGTTTGCCATAGTATATACAAAGTTGGTCTGCTTTTGTTAGCCTTTGTGAGTCGAGACCATAAGACCCACAAAGGTGGCTGTCATGGGCAACCAACAGCAAAGATAGTAATAAAATTTTATCAAACCAAGAACTAATAGAAAAAGCTCCTAAGCTTTTTAGAAAAAGGTTAAGAGCTTTTTGCCGAAAGCTTAGGGAGCTTTTTGTCGAAAGCTTAGGAGCTTTGAAAAGTATGCTTAGAAGCACCTCAAATATAGCCTAACTGCTTTTATGTGGGTACTTTCTTAGGGAGATTTTCGACTTACCAAGAGAAAGAGTAAGTTTTGTGGTTACCCTTGAACGAGATTGGATAACCTGCGGAGTTTAGTGTCCAAGAGAAGTTTTGAGTATATTGAGTATCGTGTTTGTTATCAACAAGTTTTACAGGTAAATCCTTGGTAGCCTTTCCGAGCAAGCCAGCATAATAGGCATATAGAACATCGTCACTATCCAACCCAAAATTCTCATCAAAGAGCATCACGCTACCTTTATTCTCATAGGTGTGGTTATATCCGTTGAAGTGTAATAAATCTTGTGGGAGTGATTAAATTCGCTTCGTGAAAATATTCTATTTTTCGTTTTCTACGATATTTCCATTTTGATAAGTGATTGTAGTAGTCCCTGTGGCTCCACTCCCCGAGTTTTGCATCGTCAGTAGTTGCCCCTTGCTGTTGTATGTAAAATTCCAGGGTACAGTATGTTCTCCATCTAAATCGTGTACTACTTTCGCAATGTTTGGCAAAACCATCCTTGTTGAGGTACAGGTTATAGGTGGAATACTCTTTGCCATTTCCATTGGTCATTACTACATCTGGAGTCGATGCCGTAGAGCGTGTAGCTGCATCTTTTATACTTGAAAGTTATAGGCTTGCCATTTTGGCGCATAATGGCTATAACCTGTCCTTTTTCATTTGTTTGAATGGTCATACCAGCTATACTCTTGGGAAGTCCACCTGTGAACACTTTCAAAGGATTAACCTCTGTACCAGTCTCAATTACTTCACCTTTTTGGCTCATCATTGTTACTTCCACATGATGTAAATGTCATCGTTGCGCCCAATACCGCTGCGGAAAGGTACGCCATTGTTATAATTTTCTTCATTATATCTGATTTTTATGTGTTTATGATTAGTATTCGTATCAGCCCATAAAAAATAAGGGATAGACAAATAAAAAGCGTGGACTGATAATCTTCGCTTATGTTCTTGAGGTATCGCTAAACACCATTGCCACTTAAACGAGTAAAGTCCCACGCCGTCTCGGCGTGAGCATCAACTTTTACTCGTGGGCTCTAAATTTTAGCGAATTTCAAGAACAAGAATGCAAGCTAACGCTTTTTATTATATATCTTTTCAGTTTTATTCGTTCATAGGCACAATACTTTTTGTTAATCAATTGCAAATATACATTTTTATTAAAATGCAATGCTTTTGTTTTTTTATTTTATCTGTATTTCACAACTGATACATATTCTTGATGCAAAGTTGTGATGCTATAACCTCTTGGAGCACGCCCTGAACAATACCATTCCTGACATCAACAAAGAGCAAAGAAGTGACGGAGAAGCGTTACGGGAGAAACTTACAACCGCCTTTTCAACTGTTTTGTGCGACCAAACTTTGACGGTATGCACCAGACATTCTCCCGACCTCGACCTCAAACGATTGGGTATTGCTGACCTCTACAAGAGCCAGAAGGATGCTGTGTGGATGCTCAAAACCAACGGTGGCGGTATCTGCGACCACGAGGTGGGAGCGGGAAAGACACTCATCATGTGTACGGCTGCCTACGAGATGAAGCGATTGGGACTGGCAAACAAGCCGATGATTATCGGACTAAAAGGCAAACGTCTTCGATATTGCCGATACGTTCCGCAAGGCTTATCCCAATGCCAAGGTGCTCTATCCGGGCAAGAACGATTTTAATAAACAGAACCGCCAGCGTATTTTCAACGACATCAAGAACAACGATTGGGACTGTATTATACTTACGCATGAACAGTTCGGTATGATACTCGCAGGCTTTGAGATACAAGAAGCGATTTTGCAGAAAGAAAAGATTCTGTGGAAGAAAAACCTTGAAGTGCTCCGTATGCAGGGAGCGGACATATCCCGTGCTATGCTCAAAGGTTTAGAGAAGCGAAAGCAGACTTTGGAAGCCAAGTTGCAGGGCATTCAAGATAGTATCGCCGAGCGCAAGGACGATGCCGTGGACTTCAAGATGATGGGTATCGACCACCTCTTTGTAGATGAATCGCACCAATTCAAGAACCTGATGTTTAACACACGCCATGACAGGGTGTCGGGTTTGGGCAATTCTGATGGCTCACAGCGTGCCTTTAAACATGCTCTTTGCCATTCTGTACCATACAGGAGAGGGTCCGGGCAAGGATTTGGGAGCCACTTTCCTTTCGGGAACGACCATTTCAAATAGTCTGACGGAGTTGTATCTTCTGTTCAAGTATCTTCGTCCGCAGGCTTTGGAAAAGCAAGGTATCAATAGCTTCGATGCATGGGCTGCAGTCTTTGCCAAGAAATCGACCGACTATGAGTTCTCCATCACAAACGACATCATTCAGAAAGAGCGGTTTAGGACCTTCATTAAGGTGCCGGAACTAGCCGCCTTCTATGCGGAAGTATGGGAGTTGGAAGCAAGAAAAGGAGAAGAATGCGTATCTGATTGAAATAGAGGATATATTGCCTTTTTACTCATTGAGTTGCATCAAAGGAAATAGGCTAAGAAAGGAGTGAAAAAGCAAGAGTTCAGTTACCAAATCGTTCGAGAAACGATGAAAGGAAAAGAACTGCTAAAAGTGGTAACTAAAAACGGTGTTTTCTCTTTCATTATCAATGTTTTGCATCACTCAAAGTTCCTCTAAGAAGTGTAATTTTGCAAGCAAAAAGACAATGGAAAAAGAAAAAATGAAGCTGCTTTTCTACCTCAAGAGAGGTACGCAGGACAAAAACGGGAAAAAGTCCCATCATGGGACGCATCAGTATCGGTCGCTCAATGGTTCAGTTCAGTTGCAAATGTGCCTGTACACCCAATCTATGGGACAGTCGCAAACAAAGACTTGTGGGCAAGAGTGCGAAGCCGTATCAGTAAACAACGAACTTGACCGACTGCAAGTAAGTGTCCGTCAAAGTTTATGAGATGCTTTTAAAGAAGTCTCAATGCTTTCAGTAAGGGCAGAGCAGGTAAAGGGAACTTGTTCTCAGGGTTGAATAGCGGATCGCAGGCCGCTTCCATCATACAGACGAGTATATCGACCGCTTCCGTGAGCGAGTGGGTATAGACCGCAGTGAAAGAAGACTGAAATGTCTGCTGCTCTTCCGTAAGCATCTGGCAAAATTTCTCAGACATCGCTACCATGTGGACGATATTCCCGTGCAAAAAGCCGATACTGCCCTTTATCAAAGACTTGGAGGAGTATTTTTGCCAAAGAAAAAGGGTTTTTAAACTCAACACTCGGCTGGTTATCTTACTATGCTGGCATCCCTACTCAAGGACCTGCACAAACGGCACATCATAGACATCTATCCTTTCATCGCTCACTCTATCCGCTGGGACGTGGGTACACCCCGATACATCACAAGGGAGGAAGTAAACAGAATAGCAGCATTAAGCGATAACGAACTGCAAGGCTACGAGCAGGTATCAAGGGATATGTTTCTCTTTTCGTGCTATACCGGTCTTTCCTATACGGATGTGTACCACCTCACGGCAGAGCATATCATCCACGAGTCTGGTATGAATTGGATACGAAAGCCGAGAGTGAAGACGGGCAACCTATGCCACATTCCGCTATTGCCCGAAGCATCCGCCATCATCGAGCGGTACAGGGGTATCTCATACAGGGCGTTCCGTCACGAACCGCCCAAAAGGGTATCTACTGCCCATACCGGGCTGCGATACGGTGAACATACACCTCAAAAAGATAGCACGGCTTTGCGGTATTCAGAAAACACTGACTTTTCACATGGCAAGGCATACCTTCGCATCGCAGATGACACTCTCTGAAGGCGTGTCTATCGAAAGCGTATCGAAAATGCTCGGACACAGCCAAATAAAGACCACACAGGTGTATGCAGAGACTTCTCCAGAGCGTGTTTTTCGGGATGTGGAGAAGATTCTCCTCTCATCGCACAATATCGTTTAATCAACTAAAAAGTCACAAGAACAATGAAAAGTACATTTTCAATTCTATTCTATATAGACAGAAGCAAGACAAAGCTGAAAGGAATGAATGCATTATACGCTGCCGTATCACCTGCAACGGTGCGTCTGCTTCATTCTCAACAGGATTGCACACCTCTCCCGTTGATTGGCAATCAAAGATAGGACGCATAAAAGTGGCAGCTAACAGAGCGAATGCCGTCAATCATCAACTGGACTCAATAGATAAACGACTTCACGCACTCTATGAACTCACGTTAAGAGAAGAGAACTACATCACGGCAGAATATCTTAAGGAGCAGTTCCTGCATCAAGGCAAACCTACCCCAACACTCATAGAGCTTTACCAAGCTGTCTGCGAAAGTAAGGAGGAATTGCAGGGCAAGACTATAGGAAAGGCTACCGTCAGGGCTTTTAGGGACAGCAAGAAGAGCTTTTTACAATTTCTGAAAACAAGGGGGAATGAGGATTGTCTTCCCAAAGAAGCCGACAAGGACCTAATAGAAAGCTACCGTCTGTTCATGCTTAGGGACTTAGGAAACAAGGAGAGCACCGTCTCCAACCGTCTGCGCCACCTGCATCAGGTTATTAGAAAGGCACAGCAGGAGCGGTATATCCATGCAGACCCTTTTGAACTGATAGACATTGAAACGCCCACCTACGAGCGCAATGCCCTCACTTCTGACGATTTACACAAACTTCTCTCATATCGCCCTCACCGCTCGGTGGACAACCATTGCAGGCTCATCTTCCTCTTGGGCTGTTTTACGGGGCTGGCTTTTTCTGATTTAAAGAAACTCCGAATGGACGATGTTTATACATTCGGGGATGGGCGCAGGTACATATCGCTCTGTCGCACAAAGACACAGAACAGAAGCATTGTTCCTTTATTGCCCATTGCCGAAGAGATACTCACCATTGTCAGCGACGGACAAAAGGAGGGGTTGCTCTTTCGTGAGTTCCCCACGAATAGCCATTTCAACCGCAAGATAAGGGACATCATCATCAAGGCTGGACTCCCATCTCATACCGAAGCCACCTCGCACACGGCACGACATACCTTTGCAACGACCATCTGTTTGGAGAACGGCTTGCCGATAGAAACCGTCAGTAAGATGCTCGGACACCGCTTCATTTTCAACCACCGAACTCTATGCAAAGGTTAGCAAGAGTAAGATTGCACGGGAAATGCAGCCACTCATAGGTAGCAACACCACAAGGGAACTGCAGAAAGGCCCTGCGTGTCTGTCCGCCAAGAAAGCCAAGCGGAGGACAAGCAACTTTTCCTTTAGACAGCAAAGCAACCATCATTGAATATCAATGCTAAATGAAGATGAAGATAAAGATGAAACAGAAGAACAAACAGGAACTTTCCTACTTTCCGATTGAAAGTAAGAAGCTATATGAGTGAACATCATCCCCGAAAGAATGAGTGATATGGAGTTTATCACCGCACGAGCCGACATGGCACTGACCGCCTCACTGCGATGCCGTGGCGCAAGGCTTTACATCATCGAAGCAGAGAGAATAGCAAGTGAAGTGCTTTTATCAGTGGACTTGCACTTTCTCCAAGTACTGATACCCTTGTTTCTGTCTTGGAGGACGAGTTTGAGAGGGAACTTCCTGCACCGCTCCCCGAGAGGCTTTCACTTTTATTGTTGTCGAACAAGGCTGTTCAAGCCACATTCGACTAGTATCGACTGACGGACGCATTTGCCGCAAGCGGAGCAATACGACCGTCTTTACACCGAACTGACAGGCACGATAGTGCTGCTCATCGAGAGCAACAACCTGCCAACGATCAAACTGGCGGAGGAAGCAAGCCCAAAGGCGTTGTAGGCAAAAGCAGACGCAAAGCCCCTGAAGCCGTTTCTTATCGTGCAAAGGTACAACGGCAGCCTATCTGCCCTGACAAGGTCGAGTCCTGCGGATGGAGAGAAGAATCTCCACCGCAGGATTTTTCTTTTTCAAGGCGGTACTACAATTCTCAATATCCGTGCGGTCGTATTCATCTCTCCCAACCTTGCAGGGCAGGGCTGCCGTAGAGAGTATAGGCACGACAAGAATACGGCATACTCAGGCTCTTTGGACGCAAGGCGTAACAACTAACAACAGATAGGACTGACGATAATACGGACAATCTATTGTTTGTACAATTTGTTGTCATGACTATCTGTTGTCAAAACTATATATCGTCAAAATAATCTATCGATAAAACTATCTATCGACACTTCGACATCTCGATTTGTCGAACTATCGAATTATCGATAAAACAACAAGATAATAAAAGGAACGAGCCGGCACCTCATCTCATTACCGCAATAACACAGACGGATTTCCTTTGTTTTTCTCTTGCTTTCTCTCTATTTCCCTGCTTATCCTCATTTCTTGCAGTGGTAGCCTCGAGGGGTTTACTTTTGCACCCGAGAAGTACGGCAATGGACTGCATAACAGTTTGTTTGCCGAGTAACAATAAAGTAATCAAAACAAAAAGAAAGCAATGAAACTCATTATCATCGACCGCAAAGCGTGGGAGCGGCACTGCTCCGAATTTGCAGACTTTATCCACAGTATCGAACAACTCATCGGCAATCCGCCCGAAAAGGACGAATGGCTTGACAACGAAGCCGTGTGCAAGCGTTTGGGCATCAGCAAACGTACCCTGCAATCATACAGAGATACGGGGAAAATCCCTTTCTCAATGATTGGACATAAGTGCTATTACAAAGAAAGCGACATCACGGAATTACTGAACGCAAAAAGTGAATGAACTATGACAGAGAACGAAATCATTACACAGCAAGACCCTCAGATGCAGTTGTTTTCACAACTGATGGAAGGAATATTGAAGAAATTGGAGCGGTATTGCGCTACTGCCCGTCCGATGTTGGGTGGAGAGGTTTTACCTGACAGGGTGAGGAGGTTTGCAGCCACTTACGGCTCAGCACACGCACGCTCCAAGAGTACAGAAACTCAGGAACGCTTCCTTTCTACAAAATCGGAGGGAAGATACTCTACAAGCAGAGCGACATACAAGCCATGCTTGAAAAACACTATAACCCGATACCCAAGAAATTATGGCAAGAATAGATGAAAAAAGGAAACAACGCTTGAACAAGCCATTAGAGATATGGGAAATTATGGCGTTAAGCTCCGCAAGCCCGAAGAGTTACCCGATTTTGACCAGCCCTCCGATTATGAAGAGGAAAAGAGAAGGTTTGAGCCTGTTGATAAAGTTGAGGAACAAAATGACAAGGAGAGTAACGAGGATTTTTCTCAACCGTCCTATCAAGAAACAGCGTTGTCGCCAACAGAAAGGGCTACTTCTACCGAAGAATTTCATCAAAGAATGGGAAAAACAAAGGACAGAAAGCAATTATCCGAGTTTCAGGGGAAATATCTCCAGCCCTTTCGCAACAGCCACCGCAAAGCCGTGTATGTATCAGAGGAAACCCAACGAAAGTTAGACTTCGTGGTGCGGAGAATCGGTGAGCATGGAGCGAGCGTTTCGGGATATGTCGAACAGGTACTGCGGGAACACCTCGACCAATACAAGGAAGATGTGGAAAGATGGAGGAAACTCTGAATTACTGCATTCCTCGAATGCAAGCCTACGCCGAGTTACTGTATTCAATGAATGCAGTAACACAGCAGGGGCTTATAATCCCATTTTCTACATCAGCAAGGTGTGTCTTTGTACCACAAACTGCCGTTTGTACCACAAAGACCCTTGCCCCGAAAGGGGGATTAAATCACTCCAAAGTCGTGATTAGAAAGCAATGAAGAAGCAAAAACAAAAGAAGCCAGACGGCAGATGTGCCACCTGCCCACGATGGGACAGATGGCACATCAGGATACCTAATTCTGAAGATCAGCAGAAGCTTATCAGACTCTATCGCAAGTCGGGAGCAAAAACGAAAAGTGATTTTGTCCGAGCAAGACTTTTAGGTGAAGCCTTTAAGGTCATCACCCAAGACCCTGCCAAAGAACCTTACTTGGAGAAACTATCAGAAATCGTCGTCATGACGAATAAGATAGGCGTGCTATACAACGAAGCCGTGAAAGCCCTCAATACTTATCATTCTGTCGCCACTGCTCAACAACTACTCAGCAAACTCGAAAACCTATTCCCAAATTCTTATTAAACTGCAACAGCAAAGCAGTGCTGCTGACAAAAATCCCTTTGAGAGTAAACAAGAATCAATGCTGATAAATCATAATACCCAACGTTAGTATCGTGCTGTGATTGCCCAATCCCTCTTTGGTCAGTTATCAATGTTAGGGAAGATAGGCTTTTGTATGTTGTAGACGGTAATAAAACGGTTCTGGCAATGTTTGCATTGGTAGCGTTGTTTACCTGTACTACTTTTTACCACTTTTGACAATATTGTTTGAGTGGCAATACGGACATTGAAACTCAACTCCCAATCTGGAGCGTAAAGTGCCGGAGCGTTTTTGTAGGGTCATTTTTATTGGTGTCCGATAAAACATTTTGGAGTTATCTGTGTTAGGTTAAATAGACTCAAACTTATGATTTCATTAATTTATCTGGTTATTATACGGCTTTCCTTGTCAAAATAAGCACATTTTATTATGCTTACAGTTTGAAACTGAAAAGCAAGCTCCTGCATAAGCAAAACGGCTGCAATACTGATGGGTAAAGAGATACAGAACTTTCAGTTTATTTTTCACTGGACAGCAATACTTTTGTTTTTGGGTTACTAAAAATAGCAAAAGGCAGAGAATCTATCCTGCCTTTTTATGCCTAAAGTTAAAATACATTGATAATTAGATGATTAATTTTTGACTACAAATTTGGAACATTACCAATCTCAACTAATAAGTATTCTTATTTTAATTTCAATTCGCGATATCCATATTCCCATTGTTTTGACATCCGAATAATACGTTTTATTGTAATCCATAGACATGGTAAATGATAGTGTAAAGGCCGTATCGTTTACGACATCATAAAATAATGTATTTGTTCCCTCGCCATTAGTAAAACCAATTTCTCTTAGAGTTTTAGGAATCTTATGATGTTCTTGCCTAAATCTTTCTATTTTCTCGATAATCTGATTACCTTTTGTTAGTAATTCATTTTCCTCTTATCTTTAAAAAGGAAAAATAAGAGGAAAAATAAGAGGAAAAATAAGAGTGCGATTATTATAGTGAAAAATTTTCTTTTCATTTTATGGATTATTATGTGTATAAACAGGAATTGTTGTCTTGTTGGTGCGTGAAGGAGTTTTTGAGGTTCTTTCTGAGGTAAATCTTTTATAGTTTGGCGCTTTTTCGGGTACTGTAGCGCCTAATCCTTGTAAATAATTATTCAACTGCTCTCCCAAAGAGGCTTGCTTTTTCGGATCAAAGTAATTTGCTCCAAATTCTGCACCCAATTTATCACTTGGTAAGTCTTCGTAGCTATAAGCTGAATGTCGGGCGAAAAACTCTATCAGTCTGCTCTTGGAGATAACCATCTTGCATTGCTTCACCTACAGGGCTTTGCATTGACTTTTTCATCATATCTCTTTGCTCTTCTACACTCATGAAAGCGAATAATATAGGATGTTTTTCTATAAACTCTTTTTGCCTTATTCTTCTCTAATTTATAAGAATAGGCTTTCCCTGCATAATAAAGAAAATGTGCCATATCTAACCATCCTCCCTTTGTTGTATAAATATACTTATTTTCTATAGGTATTTATTCTACCAGTATTTTGCTGGTAAAGGACGAGGAAAATGAAATTCTATTTTTCCAAATCCAACCATTGCGTTATGGGTCTTGTTGACCATGTTTGCGACCTGATCTCGCTCCAGTATTGCTTATTTCTCTACGAATCCTTTTCGCGGTACCAGCTTGTGGTTTTATTGGTTCATTACCATCGGGATCAATAGCATTGACAGGATTATTGAACACATAACAATAAGAGTGATAATTTGGATACGCCTCTTGTTTTGGATCCACACTCACCCACAGACTCAATCTCGGCTCATAGTACCTCGCTCCATAGTAGTACATACCTGTTTCCTCATCAAATTCCTTCTGCATTAAAGAGATAAGGGGTATTCCACGTATTGTTGCGCTCTTCTATGAACACTTCACCAAACGGCACATACTCAATGTGCTGTGACACTTCTCCGTCTAAGTTGGTGATGTAACTACTGCTACCCAAATGGTCGGGATGGTAGTAGAACTGCATCTTTTCGTAGTCGTCATTCGGCTTGAAGTTACCGTTTGCAGCCCTTGTGCGTGCCCTTGCTTGTAGCCGCCTCCGGCGTGCCATCGTTGCAACAGAACCCCTGACCATTCTACATAGTCGTCATTGTCCTGCCCGTTGTATGGCAAGTCGAACGTCTTGTAATTGTCTTTGATGGATTGAAGTTGCTGATTGTACTTATCTTTGTAATTAATGGTGAGACCATCCGCCTCATTGCCTGCATAAGGTATTCGTCTTGGGTCTGCACCATAGCTTGCGAGGTCGCCAAGCTTGCTGACAATACGCTGCGAGCCAATGTAGATATGCTTGGTGTACTTGCCACCTTGCCCAGCTACGAGGTATGGGCTGACATAGAGCGAGAAACGTGCAGTACCTGTGTTACCACCCGAGAACTCGGAGTTCACATAGATAGCTTCGTTCTCGCCACTGGTCTTCACTGTGCGCTCGCCATCGGCATCATACCAATAGTTGCTTACAAAGCCGTTCTCATCAGCTGCCAACAAGCGATTCTCCTCGTCCCACTTGTACTTCTGCTCGGTTGCCTTTTCATCTTCCTTGCCGTCACGCTTTACACGGCTGGTATTGATATAGACAAGGTTTCCGTTGGCATCATAGGTGTACTTGTGTCCGTTGTTGATATTGGTGCTGTCCGTCGGAGTTTCTTCCGTGCGGTAGTTGATATCACGGACATTGTCAAGTTGGAACTTTCTGCCCGCATCCTTACCGTAAGTATAAGCGAGTTCATAGCCTGCGTTGAGCGTGCCCTTGAACTGCACACCTGTCTGCGAGAGATGTTGTCTTACTCGTGATGCGATGCATGTTGTCGTAGCCCATAGATAACGTATAAGAAGCGGCTTTATTGTCCGTTCCCTTATAAGTTCCCGTTGCGCTTGCCAAACGATACAATGGGTCGTAGGTGTAACTATGGCTCATCTGTCCGCCTGCCTTGCCACTCTGTGGGAGCGGGGCATTGTTCTTTACGCCGAGTACGTTGCTTACGGCGTCATAGCTGTAGGCATTGTCCATGATGGTACCTGCCTTAGCATTGACCATGAGGTTCTGCAATCGTCTGCGTGCAGGGTCGTAACTGTAGAACGTTTCCGCTCCGTTACAATACTTCAGGTAGGTGCGCTGCTCGATGATGTCTGTTCCTCCACACATATCAATTATTTAACGTTGTTTTTTTCTGTTTATTGCTTACGGCTTTTTAATACCCATATAAGGGTAATGATGAACACCCTTTATAAGGGTATTGCCCGTTACCCTTATATGGGTGTTGGGAGTACACCCTTGTATGGGTAAGTTCAAACAATCTATATGTGGTTTACCATAGACTTGTAGTTTTAATATTATACATTCTGTTCTCTATCGCTATTGTGGCTTGCGTTTTCGTACTACGCTTTTTACTCTTTTGTTTATGACGTCATATTTACTAAAATGAGACGTTATATTTATCAGAATTAGACGTAATATCCGTCAGATTGAGACGTCATATTTTAGAGTGTATGACGTCATATTTTTGAATCTTAATGCTCATTCTTTAAGAATCAGGTAGTTATTGGGATAACTCCCGATTTGGAACATTACCGACTAAATCCCATAATCTTTATAAGTATAGTAATAATACTTGCTCTTTCTTAATTTATAAAAAAATACGAAACGTCCTGATGAAACTATTCGGCGTTTTGAAATAGACTCCTGTATTAACTGACATATATTAAAATGTATACATAGTTTTTTTGCCATGAGATTCCATTGTGTCTAGTATATATATAGAACGACTTTCTCCTACTCTAAGTTGCGGAAAGTCATTAGAAATTATATTTACTTTTTACTTTAATACTCTTGTCATTTAGAATGATATAAAGAGTATCAGAAGTATTTAAATATGAAGCTTGCAACAGAATTTTATGTAGTCTGCATATAGCATCATCATATAAAAACTTCTTTATTCAATTTTTGTGCTTCTGCAGATATGCAGAAGCACAAAGATATTATATATATGACATGTTTTAACATTATGGCAATATTATTTAAAAATTGAAATAGGGAATACTGCATTAACTCCCGATTTATCATATCGATATATTAATTTACTTCCCATTCCTATGACATATTCCGTTCTCTTCGCAGTACTAATGTCCTGCTTTGATGGTGGCTGTTGCCATGAAGCTGTTTGATCATTCTTTTGGCTAGTACCACTTGGGTGACTATGGTAAGAAGAAGTTCCTTCCAGAGGAAACATTTCCTTTCCATGGATCCTGAACGTTTCCTGTTTTTCGTCTACAACTCCAGTCCCTGATTTGTTAAAACTTCCTGAATATTCTCTGTTGTTTTGATCCGAAGTTCCACCCGTGCCATCATCTTTGATACTTTCAAGCATTGCTTTAATACGTTCTGTTTTTCCTATATAAACTATATTTTTTGAAGAAAAATCACCTTTTTATCTCCTCAACAGTTTTATCGTATTCTTTTTGTGATATTGGGTTGCTCTTTCCCTTTTTGAGTAGGGTTAGAATCCTTGTAAATTACATCTGTACTTTGAGAGGTTCTAATAACATAGTTCTTTGTTTCTGTAGTATTACTCCCAAATGTACCTAACTTGGTTCCGTCTTGTCCCCAATATACACTATCTAATCCTATTGGATCAATATATTTCAAAGGATTCCCAAAAACAATATACATAGGCACTCACGTTAGGCTTTTTCTGTTAATGGATCCGTACTCATCCACAAACTCAACCTCGGCTCATAGTATCTTGCACCATAGTAATACATGCCAGTCTCTTCGTCAAACTCTTTGGCGTTGAAGAGATAAGGCGTGTTCCAAGTGTTGTTACGTTCTTCTATGAACACCTCTCCAAATGGTACATATTCAATGTGCTGTGTCACCTCGCCGTCAAGGTTGGTGATGTAACTACTGCTCCCCAAGTGGTCGGGGTGATAGTAGAACTGCATCTTTTCATAATTGTCCTTGTCATGGAAATTATTATCTACAGCAGCACGTGTGCTGGCATTCATAGCCCTTGCCTGTGCCGCCTCCGGCGTGCCATCGTTGCAACAGAAGCCTTGACCATTTATGTAGTCGTCGTTGTCCTTACCATTATAAGGTTGGTCAAACGCCTTGTAGTTATCCTTAATGGATTGTAACTGCTGGTTGTACTTATCCTTGTAGTTAATGGTAAGACCATCAGCTTCATGTCCTGCATACGGTATTCGTCTTGGGTCCGCACCATAAGAAGCCAAGTCGCCCAATTTAGAAACAATTCTTTGACTACCGATGTAGATGTGCTTGGTGTACTTACCACCTTGCCCTGCCACGAGGTATGGGCTGACATAAAGACTGAACCTTGCCGTACCGGTGTTACCACCCGAGAACTCAGAGTTCACATAGATAGCTTCGTTTTCGCCTGAGGTCTTCACCGTGCGCTCGCCATCGGCATCGTACCAATAGTTGCTTACAAAACCCGTTTTCATCGGCTGCCAACAAGCGATTCTCCTCGTCCCAACGGTACTTCTGCTCGGTTGCCTTTTCATCTTCCTTGCCGTCTTTCTTTACACGAGAGGTATTGATGTAGACAAGGTTTCCGTTGGCATCATAGGTGTACTTGTGTCCGTTGTTGATATTGGTACTCTCCGTAGGAGTTTCTTCCGTTCGGTAGTTAATATCACGAACATTGTCAAGCTGGAACTTTCTGCCCGCATCCTTGCCGTAAGTATAGGCGAGTTCGTAGCCTGCGTTGAGCGTGCCGTCAAACTGCACACCAGTCTGTGAGAGGTGCTGCTTCTTGCTCGTGATACGATGCATGTTGTCATAGCCCATCGCAAGGGTGTAAGAAGCCGTCTTATTGTCCGCTCCTGCGTAGGTTCCCGTTGCGCTTGCCAAACGATACAATGGGTCATAAGAGTAACTGTGGCTCATCTGTCCGCCTGCCTTGCCACTCTGTGGGAGTGGAGCATTGTTCTTAATACCGAGTACGTTACTCACGGCATCATAGCTGTAGGGCATTGTCCATGATAGTACCTGCCTTAGCATTCACCACAAGGTTCTGAAGTCGGCGACGCTGTGGGTCGTAGGTGTAGAACGTCTCCGCCCCGTTGCAGTACTTCAGGTAGGTGCGCTGCTCAAACTTATCATAACCTATCTTGTTCACATAGTCGTAGCCATAGGACTTGTAACCACGGACGTGGTCTACCTGTCCGCCGAGGTTGTAGTCGTAGGTGACCTTCTCCTCGTCGGGATAGATCATCTCCAGCAGGCGGTTGTGGCTGTCGTACTTCCACTGCGTGATATAGGTAGCGATGGCTTGGTTGGGCACAATCAGCGTGCGCACGGTCTTCAAGACCTCACCCATCTTGCCGTAGTAATACTCGATGGCACCGCTGCCGTCCTCACGAAGCATCAATCTGCCGATACGGTTGTAAGAAGAGTTGATACCACCGTAATGGTACTTCACGTTATTTTCCGGATGGTCGGGATAGTTGATAGCCGTCAGACGACCGTAGTCGTACTCGTAATTGATGGTCTTGCCCTCCTCTTGAGGTTGGCTGTCTGCTTGGTTATCACATTACCCAAGGCATCGTAGGTAAAGGTGGTGATACCGCTTGCAGGGTGATTTACCTCTGTGCGACGATCGCCCATATCATAGACGGATGTCGTTACATTGCCCTCGGTGTCTGTTACCTTGACCAATCGGTCGATACCATCATATTCGAAAGAAGTGGTAATGATACCATCAGGTCCGCTGAGTTGCTCGGTCTTCACCGTCTTGCCACTACCATCGGTATAGGTTGCCTGACGATTACCCAACGCATCAGTTACAGTCGTTACGAGTGCATTGCTACCTGCGTCCGTAGAGTACTCTGTCTTGGTCTCAGCATTGTCCGGAAGCGTTACTTTCATAGCCCGGTCAAGCACGTCATAAACTGTTACGGTTGGCGACACGTTGTCAAATGCCTTGTTGAAAGTTGTCTTGTTTCCCACTGCTTCGGTTACAGGGTAGTAAGCCTTTCAGCCACACGACCGAAAGCGTCATAGACATTGCGTCCGCTGACAATCATCACGGTCTCGTCTTTCGAGCACTACCCTTGGCAGCTGTCGTTACCACACCGTCTTTCTTTACCTGAACGGGACGCCCGAAGCCATCCACGAAGGTTACGGTCTCCATATCATCGCTTGGGTGTTGTATGTCGTAATGTTTAGTCACGGCATAGGCAGGTGCTGTGATACCATTGGTACCGAAAGTAGCCTTAGGCTGATAGTCAAAGGCAATGATGTACGGCACACCTGTTGCCAACTCATTAGGACCACGCACAGCTTTCACACGTCCGAGGTTGTCTATTTCCGTTTCATAATAGAAGTGGTTGAGATCCATACGGCGGAGTGCCATACCATAGCGGTAGTCGAAGTTGGCTGCCTCGCTACGGTAGCCAAAGGCATCGTCTATGCGCTCCACATACATATTCATCACCGGCTCATAGCGGTAGGTGTACCACATGCGCTGTCCCTTGCTGTTGGCAGGAAGTGTGTTTTGTGCCTCTTATGATTTCACTCAACATGCGTATAAAAATCTACTGCTTTATGTGAAAGATTAATCCATACAAGCATATAAAATTTATTATTTCCTTTTAATGGATTTATAACTGTTTTACGAGGGTTACTTGCAAATACTGCTGGTATGCACATCATATGTCTTGTAGGCATATAAATTAACTAAGAGAATTGTATCCTTGTTGCTTTCATAACAAAAATATTGTCGAAAAATATAATTCTAGAATATCATTGTTGTTAACAACTTTATCTATTAAGTATTTATCACTCAAGAAATCTACAAGAAGGAATCTCCATATTTTTAAATCGGTTGGTGTCACTTCTATATCTCTGTTTTCCACTCAAGAGTCGCCTCACCATTTCCCCATTCTGCTATTTCTTGCAAAATTTGGAATTTAGAGTATGATGGTGAATCCTTTGCCCAAATCTTCTCTATATAAAAATTTTGGGGATGATATTTTTATTAGTCTGCCTGTTTGAACAAGCAAACAAGCAGACTAAAATAAGCATCCAATATACATCATCTTAGCTTATCAGAAAAACATATTTGAAAACCATTGGTTCCAGGTTGGTCAGTATTACTATATGTTATTGCTCTGCCATTCATGTCTTTAACGCTCTCCATTACGGTATACCTCCCAATGACCAGGGATTATTGTTTTTGAAATCTTTTCCTGTTGCAATATTTCCTACTCTTTCATCTCCCAATCTGCTCGAATATACGTAGCAGTTTGAGTGTTGGCTGAAATTATCTTGCCCTAATTTCAGCCAACACTCAAACGCTACGAATAAGAAGGATATATTCCGTAGACGGAGAGTGAAATCCATTCAAAGAATGAGTTACGACCATAAGCTCTGTTATTAGTTATATCCTCGTTGGCAAAAAGTATATAACATTGTTAGAAATCCAAAAGAAATCGGAAAATATTTTTGAGATTTTTGTTTTATTGCACCATATTGCATCTCATGGCTATTTGAGAAGGCTTCATTTTCATAGTTACAACACTCAATTAGAACTGACTTATTAAAAATATTCTGATTATCAACACCTTATCGATATTAATATCTCATCGAAAAAGGGCTTTGAAGATATTTTAACTAAGATGTAAGAAGTTCAAAGTTTATAGTCCAATTTCTTCCCGTCCACTTTTGTTTTCTACGAGAAAAATTGCTATCTTTGCAGCATTAACAGAAGGTTCTTTGAGACATTGCAGAATAAAGAAAGGAAAAAGAAACTCGCTCGTTTTCTTATTCGTTCACCCTTTGACACATATCCTTCTCAGACTTCTAATAATCAGGATTTTACTATTTGTGAAATGATTTTTATATGAGATTTGCGATTTTCG
>BNJV01000338.1_pt1 | contig 61675 bp, 104 predicted proteins | sample 8540591 | NCBI WGS metagenome assembly BNJV01 (sample SAMD00202457, study PRJDB9452) | human saliva metagenome | host: Homo sapiens | reverse complement strand
GATGGTTTGACTTACCTGTAATGACTTGTCAGGTAAACAAGTGCAGACTCAAGTTGAGAACTTTATAATTAATGCGACAGTCGGAAGCGGTAATTCTGTATTAATAGTTTAATTTGATGAGGTAAATAATGATGATGCCTCAACCGTAAAAACAACAGGGTTTTTCACTTTTTATTGTGGTTATCAGTGCTGATAGTTATTGCCTTATTGGTGATGGTAACAGTTCAATCCTCGTCTTCCGAAGCGCGATCCAGTTCAAATGATGCAGATAGAAAATTGCTTTGTCCTCTGCAGAAGATGGCTTAAGAAATGCAGAATCAATGATAAAAGCGAATGCTGAAGCTAAAAGAGTACTGACATTTTATGCAAATTGCACTGACGGATTATGTAGACCGGTAACAAATACTCATTATCCTGAATCTACGGAGAGTGATCGTTTATTCAAATATGAGTGGAAATGGAAGGGTTACTGTGGAAGCAATCCAGCGTTGCGGAACACAGTCGATGAGTAAGCCTTGCACTACTCCTAATACAGTATTGGATAAAGGAGATCGCAGTATTACGGCAGCAGGATCCAATACCCGTACCATTATCGAATATATGGGGCAAAAGAAAGCGGAAGATGGTTCCTTGCATGAGTTACTTCCGGATAACCTCAAGAGCAAGGGTGAGAATTCAGATACTATCGTAACGCTTCAAAGTTATGTGGAGTTATATAATGAGTAATAGCAGTCGCTTATCCTATTCTATAAACAAAGGTTTTACTTTTGGTGGAGTTGCTTGTTGTAGTTGCTATTCTTGGTATATTGGCCATGATAGCGATCCCTTCAGTATCAAGGATCTATTGAAAAACAGACTTGGCTAACGCCAAGCAGGAGATGGTTTCTATACGTCAGGCTCTCGTAAGAGAAAAAGTAACTTCTCCGGGTAGTTATAGAACCGCAACGAGCTCATAAGGATTTTTTAAATCGTATGCAGCAAAAATTCTACCGCAAGAGATAACTGGGAAATATCAATTTGTAACTTGGATGATAACTCAATTGGGATTACGTGAAGTGTAGATCTTTCTCTTCAAGCTGTGCCTGGAAAAACTTTATAAATATGGTTTGTGGATGGATCAGTCTGGTATGTGTTTAAATGCCCTAAGGACGTGTTGTCGGCAAGCGATTAGACAGCAGCATGCTAGCTGTGAGTCATTTTAAAGTCTAAAATTTTTCATCTAAATAAGCCATTATTCAGCAGAACATTAATGCATTAATGTTCTGCTTTTTATATGATTGCGGCCGTTGTAGAAACTCTTGGGAGATGACTAATGTCGTTTGCTGTGGTGGGCAGCCGTGCGCTTTGTGGGATGGATGCACCCTTGGTGGAAGTGGAGGTGCATCTGGCCAATGGATTGCCGCAATTTTAATATTGTCAGTTTGCCCGATACCGAAGTGAAAGGAGCAGAGACCGGGTGCGTGCGGCGATTATTCAAAGCGGCTTTGAGTTCCCGGCTAAGAAGATTACCGTTAACTTGGCGCCGGCGGATTTGCCCAAGGGTCCGGACGTTTTGATTGCGATTGCAATCGGTATTTTGCCACATCGGGTTTGGTGGTGCCGGATGCGCTACCCTAAACTGAATGGCGGGAGAGCTGGCGCTGTCAGGTTTACTGCGTCCGATACGTGGCGGTCTGTCGATGGCATGGCAGGCGAATCAAGCGGGGCGCAGTTTTATTTTGCCGGCGGAAACGGCGCTTCAGGCTGCAGTTGTCAGTGAAGTGGAGTATGGAGCAAACAGTTTGGCGGAAGTGGCGGCGCATTTAAATGGTATCAATGTGATACAGCCGGCAGATTGTGCGGTGCCAAAACCTGCGCAGCAGGTTTCATTGCCGGATCTGAAAGATGTGAAAGGGCAGCATACCGCCCGCCTGGCTTTGGAAATCGCGGCGGCCGGCGGGCTGACCTGCTGTTGATGGGGCCGCCGGGTACCGGCAAAATCCATGCTCGCTCAACGGCTGCCTTCGATTTTGCCGCCGCTAACCGATGCCGAACAAATCGAAGTGTGGAAACTGCAATCGCTGCTGCCGCGTTATGCCCATAATCCAAGCAGCGGACGCCCGTTTCTGGCGCCGCACCATTCTGCCAGCCTGGTGGCGCTGGTAGGCGGCGGTATGGGCGTCAATGTGCGGCCGGGTGCCATTTCTTTGGCCAATAAAGGCGTGCTGTTCTTGGACGAACTGCGCGAATTTGACCGCAAAACCCTAGAAGCCCTGCGCGAACCCTTGGAAAGCGGCGAAATCCCACATTTCCCGCGCCGCGATGCAGTTACTTTTCGGCTGATTTCCAACTGGTTGCCGCGGTGAATCCCTGCCCGTGCGGTTATTACGGCCATCCGGCCAAGCCATGCACCTGCACGCCCGACAGCATTGCCCGCTACCGCAGCAAAATTTCCGGTCCGCTGCTCGATCGCATGGATTTGATTATGGAAGTGCCGGCCCTAAGCAGTGCCGATTTGTTGCAGGCGCAGGCTGGTGAAAGCAGTGCTGCAGTGCTGGAAAAGGGTAGTGGCCGCCCGCGAGCGCCAATACCGCCGCCAAGAGCAAACTCAATGTTGCGCTGTCGCCGACCGATTTGGATCAACGAGCGCAAATCAGCGATCGAGCAAAAACGCTGGGCAATTTGGTGGAAAAACTCTCGCTTTTCCGCCCGCAGTTTTCTCGGATTTTGCGCATCGCCCGCACGGTAGCCGATTTGGCGGCAGACGATAAGGTAGAGCGCGGCCATATTCTCAAGGCCGTCAGCTTCCGCCGCAGTATGTAAAACAGCCGTTTCAGGCAGCCTGAAAATGCTGTTTGCGTTAATGGTATTTGCAAAACGCAGCGGTTTTATGCCTGCACCATTCTTGCGCGGTTCCTTCAGTGAGTAGAATCCGCTTGTTTTCTAAAATTTGTATTTTTGTAAAACAGCCTTTCAGGCAGCCTGAAAAGCGCTGTTTTGCCCGTTAAAGCGCCTTTCAGGCTGCCTGCGTAATCCATTTGCGACCCTGCCGCCCCCATGCCCGATCCGCTGCCGGATTTTTCTCTATCCGGCGGCGGAAATTCCGCGAAGGGCTGTATCTGTGGCGATGAGCGACGGTTTGCAGCGCTGTGCAAAGCCGGCGAAAAAGGGCGGGTACGGGTGGATTTTGCCGCCGGCACCGCTTGTACCGGCAGCAGAAAGGCGGCGAACACGATTACCAGCCGTCAACCACGCCAAACCGCTGGTGTGGGATGCCTCGGCGGACTGCGCGATGCCTTTGGCCTTGCCGGTTTGGGGCTGCAAATGCGGGTATTCGAGCGCCATCCGTCAGTTGCCCTGCTGCTGGCCGACGGCCTTGCCCGCGCGCAAAAGCTTGCCCGGAACCACCGAAACCGCTGCACGCATCCGCCTGTATGCGGGCGATGCCGTGCCTAATGCCGGGTGCTGGCGGCCGGGGAAAACCGCCCCGATGTGGTTTATCTCGATCCCATGTATCGAGCGGCGCAGAGGCGCGGCGGTTATGGCGTATTTTTCACGAGCTGGTCGGCAGCGCCGCGACCGCCGACGATGCCGCGCTGCTGACTGCGCCCGCCGCACCGCCCGCAAGCGCGTGGTGGTGAAACGATCCGCGCTTGGGCGAAGAGCTGGCGGGTTGCCGGCCGGATTACTGCTACAGCGGCAAATCGACGCGTTTTGACGTCTATCTGCCCTTTGCCGCCCTGCAGGCGGCCCTGAAAGCGGAAAACATTCCGCATCTGCGTATCCGCCGGACGCCCCGTGCCAAACCCTTTTTCAGGCTGCGCTCGGCTGCCTGAAAGTCCACCAACAAGCAAAAACAACACCGAAAGCCGAACACAAACATGCAACACCCCATCAACGTATCCCCAGCCAGACCGCCTTTGACGCGGCGGAAGACGAAACCATTCTGGCCGCCGCCATCCGCCAGGGCATCAATCTGCCGCATTCCTGCCAAAGCGGCGTTTGCGGCTCCTGCGCCGCCCGCCTGCTTTCAGGCAGCGTGCGCAAAAGCGCCGAGTACGACGACTATGTGCTGACCGAAGAAGAGCTCGCTTCGGGCGCTGATTCTTTTGTGCTGCAGCCAGGCGCAAAGCGCGGTGGAAGTCGATGTGCCGTCTACGCCGGCACCGAAAGCCATCGACATCCGCACCCTGCCGGCGCGCATCGGCAAGGTCGATATCCGCGGCGACGTTGCCGTGATGAGCGTGGCGCTGCCCAAAGCGCCGCCCTTTTGCTTTTACGCCGGCCAGTATATGGAAATCCTGACCAAAGACGGCGGCCGCTACTATTCCATCGCCAGCTCGCCCGATAGCAAAGGCACGCTCGAATTCCACATCCGCCATCAGGCCGGCGGCATGTTTCGCCGCAGCTGTTTCAGGCAGCCTGAAAAGCGGGTCGATTATCCGCCTGCGCGGCCCTTTGAGCTCGTTTACCCTAAACGCAGAGAGCAGCGCGCCGCTGCTGCTGCTGGCCACCGGCACCGGTCTGGCGCCGGTTAAAGCATCCTGCACCGCCTGGCCGACACCGCCAGCACCCGCCCCGTCCATCTGTGTTCGGCGCGCGCCATGCGGTGTGTACGACGAAAGCGCGCTGCCAGGAGTGCTGGCCAGACTGCCCGCCGCATCCACGCCGGTGCTCTCCCGAGCCGACAGCCAATGGCAGGGCGCGCGGGGCTATATCCAAGAGCAGGCGCTGCACGATTATCGAGCTGTCGCCTTTGAAAGCCTACGCCTGCGGCTCGCCGGCGATGATCCGCGAAGCCAAGCAGCGCTTTACCAGCCGCCGGCCTGGCCGACAAGGCGTTTACGGCGACGCCTTTGCCGCCCATGTTTAAACCCGCTTCCGACCAATCCGTCAGGCGGCCTGAAAAGCCGCTGCCGCCCATTTTACAGACCGAGATGAAACAGGCAAAGCAGGCATCCTGCTCGGCATCAGCGGCAGCGTCGCCGCCTAAAGCCTGCGAGCTGGTGCGCCTGCTGTCCAAAACAAGGCCATCAGGTGCGGTGGTGATGACCGCTTCCGCCACCCGCTTTGTCGGCGTGCAGACCCTGCAGGCGCTCGGCGGCCGGCCGGTGCTGACTGATGCCGCTCTGCGGGAAAGGCGACGGCATGGCGCACATCCGTGCCGTGCGCGCCGCCGATCTGATGCTGGTTGCCCCAGCCAGCTGCCAACACCATCGCCAAAATCGCCAGCGGCTGGCCGACAACCTGCTCGCCGAAATGGCCGCCGCCCTCGGCTGCCCGCTGGTGCTGGCGCCGGCGATGAATGATAGAGATGTGGAACAACCCCGCCAACCGCGCAGCATCGCCCGCCTGCGGGAATTCGGCGTGCAGCTGATAGGGGCCGGCCGAAGGCGAGCAGGCCTGCGGCGAAAAACCGGCGAAGGACGGATGCTCGAAGCTGCCGAAAATCGCCGAATGGCTGCCCGATTTGTGGTCAGCCAAACCGCGCGGCGGGCAAAAACGTGCTGATTACCGCCGGCGCCTGCCGAAAGCCCATCGACCCGTGCGCGGGCTAACCAACCGCTCCAGCGGCCGCATGGGCGTTGCCCTGGCGCGCCTGCCCGTGCCGCCGGCGCCACGCGTCAGCCTGGTGCACGCCGGCATGCGGGTGCCGGTGCCCGCCAAAGCAGCCCGTATCAGGGAAGCCGTGGAAAACGCCCAGCAGATGTACGACGCGGTTTTCCGCCGTCTCCACGGCCAAGACGTCTTTATCTCGGTGGCCGCGGTAACCGACTACAAACCGGCGCAAACCGCCGAGCACAAATTGAAAAAGACGCCGGCGCCGTGCCGCCCGCCATCAGATTGGCTGAAAACCCCGATATCCTGCAGGCGGTTGCCAAGCGCCCCAATTCACGCAGGTGTTCTGCGTCGGCTTTGCTGCCGAAAGCGAAAACCTGCTGGAAAACGCCCGCGCCAAACGCGAGAAAAAAGGCGTGCCGCTGATGGTGGCCAATCTGGTTAGCGACGCGCTGGGCAAGGACAGCAACAAAAATCGTGCTGCTGGACAACGAGAAGCCGAAATACTCGAAAGCAGCGAGAGCAGGCCGCCCGCGCCATCGTTGCCCGTCTGGCCACGCTGCTGATGCAGCGCCCGCGCCATGCCGCCGCTGCTGCCGATAAAGACGAAGGCAAAAACCAAGACCAGGCCGACCAAGATACGCCAGCAGAAACCGAAGAAATGCCGGCGCAAACCGATTGATCAGCCAAACCAAAAGCAGCCTGAAAACCGTTTGAAGCGGGTTTCAGGCTGCTTTTTTGTGTTACGTCAGAATCAAAATGCTTTCAGGCTGCTTACTCGATGCCGTATTGGATGGTCACCACCAGCCGCACGTTTTCTCGACGGTGCTGGTGTCGTAGCTGCCGCCGTAGTCGCTGTTATCTTCCGAAGAGGTTGGGCGACTGGATGTCGAACGAGCCCTGCGAGGAACCGACTGCATAGCGCCGACTTTGGCGTTGCCGGTTTTGGCGAATTCTTCGGCGCGCACCTGCGCGTCTTGGGTGGCTGGCGATCAGATCGCGTTTGATGCTTTCAGATTTTTCCAAATAGTATTTCAGTTTTCAAAATTCACGCTGTCGTCTTCGGCGCGCAAATCCTGAATGGCGGCCAGCGCGGTTTTGAGTTTGTCCAAATCCTTGGTGGAAGCGACGATGGTGCGTTTGGCATCGTAGCCGTTTTCGCGGCTGTGGCGCTCGCCTTAGGCGTCGGTGTAGTACTCGGTGCGGACGCTGATGTCGGTGTCTTCGCTTTGGAAGGACGCGGCATCAAAGCCGTAGAGCTCTGCAAAAGTCTTTGACGCGCTTGATTTTGCTGTCGCTCTTGGCACGGGCATCGGCACAGCTGCCGCCCAGATTTTCACGCCCACCTGCCAGGTGCCGACGGTGGCGTGGTGGCGGGCTTCGGCCAGCCCTTTCACGGTAATCACGCCCGGCTGGCGCGGGTTTTTAAACTGGTAGCCGAGCACGAAGCGGCGGCCAGCAGGCCGAGCGACAGAAATTACGGCCAGCGGGCCGAAGGAAGGTTGCGGTCGGACATCGTATTTTCTGACTATGGCAACAAACGGGCGGCAAAGCAGCCTGAAAGCTTCAGCGGCTTTTTCGGGCTGCCGGTGCCTGCTGTTGATTGTAGCGCCGTTTGCGGCGGCAGGATGATGGTTTCAGCGCTGCCTGTTTCTTCCATGCGGCGGTCAGAGAGCAAAAAGCAGCCTGAAAGATTTTCAGGCTGCTTTTTGCAGCAGCGAGTTTTTCCCCAATGGCGTCGTTCTCATGCCGGCGGGGAATCTTGGTGAGCATAGCGGCGGTTTGCCTGAACGGGTGTGCGGGCAAGCCGGCGGGCAGCCTGAAAATACTTTGCCGATTTGGTTTTTCAGGCTGCCTGTTGCTGTCGTGCGGCAATCAGAGATACAAAAAGCAGCCTGAAACGCTTTTCAGGCTGCTTTGGATATCGTCCGCATCGGGCTTTGTTTGCCAGCGCGCGCCTTGATGAGGCGGCAAACGGCGGGTGGCGCTGCGCGGGGTGGAAGTGAACTCGGGGTGGAACTGGCGGGCGAAGAACCACGGATGCACGTTTTGCGGCAGTTCGATGGTTTCCACCAGCCGCTCGCGTCCGGCGGAACGCCGCCGATCCGCAAACCGGCTGCTTCGAGCTGCGGCAGTGGCGGTTGTTGACTTCGTAGCGGTGGCGGTGGCGTTCATGATTTCTCCGGCGCCGTAGAATTTTGGCGGCGAGACTGCCGGCTCTGAGTTCGACTGCTGCGCGCCCAGCCGCATGGTGCCGCCAAATCGGCGTTTTCGTCGCGGGTTTCCACGCTGCCGTCGGCGGTTTGCCATTCGTCGATCAGGGCGATCACCGGCGCTTCGGTTTCAAATCGAATTCGGTGGAATTGGCTGGCGAGCCGGCTTGAGTCGCGGGCGTATTCGATCAGCGCGATCTGCATGCGCAGGCAGATGCCCGAGATAGGGGACTTTGTGCTCGCGGGCGCGCGGGCGGCGGCGATTTTGCCTTCCACGCCGCGCACGCCGAAGCCGCCGGGCACCAGTGCGGCATCGAAGCCCTGCAGGCAGCCGGTGCCGTCCCGTTCGATGCTTTCGCTGTCGATATGGGTGATTTGTACGTCGGTATTGGTGTGGATGCCGGCGTGTTTGAGCTGCTCGGTGAGCGATTTAGCGGGACTCAGTGAGATCGACGTGTTTGCCGACCATCGCCCAGAGCGCACGGTGTGCTGCGGGTTTTTGATCGCGTAAACGATTTTTCCAGTCCGGTCAGATCGGCCTGGCGCACGTTGAGCTGCAGCTGCTCGGTGATGATGTTGTCGATGCCCTGGCTGTGCAGCATTTCAGAGATTTCATAAATGCTCGCGGCATCGTAGCTGCCGACCACCGCGCGTTCTTCGACATTTGCAGAATAGGGCGATTTTGCGCCGCTCTTCTTCCGGCAGCGGGCGGTCCATCGCGGCAGATCAGCACGTCGGGCTGGATGCCGATTTCGCGCAGCTCTTTCACCAGATGCTGGGTGGGCTTGGTTTTGATTTCGCCGGCGGCGATGTAGGGAACTGTAGGAAGGTGGACAAAACAGGGGTGTTGCTGCGGCCAGTTGGCTGCGCATCGGCGGATGGCTTCCAAAAAGCGAAGCGGCGATTTCGATATCGCCCACCGTGCCGCCGATTTCCACAATCTGCCGTCTTTGCCCGCCGCGCCTTCGTGGATGCGGCGTTTGATTTCGTCGGTGATGTGCGGGATCACCTGCACCGTGCCGCCCAGATAGTCGCCGCGCCGCTCTTTGGCGATCACGCTCTCGTACACCTGGCCGGTGGAGAAGCTGTTGCGGCGGCTCATGGTTAACGTTGATGAAGCGTTCATGTGCCCAAATCAGGGTCGGTTTCCGCACCGTCGTCGGTTACGAACACTTCGCCGTGTTGGAAGGGGCTCATGGTGCCGGGATCGACGTTGATATAGGGATCGAGCTTGAGCATGGTTACGTTCAAGCCGCGCGATTCGAGTATGGTGGCAATAGAAGCGGCGGCGATGCCTTTTCCTAATGAAGAGACGACGCCGCCGGTTACAAAGATGAATTTTTGTCATGGTGTGCTGCCTGTGTTCGGAAAGCGCGATTTTTACCGTAAACCGCTTGAAAAAGCAAGAGCGGCAGGCAGCCTGAAACAGCGGCAAAACGGCTTTTCAGGCTGCTTTGAACCGGCGCACTTTTCAGGCGGCCTGACAAAGCATTGCCCTGCCGGCTGTGGCATAATCGGCGCCTTCCCTTATCCGCAATCGGGCCAAGTATGAACGCAGTCGAACCCGGCAATATTTTTATTGTTTCCGCCGCATCGGGCACCGGCAAAACCACGCTGGTATCGCGCCTGACCGCCGCGCGGCCGCAAATCCGCGTATCGGTGTCGCACACCACCCGCGCCCCGCGCGAGGGCGAAGCACAGCTGCCACTATTATTTCGTCAGCCGCGAAAGAGTTTGTCGAACTGATCGGGCGGGGCGCTTTCTCGAACACGCCGAAGTGTTCGGCAATTTCTACGGCACCGGCATCGAATCGGTGCGGCAGATGAGCGAGGCCGGCTACGACGTGATTTTGGAAATCGACGTGCAGGGGCGCCGCCCAGTGCGCCGCGCGCTGCCCGAAGCGGTGGGCATTTTTATCCTGCCGCCGTCGCTGGCGGTGCTGGCCCGAGCGCCTGCGCGGTCGCGGCTACCGACAACGCCGAGTCATCGAGCGCCGGCTGGGTTTTTGGCCGCCGAGGGAAATTCAGGAAGCGCTGTCTTTCGATTACGCGGTCAGTATACGATCTCGATCGGGCCGAAGCCGAGCTGCTGGCAATTGTCCGCCCAGCGCTGCAGCCTACGGCGGCAACGTAAAAGCAATTGAAAATATTGCAAAATACTTAAAGTTTGGCCGTTCCCTTGTTTCAGGCTGCCTGAGGGCGGCCACGAAAAGCATGCCCTACCACTTTCCGACGCGAAGAGCGCATGGCACGCATTACCGTAAGACTGCATCACCAAAATCCCCAACCATTTTGACCTGACCCTGATCGCCGCCCGCCGCGCCCGCCAGCTGGAAAACGGCACCGACCCGCTGGTTGACGACGTCCGCAACAACAAAGCCACCGTAACCGCCGCTGCGCGAAATTGCTGCCAGCCAAGTGGGCGAAGAAATTCTCAAACGCGGCCGCTGAGGGGGCTTTATGAGCGTTCCGCCGCCCCTTGCCGATTATGATGCCACTCACCGCGCCCGTGCGCGAGATGCTGTTTCATAAAGCCGACTACCTGAGGCGCGGAAGACCTGCAGGTGCTGGAAAAAGCCTGCGCTTTCGCCTTTCGCGCCCACGGTTCGCAAAAGCGGCAGAGCGGCGAACCCTATATCACCCACCCCATCAGCGTAACCGCCGAGCTGGCCGGCTGGCGCATGGATCTGCAAACCCTGTGCGCCGGCCTGATGCTCGATGTGCTGGAAGACACGCCGACCGGCAAGGCGCAGATTGCCGAAGCCTTCGGCGATACCGTGGCCGAGATGGTGGACGGCTTATCCAAACTCGACAAACTCGAATACGACAGCCAGGCCGAACACCAGGCCAGAGTTTCCGCAAAACTGATTCTGGCGACCGGCCCGCGACGTGCGGGTGATTATCGTCAAACTCGCCGACCGCCTGCACAATATGCGCACCCTCGGCGCCAAAAACGCCAAAGCCGCCGCCGCATCGCCACCGAAACGCTGGAAGTGTACGCCCCCATCGCCAACCGGCTGGGGCTGAACCACGTTTACCGCGAGCTGCAGGACCTGTCTTTCCAGGCCATGCACCCTTCGCGCTACCGCGTGCTGCAAAGGGCGATGGCCGAATTAAAAAAAAGCGGGCACGACGTCATCGAACGCGTGCTGCGCGATCAGCCTGCTGCTGACCGGCGCCAATATCGAAGCGCAGATTCAGGGGCGCGAGAAAAACCTCTACAACATCCACCAGAAAATGGTGTCCAAACACCTGCGCTTTGAAGAAGTGCTGGATATCTGCAGCTTCGCGTTGTCGTCAACAGCGTCTCCCTGCCCTGCTGCACCGCGCTGGGCGCGCTGCACGGCCTGTACAAACCGCGGCCGGGGCAAAATCAAAAGACTACATCGCCATCCCCAAGCAACGGCTGCAAAGCCTGCACACCACGCTTACCGGCCCCCTACGGCCTGCCGATAGAAGTGCAGATCCGCACCCGCGAAATGCACCGTATCGCCGAGATCGGGCGTTGCCAGCCATTGGGCGTACAAAGCCGGCGAAGGCAAAGGAAGACGAAGCCGCGCTGCTACCAACCAATGGCTGCAGAGCATTCTCGATCTGCAAACCCGCAGCGACAACGCCATCGAGTTTCTCGAGCACGTCAAAGTCGATCTGTTTCCCAGCGAAGTCTATATCTTTACGCCCAAAGGCAAGATTTTTCACCTGCCGCGCGGCTCACGCCCGATCGATTTCGCTACGCCGTGCATACCGACATCGGCAACCGCTGCGTCGGCGCCCGCGTCAATAAAAACCCCGGTGCCGCTGCGTACCGTGCTCAAAACCGGCGACACCGTCGAAATCATCACGTCCGATCACGGCAAGCCCAGTCCGGCGTGGTTGTCGTTTGCCGCATCCAGCCGCGCCCGCAGCGCTCATCCGCAACTGCATCAAAAACACCAGCCGCGAATGCTGTCGCCCTGGGCGAGCGCCTGCTGGCCAGTGCCCTTTCCAGCCTGCTGCCGCGCCGCATCGCCGAATCGGACGAGCTGATGGAAAAATACCTTGAAGATTTGCAGGCGCGCCAAATCAAATTCGACGACATCCTGTGCGACATCGGTCTCGGCCGTACCCAGCCGGTATCGGTGGCGATGGAAGTGGCGGCGCTGGCCGGCCGCCATCTGGGCGGCGAAGTCAAACTCGGCACCGTCAAAATCTTCGGCAACGAAACCAGCCGCGCCCATCTGGGCGAAATGCTGCATGCCGATTCCCGGCGACAACGTGCGCGCGTGATCGTCAAAGACCAGGGGCATGTTTGTCCACCGCGACACCTGCCCGCTGCTTTTGAAAAACCGATCCCGAGCACCAGCTGGATGCCGATTGGGCGGACATCGCCGTCGGCCACCGCCTGTACGACACCGTGGTAACCGTCTCTTCCGTCGATACCACGCCCTGCTGGCCGCTATCACTTCCGCCATTTCCGACAGCGGCGGCAACATCGCCTCGGTCGATACCCTGACACACGCCCAGCCCGGCAGCGAGGTTTTGCCGAATTCCGTTTCCGGCTCAATGTGCGCGATTTGAAACACCTGCGGCAGATTACCCGAAAACCTGCACCAGATTCCGCAGGTGCGCAAAGTCGTGCGCGAATGGTCCCGCCGCCGTTTTCAGGCTGCCTGTGTAGCCTTGCGGGCAGCCTGAAAACGCTAGCAGCCTGAAAACCCTTTTCCCGTTTCGTCCGACGAAAGTTTTTATGAACAAACAACCCTCGCTGTTCGGCGGCGCCATGATTATCGCCGGCACCGCTATCGGCGCCGGCATGCTGGCCAACCCACCGCCACTTCCGGCATCTGGTTTGCCGGCTCGCTGTTGGTGCTGCTCTATACCTGGTTTTCCATGCTCACTTCCGGGCTGATGATTCTCGAAGCCAACACCCACTACCCGCACGGCGCCAATTTCGACACCATGGTCAAAGACCTGCTCGGTCGGCCGTGGAATATCGTCAACGGCCTGTCGGTGGCCTTTGTGCTGTATCTGCTGACCTATGCCTACATCACCGCCGGCGGCGCCTGACCGCCGGCGCGCTCGGCGCAACCTGCTGCCGCCACCTTCGCCCGACGGCGCACCGCTGTGGATGGGGCAGCTGCTGTTTGCGCTGGTGTTTGCCGGCTGCGTGTGGTGGTCGGCGCGGCTGGTGGATCGTTTCACTTCGATTCTGATCGGCGGCCTGGTGCTGTCGTTTGTCTGGGCAACCGGCGGCCTGATCGGTTCGTAAAAACTGCCGGTGCTGCCGATTCGGCGGCTCCGCCGATACTTCCTACTGGATATTCGTCGGCGCCGCGCTGCCGGTGTGCCTGGCTTCTTTCGGCTTTCACGGCAACGTTTCCAGCCTGCGAAATATTTTTCGCGGCGACGCGCGCAAAGTGTCGCGCGCATTGTGGGGCGGCACCCTGATCGCGCTGGTGGTTTACGCGCTGTGGCAGCTGGCGGTGCAGGGCAATCTGCCGCGCTCCGCCTTCCGGGCCGGTGATTGCCGCCGAAGGCAAAGTCGGCGTGCTGATTGCCGAGCTTTCCAAATTCACCGCCACCGGCGGCATGGCGCAGATTCTCGCGTTTTTCTCCTACACCGCCATCGCCAGCTCCTTTCTCGGCGTCACCCTCGGCCTGTTCGACTACATCGCCGATTTGTTCGGCTTTGACGACAGCCGCGCCGGCCGCAACAGCAAAAGCCGCGCTGATCACCTTTTGCCGCCCTTGCTGTTCAGCCTGCGCTGGCCGGGCGGTTTCGTTACCGTCATCGCCTATGTCGGGCTGGTGGCGGCAACGGTGTGGACGGCGCTGACCCGCCGCCGCTGTTGTACGCCGCGCGCAAAAATTCGGTGCCGGCCCGCGGCTACAGCGTTTACGGCGGCTACGGCATGATGCTGTGGGTGCTGCTGTTCGGCCTGGCCAACATCGCCGCGATGGTGCTGGGCATGATGGGCAAAACTGCCGGTGTTTGCCGGCTGAGCCTTCCCTGCCGTTTCAGGCGGCCTGAAACGGCTTTTTCGCTATGCGCCCTTTTCAGGCTGCCTTTTCTCGCACAAAGGAGCAAACCATGCACGAAACCACCCTTAAAATCGGCGGCATGACCTGCGGCGGCTGCGTTGCCAATGTTGAAAAATCCTGCGCGGCATCGACGGCGTCGAACGCGCCGACGTCGCTGGACGAAGGTCTCGCCCGCGTGCGCTTCGATGCGCAGCGCACCAGCGTAGCCGAGCTGGTCGACGCGGTGGAAGACGCCGGCTTTGATGCCGAAGCAGCCTGAAAACCCTTCCCGCCGTTTCAGATGCAGGCAGCCTGAAACGGTTTTTATTGGCGCAGCCGCTCCCACACACGGTGCAGGCTGCTTTCTTGGCGAAAGGACAAGCCATGAGCAGGCAGCCTGAACACGCCGGCGGCCAAACCGTGCCGCTGTGGCGCGCGCCGCCCGACATCCGCAGCCTGGCCGCCACGCTGGCACACCGGCCGCAGCAGCGCGACTGGGCGGTATGCCTGCCCGATACCGCCCTGCCGCAATGGCCGCTGCCCGCCGCTGCCACCGCCGGCGAAGTCCGCCTGCGGCAGGCGCTGGACGAAGCCTGCCGCACCCCTGCAGTTTGCCGGCGCCAACTGCTGGCCGCACATCCTGCCCGGCCGCGATTTGTGGCTGCTGCCGAGCGCCGCCGCAGCCGAAGCCGGCGACTATTTTGCCGCGATTGACGTGCAGGACGGCGGTAGCGGGCTTGCAGGCAGCCTGAAAACGACGGCAAACCCTGAGCAGGCAGCCTGAAAGCCCGTTTCTGACCATGTGCTGGTTATCGGCGCGGGCATTGCCGGTGCCGCCACCGCCTACGAGCTGGCGCGGCGCGGCGTGAAAGTGAGCGTGTTCGACGCCGCCCCCGCCGCCGCCGGCGCCGCTTCCGGCAACCGCCAGGGTTTGCTGTACGCCAAAATCTCCGCCCAATACCGCCCAAACCGGCTGTTGCTGTGCGGCTACGGCTACAGCCGCCGCCTGCTGGCGCAGCTTTGCCCGCGCGACTGCTGGGGCGGCGACGGCGTGCCATCTGGATTACAACGATGCCGAGCGCCGCCGCCACGACTGCCCTCGCCGCGCAAACGCAGCACCGCCACCTGTACCGCCGTGTCGGCGCAGACGAAGCCGCCGCCATTGCCGGCATCGCCATCGGCAGCGGCGCGCTCTATTGGCCGCAGGGCGTGGCTCAACCCGCCGGCGCTGGTAACAGCGCTGCTGGCGCACGACAACATCGCCTTTTTACCCCGGCCACCGCGTTCAGGCTGCCGCGTTCGACGGCGAAAACTGGCGATTGATACCGACCGCGGCCGTTTTAGCGGCAGCCATATCGTTTTCTGCACCGGCGCCGGCAGCTCGATGCCCCGCTGCTGGCCGACTTCCGCTGCAGACCATCCGCGGCCAAACTTCGCTGGCTGCCGCCAGCGCCGCCAGCCGCCGTCTGCGCGCCGCCTTGTCCGGCGAGGCTATATTTCCCCGCCTGGCGCGACGCCCATTGCTACGGCGCCAGCTTCGTCCACCACGACGAAGGCAGCAACTGGCGCGAAGCTCGACGAAAACGGCAACTCGCGCCGCGCTGGCCGAAACTCAATCCCGAACTTTTTGCCGACCTGTCGCCGCTGCCGCGCCGCCAGCCTGAAAAGCGGACAGACGCGGCCACGCCGCCCTGCGCTGCGACAGCTACGACCATCTGCCGCTCTCCGGCGCGCTGGCCGATGCCGCCGCCATGCGCCGCGATTACGCCAAACTCGCGCTCGACAAAACTACCGTCTCGCCCACATCCCTGCCCGTGGCTGCTGCACGCCTACGCCAACACCGCCCACGGCAGCCGCGGCCTGGCCACCGCCCCGCTTACGCCGCCGACATCGCCCGCGCAAATCTGCGACACACACGCGCCCGCTTTCGCCGCGCCTGCGCCGCGCGCTGCACCCCAACCGCGTAATCGCCCGCAGCATCGTCCACGGCCGCGAAAATCGAGCCGTTTAATACCGCAAGCCACAGCAGCGGCCTGAGCCGGTTTTCCGGTTTTCAGGCTGCTGAAGCTCAGGCAGCCTGAAGAGAGTAGGGCGCTGGTCGGCAAAAGGCTGGTTTGCTGCGAGGTGGGGCGAAAGCAGGAGGCAGCCTGAAAAAACTTTTCAGGGCTGCCTTTTGCCGTGTTGGCGGTTTAGTCTCGCTGCCGCCGACCGTTAATCCCGCGTCGATGCGCAGGGGTAGGCTGACCCGACGCCTACCGGCACGCTTTGGCCGTCTTTGCCGCAGACGCCGACGCCGGCGTCGAGCGCTGCTGTCGTTGCCGATCATCGAAACGTGTTTGAGCACTTCAGGGGCCGCTGCCGACGATGGTCGAGCCTCTGACCGGATACTGCAGTTTGCCTTTTCCACCCACCACGCTTCGGAGGCGGAAAAGACGAATTTGCCGCTGGTGATATCGACCTGACCGCCGCCGAAATTGACGGCGTAGATGCCTTTGTCGATGGAGCGATGATTTCCTGCGGGTCGTGGCTGCCGTTTTTCCATAAAGGTGTTGGTCATGCGCGGCAGCACGATTGACGAGTAGCTTTCGCGCCGGCCGTTGCCGGTTACCAGCATGCCCATCAGGCGGGCGTTGGTTTCGTCCTGCATATAGCCGGTGAGAATGCCGTCTTCGATTAGGACGTTGCGGCGGGTTTCGTTGCCTTCGTCGTCGATATTGAGCGAGCCGCGCCGCTCGGCGAGGTTGCCCTGATCGACAACGGTAACGCTCGGGGGCGGCGACGCGCTGGCCGAGTTTGCCGGAGAAGGCGCTGGTTTGTTTGCGGTTGAAATCGCCTTCCAAACCGTGCCCCACCGCTTCGTGCAGCAGCACGCCCGGCCAGCCGCTGCCGAGAACAACAGTCATTTCGCCGGCGGGGGCGGGGCGGGATTCGAGATTGGTCAGCGCCTGTTTGACGGCGTGATCAACATAACCTTTGATTTGCGTGTCGCTGAAATAGTCCAAATTGAGCGGCCGCCACCACCGCCACTGCCTTGTTCGCGGCGGCCGTTTTTGCTGGGCGATCACGGTTACGCTCAGGCGCACCAGCGGGCGGATGTCGGCGGCGTGGCGGCCGTCGAGACGGGCGATATAGACCAAATCGTATTCGCAGGTCAGCCCGGCCATCACCTGCACGATGCGCGGGTCGGCAGCTTTGGCCAGCGCTTCGACTTTTGCAGCAGCGCCACTTTGGCGGGTGAATCAAGGCTGGCAATCGGGTCGGCATCGCCGTGGATGGGGGCAGCCGCCACTTTTTGCAGCGGCACGCGCACCGGACGGTTGTTGCCCGCCGCGCCGATCACGCGCACCGTTTCGGCGGCGCGGCACGGCGGCATCGGTCAGGCTGTCGGCATAGGCAAAAGCGGTTTTTCTCGCCCGAAACCGCCCGCACGCCCACGCCTTGGTCGATCTGAAAAGCTGCCGGACTTGACCATGCCTTCTTCCAGATGCCAGCTCTCGAAACGCGGTGCGCTGGCGGTAGATGTCGGCATAATCGACGTGGTGGGCGCCGATCAAATCAAGGCTGGCGGACAGGTTTTTCGGCACTCAGTCCGTGCGCATGCAGCAGCCGCTCGCAAACGGTATCGAACACGGAAAAAAATCATTCATAAACGCTTTTTCTGCAAACCGCTTTCAGGCTGCCTGAAAGCGGCGGGGAAAAAAGGCGCGATTATAGCCGAAACCGCCCGCCCAAGTGCCGGCCGACAAAAGCGGCAGATGCGCGAAAACGGCTTTCAGGCTGCCTGAAAAGCAGCAGAACGGCTGCGAAAAACATTTTTCATATTTTAAATATCAACACATTAACTAACTAATTCTTACCCTCTTTGCGCGTAAGCCTTTGCAATCAGCGCCGCTTTGGTTTACCGTAAAAACACGTCAACCCACCCAACAAGCGAAAACGCCATGTATCTGATTGCCGCCGCCCGCCACCATCACCACCCCGATTGGTCTTTCGGGTGCTGGGCTGTATCCGGAAGATTGGGCTTCCGGGCGTGCGGCAAAATCCAGTTTCACTACGCAAAAAACCTTTCGGAGTTCTGTTGAACCCGAAAGGTTTTTACGTTTTTGTCTGTACAAAACCTCAAAGGAGAAACCATGACTGCCAACCCCAACTCCCGCGCCTGCGCATCGCGATGCAAAAATCCGGCCGTTGAGCAGCGAATCGCAGAGCGCTGCTCAAACAATGCGGCGTCAAAATCAACTCTGTGCGGCGAGCGCCTGCTCGCCTATGCGGAAAAACCTGCCCTATCGACATCCTGCGCGTGCGCGACGACGACATCCCTGGTCTGGTCTTTGACGGCGTCGTCGATTGGGGCATCTTGGGCGAAAAACGTGCGGAAGAAGCGAACTGGCGCGGCTTGCAGCCGGTGAAACGGCGGATTACACCCTGCTGCGCCGTCTCGATTTCGGCGGCTGCCGCCTGGCGCTGGCTAGTCGCGCGCGACGAAGCCTACAGCGGCGCGACGACTTTGACAGGGGCGGCGCATCGCCACCTCATACCCGCAACTGCTCAAGCGCTTCATGGAAACGCGCGGCATCGCCTACAAAACCTGCCTGCTCGGCGGCGCGGTGGAAGTCGCGCCACGGGCGGGGCTGGCGGATGCGGTCTGCGATTTGGTTTCATCGGGGCGACGCTGAAGCCAACGGCCTGCGCGAAGTGAAACCGTATACCGCTCTAACGCCTGCCTGATACAACGCGCCGGCGCGCTTGCCGCAGAAACCCAGGCGCTGGCAGCGTGGCTGCTCACACCCGCATCCAGGGCGTGGCGCAGGCGCGCGAGTCCAAATACATCATGCTGCACGCACCCAAAGACAAAGTCGAAGCGGTGGTCGCGCTGCTGCCTGGCGTGGAAAAACCCAACCATCCTGCTGCTCACCCACGACAGCAGCCGTCGTCGCTGCACATGGTCAGCCAAGAAAAACCTCTTTTGGAAACGATGGAACAGCTCAAAGCCGTCGGCGCCAGCTCAATACTGGTGCTGCCATCGAAAATGCTTGCTGAGGATACCGCCATGCAAACCCTGAATTGGAACGAACTGAACGAAGCCGAACGCGCCGCCGCCTTACGCCGCCCCGCACAAAACAACGACGCCAACATCCGCGCTGCCGTCGCCGCAATACAAGAACAAGTGCGCACCGGCGGCCTCGATGCCCTGTTGGCTTTTGACCGAACGCTTCGACGGCGTGCGCCCCTGACAGCCTCGCCGTCGCCAGCGCCGCCATCGACGCCGCCTGTGCCCGCGTTTCCGACAGCCTGAAAAGCGCGATGCAGACCGCCAAAGCCAACATCGAGCGCTTCCACCGCGCGCAAATCCCGGTGAAATCGACATCGAAACCCAAGCGGGCGTGCGCTGCCAGCAACTCACCCGCCCCATCGCCAGCGTCGGCCTCTACATCCCTGGCGGCAGCGCCCTCTATTTTCCACCGTGCACTGCTCGCCGTGCCGCCAAAATCGCCGGTTGCCGCCGCATCACCCTGTGCAGCCCACCGCCGATAGCCGACGAAATCCTCTACGCCGCGCGGCTGTGCGGCATCGACAGCGTTTATCAAATCGGCGGCGCGCAGGCAGTGTTTGCCCTGCCTGCAGCAGCGGCGGCGTCCCCAAAGCCGAGAAAAATCTTCGGCCCCGGCAACGCCTACGTAACCGAAGCCAAGCGGCAAGTACAACAAAGCGGCACCGCCATCGACATGCCCGCCGGGCCATCAGAGTGTTAATCATCGCCGACGCAGCCGCCAACCCCGCCTTTGTCGCCGCCGACCTGCTCTCACAAGCCGAACACGGCGCCGATTCTCAAGTGATGCTGGTTACGCCCTCGCGCGAACTCGCCGCCAAGTCGCCCGCGAAACCGCCGCCCAGCTCGCCGCCTACCGCGCGCCGCCACCGCCCGCCAAGCGCTGGTACAACCGCATCATCATCGCCGACTGACCTCGCCGATGCGTCGCCATCAGCAACGCCTACGCGCCCGAACACCTCATCGTGCAAACCGCCGAGCCCACGCGCGCTCTTGCCCGGATTAGACAACGCCGGCTCTATCTTTCCTCGGCGCCTACTCGCCCTGAAAGCATGGGCGACTACGCCAGCGGCACCAACCACGTCCTGCCCACCTACGGCTACAGCAAAACCCATTCCGGCCTCGGCCTCGCCGACTTCAGCAAACGCATGACCGTGCAGGAACTCGCACGCGCTTCGCCGCGCTGGCGGCAACCGTCGAACCGTAACTCGGCCGCCGCCGAACGACCTCGACGCGCACAAAAACGCCTGCATCCGTGCGCCTGGCACAAAGACCAAATTGCACAAACGCATGACAAACCACCCACGCAAAACAGGAAGCTCCCATCCTCAGTGGGAGGGCTGCCGGGAGCAACTCACCGCGCACACTGCTTTGCCCGCGCCGCCAACCGTGGGACGCCTGCCCACACTCATCGACCTGCGACTCATCAGTCCGCGCGCAGCATCGGCGGCGCGGGCGAAGGTGGCTCAACGCCAACGAAGCCCCACCGCCCCGACATTCAGGGCTGCCTGCACCGCGCTCAACCGCTACCCCGAACCGCAGCCGCAGCAAGTGCTCGCCGCCTACGCCCGCTACGCTGAAGTACCGCCGGAAAACGTGCTCATCACGCGCGGCGGCGACGAAGGCATCGAACTGCTGGTACGCGCCTCTGCCAACCCGGCCGCGACGCGCTCATCTACTGCCCGCCCACCTACGGCATGTGCGCCGTCTCTGCCGCTGCCAACGGCGTTAGCGCGCTCACCGTGCCGCAACGCAGCCAATTTCCAGCTCGACCTGCCCGCCATCGCGCACGCACTCGACAGCCAGCCGGTCAAACTCATCTTCATCTGCAACCCCAACAACCCCAGCGGGCACCCGCCTCAACCGCGCCGATCTCGACGCGCTGCTCGCCATGACGCGCGGTCGCGCCATCGTCGTCGTTGACGAGGGCCACATCGAATACAGCGCTGCCGACACCCTCGCCGGCGAACTGCCGCGCCAACCGCACCTCTGCCCTCATCCGCACCCCTATCCAGCGCACGCGCTGGCGGCATTCGCTGCGGCTTCGTCCTCGCCAATCCCGAACTCATCAATCTCTTGGCAAAATCATCGCCCCCTATCCCATCCGACACCGGTCGCCGACATCGCCGCGCAAGCCTTGAGCGCAGCGGGACTCGCACAAATGCGGCGGCGGGTGGCAGACACCCTCGCCGCCCGCACCGCCCTGCAAAGCCGCCCTACAACAAAGCCCGCTGGTGCGCGAGTTTACGCAAGCGCCGCCAACTTCCTGCTCGCCCGCTTTAGCGACGGCCTGCCGTCTTCAACGCCCCGTGGCAGCGCGGCATCATCCTGCGCAGCCAGAAAACGCGCACGGCCGCCGCCAACTGCATCGCAGCATCACCGTCGGCAGCCACGCCGAAAAACGACACCCTCATCCGCGCCCTGCGCCAACTGGAGCAAACCGCATGACCCGCCCAACCCTCTACATCGACCGCGACGGCACACTCGATCGACGAGCCGAAAACCGACTACCAAATCGACAGCTTTAGAAAAACTGCGCTTCGAGCGCGACGTCATCCCGCGCTGCTGCGCCTGCAAACCCACTACCGCCTGGTCATCGTCAGCAACCAAGACGGCCTCGGCAGCGCCAGCTTCCCGCAGGCGAGCTTCGACGCGCCGCACGAAAAAATGCTGGAAACCTTCGCCTCACAAGGCATCCGCTTCGACGCGGTGTACATCTGCCCACACCGCGCTGAAGACGGCTGCACCTGCCGCAAGCCGCAAATCGGCTTGTTGCGTGACGAAATCGCCGCCTGCGCGCTGACCCCGCGCGCAGCTACGTCATCGGCGACCGCGACAGCGACCCAGCAGCTGGCACAAAACCTCGGCATCTAGCGGCCTGCGCTACCACCCGAACACCTCGGCTGGGCGCACATCGCCGAAAAACTGCTGCCCGTCGCCGCGACCGAGCGCCCGCCGCGCCGCGCCGACGTGCACCGCCAAACACGCGAAACCGACATCCGCATCCGCCTCGACCTCGACCGCGCCGGCATCAACCACATCCACACCGGCATCGGCTCTTCGACCACATGCTTGACTCAAATCGCCACCCACGGCGGCTTCCAGATGAACATCGACTGCGCGGGCGACCTGCACATCGACGAACACCACAGCATCGAAGACACCGCCCTCGCGCTCGGCGAAGCGCTGCGGCAGCGCGCTGGGCGACAAACGCGGCATCGCCCGCTTCGGCTTCGTCCTGCCGATGGACGAATGCGCGCCCATGCACGCTCGACTCTCCGGCCGCCCCTACTGCGCTTCAAAGCCGAATTCAAACGCGAACAGGTTGGCGGCTTTGCCACCGAAATGACCGAACACTTCTATCTCGCTCAGCCAAAAGCCTGATGTGCACCCTGCACCTTGAAGCGCAAAAGGCCGCAACGACCACCACAAAAATCGAGAGCCTGTTCAAAGCGCTTTGGCCGCACCCTGCGCCAGGCCATCCGCATCGAAGGCAGCGAGTGCCGAGCAGCAAGGGTGTTGTGAACAGATACTCTCCCCGCAGGGCGAAGCCCGCAGCGGGGAGGGCTGGGGTGGGGTGAGCGATATTGCTGATACAGCAAAATTGCTGATTTTTCAGTAAGTTAGCCCGCCACACATTTACATAACACCAACCCCGCTACCGCGTATGTAAACAAACAAAAACCTAACCCCAAAGACACCATGCCAAACCTCATCATCATCGACACCGGCTGCGCCAATCTCTTCTCCGTGCAAGCCGCCTTTGCCCGCCTCGGCTGCCGCGCCCACATCAGCGCCGACCCCGCCGCCATCGCCGCCGCCGACAAACTGCTCCTGCCCGGCGTTGGCACCGCTGCTGCCGCCATGCACAACATCGCGCGCGCGCCTCGCCGACCATCCGCCAGGCGCGCCAGCCGCTGTTGGGTATCTGCCTCGGCATGCAGTTGCTCGGCGAATACTCTGCCGAAGGCGACGTACCCGCCCTCGGTGTCCTGCCCGCGCGCACCGCGATACTCGACGCAGACGGCCTGCCGCTGCCGCATATGGGCTGGAACACCGTCCGCCACCAGCCCGAACATCCGCTGTTGAAGGCATCGCGCAGGATAGCCATTTCTGCTTCGTCCACAGCTACAGCATCGCCGTCGGCGCCTGCACCATCGCCGAAAGCCACCGGCAGCGCGCTTTTCCGCCGCCGTGCAGCAGGGACAACTTCACGGCGTGCAGTTTCACCCCGAACGCTCCGGCAAAAAGCGGCGCGCGTCTCTTGCATAACTTCCTGCACAACCTCTAACCCCTCAAAGGATTCCCCATGCCCGCCCTATCATCCCCGCCCTCGACCTTATCGACGGCAAAGTCGTGCGCCTACCAAGGCGACTACGGCCGCGCCACCCAATACACCGCTGACCCCGCCGCTACCCTCGCCGCTACGCGCCGCGCAGGCTCAAACCTCCTGCACCCGTCGATCGAGCGGCGCCAGAAGACCCAACGCGCCGGCAAACCGCGCTGATAGGGCGAATTGGTGGCGCAAGCCGCCTGCCCGATACAAGTTGGCGGCGGCATCCGCAGCGCCGCAGAAATCGCCGCCCTCTTGGACGCGGGCGCGGCGCGCGTCGTCATCGGCTCGATGGCGGTCAGGCAGCCTGAAACCGTCAAAAACTGGTTTGCCCGCTTCGGCGCGGCGCGACTGGTGCTGGCGCTGGACATCCGCATCGAAGGCGGCGTCAAGCGCGTCGCGGTAAACGGCTGGCAGGACACCGCCGCCTTGACGCTGGAAGAGACTATCGCTGCCTACCAAAGCGTCGGCCTCGCCCATGTGCTCTGTACCGATATTTCGCGCGACGGCACCCTCACCGGCAGCAACACCGCGCTCTACCGCGAGCTGGCCGCCGCGTTCCCCGACATTGCTTTTCAAGCATCGGGCGGCATCGGCACGCTGGCCGACATCCAAGCCCTGCAAGGCAGCGGCGTGGCAGGCATCATCGTCGGCCGCGCCCTGTTGGAAGGCAAATTCACCGTAAAAGAGGCTGTATCATGCTGGCAAAACGCATCATCCCCTGCTTAGACGTACGCGACGGTCAAGTCGTCAAAGGCGTGCAATTCCGCAACCACGAAACCATCGGCGACATCGTGCCGCTGGCGGCGCTACGCGGCCGAAGGCGCAGATGAGCTGGTGGTTTTACGACATCACCGCTTCCAGCGACGGGCCGCACCGTCGAAAAAGCTGCGCGGCGCGTGGCCGAAGTCATCGACATCCCCTTTTGCGTCGCCGGCGGCATCAAAAGCGTGGCAGACGCCGAACAAATCTTCGCCGACGGCGCCGACAAAATTCCATCAACTCACCCGCGCTTGCCGACCCGGCGCTGATAGAGCGCCTCGCCGCACACTTTGGCGTGCAGGCGGTAGTGGTTGGCATCGATTCCTGGCACGACGCCGCCAGCGACCGCTACCTGGTCAAACAATACACCGGCAGCGAAGCCGCCACCCGCCAGACCCGCTGGCAAACCGCCGCTTGGGTGGAAGAAGTCCAGCGGCGCGGCGCGGCGAAATCGTGCTGGAACATGATGAACCGCGACGGCGTGCGCCAGGGCTACGACCTCGCCCAACTCGCCGCCATCCGCCGCGTTTGCCGCGTGCCGCCCATCGCCCTCCGGCGGCGCAGGAAATATGCAGCACTTCCAAGAAGCCTTCGCCCTCGGTTGCGACGGCGCCCTCGCCGCTAGCGTCTTTCACAAACAACACATCCACATTGGCGAACTGAAGCGCTACCTCGCCGCGCAAGGCATCGCCGTGCGGGTAGAAAACGTAGGGTGGGTCTTGACCCACAAAAACAGCCGGTGGGTTAAAAACCCACCCTACAGCCACTGAAACCCAAAGGACATCCCCATGCTCAACCCCGACAACCTCGACTGGCAAAAACGACGGCCTCCTCCCGCCATCGTCCAAGACGCCGACAGCGGTCAGAGTGCTGATGCTCGGCTACGCGAACCGCGACGCGCTCGCGCAAACCCTCGCCGCCGGCCGCGCAACCTTCTCACTCACGCAGCAAACAGCGGCTGTGGACAGGCGAAACATCCGGCAACTACCTCCATCTCAAGGCATCAGCACTGACTGCGACAGCGACATCCCTGCTCATCCTCGCCACCCCGTCGGCGCAACCTGCCACACCGGCGCACAAAGCTGCTTCCATCAATTCGACGGCGCAGCCGAAACCCGACTGGGTATTTCTCGCCCGCCTCGAGGCGGCTTATCACCGCGCGCAAACGCGCCGACCCCGAAAGCTCCTACACCGCCCGTCTCTACGCAGCGGGCAGCAAACGCATCGCGCAGAAAGTCGGCGAAGACAGGCGTCGAAACCGCGCTTGCCGCCGCCACTGGCGATAAGGAAGAAACCATCAGCGAAGCCGCCGGCCTTGCCTACCATCTCACCGCGCTGCCGCAAAACGCCCGGCCTTTCTGGGCGGACGTTATCGGCAAACTCAAAGAGCGGCACGGCTAAACGGCAAAAGCAGCCTGAAAAAGTTTCAGGCTGCCTGAAACAATGGCATCTGCCGTATTGCTTCATTCGTTTTGATTTCGCTGAATGCGGCTTTCAGGCTGCCTATTGCGTATCCGCGAGGCTTTAGGGTTTGCGGTTGGGCCTGGACTCGCAGACAAAATAGCAGCTAGCCGTAACGAGTACATAAAACGTTATCCACATCGCAAAAATACGCAACACGGAATGCCAAGCGCTCGGGGCGAGCCGGAAGAACACGGCGATTGCCGCGCCGTCAAGATGCCGCTAACAGCGCGCGCAGGGGCGATATAAGCCCAAATCTTGTCGCGGGCATCGTCATACAAAGCCGACGAATGCGCCGGAATGTGGTGGCGAACAGGATAAGAGCATGGCGATTAGCGTGGTCGTCATAAACAACTTGACGAGTTTTTCAGGCTGCGCTTTCGTGCTGAGGCGGCCTGAGCTTATCGGCGCGGCGCTCAGGTTTTCGGGGACGAAAGCGGCCAACGTGCGGTCGTCGTGGTTGCCGTGCGACCAGAAAATCAGCCATGCTTCGAGCGCGGCGTCGGCGTCGACGCGCGCGAGCAGCGGAGCGGTTTCCTGCCACAGGGCCTGCCAGCATTCGGCCTGCGCCAGTTGGGCGTCGAGTGCCGAGTGGGGTCGGAAACGCCGTCGCTCATCAGCAGCAGGACCGGCGCGCCGTGGCTCTCGAAAAATGCGGAGTCGGGCGGCGGTTTCGCCGGCGCCGGCGGTATCGGCGGCGAGAAAACGGGTTTCGCCGGAATATTCGCCGCTGCCGGCGGCGCCGAGCAGGGTCAGGCTTTGGCTTTCAGGCGCCAGGCGGCGATGGCGCCGTCGCCGATGGCAGGCGGCGGCCAGCCAGCGCCGTCCGTCCAGCGGTATGAGCAGCGCCAGCAGCAGGGTGGCGGCCAGCTGGCGGCGCTCGGTGATGATTTCGTGTTCGGCTACGGCTTTATCCTGCGCGGCATCGGCGGCGGCCACGGCGGCGGCAAACAGCGGCTCCAGCACGCATCGGCGCTGGGTTTTCGTCGGTGGCCTGCGCCAGACGGGTGCGGATGTCGTCGTTTTGCAGCGCGGCTTTCGACGCTGCGTACGGCAGCCTGAACGGCGATTTCGAGCCGTAGCGCGAGAAGGCGGCGCTGCCGGCGCCGTCGGACACCGCCAGTACGGCGGCTTGGCTGCCGGCGTGCGAGAGTACGGCGAAGTCGTCGTCTAGCAGCTGCCGTTGTGGGCGTGGCTGCGGCCGCGGCGGCGGGCGGCGACGATGCGCCCGTGCGGGTGGCGATCAGGCGGCGGGCGCTGTCGCTTTGTAAAAACGGGTCGAGCCGGCGCGGGCAGGTGCGCCACAGACTTTTGGGGTCGGGGCTGATGTACAGGGTTTGTTCGGCGCGCTGCCGCGTCGGCGTAGAAGTGGCGCAGCAGGATGCTGCCGTGGCGGTCGGGCGTGCCGCTGATTTGGGCGTGTTCGGCGTCCCAGTTCAGGCCGCAGGGCGGGTCGAATTCCGATGCGCTCGGGCGGGAAAATCTCTGCGGGCAAGGCGGCGGCGTAGGCTTCGCCCTGGCGGCCGTTAGACGCGGCGGCAGTTTGGCCGGAGCGGCGGGTGGAGCCTCGGCGGGCGCGGAAGAGTGGGGAAGATCGGCATGACGGACTCGGCGGCTTCGGATTCGGTTGCGGATGTGGCGGGCGTGGTGTGCAGGTGCGGACGGCTGTGGTGCGCGCGTGCGGCACCCTACGGCTTTCAGGCTGCTTTTGGCTTTCAGGCTGCATGGGCAGCATTTCGGCAAAGACAAAGGGCGGTTCGGCGGCTGCGGTATCGGATGGCTTTCAGGCTGCCTGCGGGCGTCGTGCCCGTTGTGATCGTCGGCCAGCTGCCAGCCGTGGTCGCGGATTTCGACGTGATCGCCGAAAGGGCGATCGCGGCGGTGGTCGCGGCGGGAGAAGTGTTCGGCAAAGGCGGCGCTTTCGGCGGCATCCAGCGGGCTGTGGCTGAGGGCGTCGATGCTGAAGCCTTCGGCGTAGGCGGTGGTTGCGGTCGCGGGCGGCGCATAATCGGCGGCAAACTGCTGCCAGCTCTCTTCCAGCAGCCGCAGCAGGGTGGCGTGGCGGCGGATAAATTCCGCCAGCTGCTCTTTATCGGCCTGCGGCTGCCAGCTTTGCAGGTGGTGGGGGAGGATGCCGGTCAGCGGGTTTCTTTCGTGGGGGCAGGCAGCCTGAAAGGCGGTTGGGCGGTTTTCAGGCTGCCTGACGGCGGTGTTTGCGTTAGCCGCGCGAACGGGCGATGTCGAAGTCTTCGCCGCTGCTGCGTGTAGATGGTCTGCTGGCAGCCGGGGCAGGTCACTTCGCCGTCGCCGTCCACGCAGAAAGAGTTGGCCGCAGGAGCAGCTGGCCAGCCCGTAGCAGGGCGCCGCAGTGGGGATGAGCCGCCGCCGCCTTCGAGCATGGAGGTGGAGACGGTTTTGGTGTTGGTTCGCTGATCCGACCATTCGGCGAGTCGCGCTCGGCGGGATAGAGCGCCGGCGTAGCGGTAAACCTGAGCTGGCTTTTTGTTGAAAAGGATGCGCCCCAACGGGCAGGCGCTCGTATTTCATCAGATAGGCAGGCGGCTTTTGGCGCACAGGCCGGTGATGATGACGTAGTTTTCGTCCACCGCCGCCGCGTCGCCGAGGTCTTTAACCAAAGAGAGCAGCGGGTTGCCGCCGGCAGGGGCTTTGTCGAGCGTGAGCGGGGCGTCGATGCCCAGGCTGCGGCTTTGCGCGGAAACCGACTGCGAAATCCAGCTGATAAAGGCTTTGAGTCGGCTTCGCCTTCGGTGTTCAGGCGCAGGGTGGTGGCGGCTGATGCCGCTTAGAGCGACAAATCGGCAAAGGACCGATGCCGATGGAAACCAGCGTGGCGCGATGGTCGAAATCACGCCGCCAGCGCTCGAGGGCAGCCGTAGGGTCGTCGGTGGCTTTGCCGTCGGACATAAAATACACCAGCGGTTTGTAGTCGCCCTTGCGTTCGGCGCTGCCGCGCACCACCTGGCGATCGATTTCGTCCATCAGCACGTCCAGCGCCTTGCCGATAGACGTGCCCGAACCCATCGGCAGCCGCGGCGGGTAGAAAGAAAAACAGTTCCACCAGCGGCGCCAGCGTGCGCGCCACGCCGGCAAAGCGATCACCGAAAGATGCACCGTTTCCAGCGCTAAGGGTCGCTGCGCAGCAGGTAAGCAGCATCGTATCCCTTCCTGCATGCGGCGCAGGTTGTCGCCCGCCATGCTTTCGGAAACGTCTCATCACTAAAAACCGGCAAACGGCGCATGGAAAAACCCCAATTGGAAAAAGAAACGGAATTGCCACAGAAGCCGCCGCGCCATGGCATAATCGCCGCTTCCGCCGCAATCCGTGAAGAAAGGAAGCGATATGAAAATCCTGTTTGTCTGCCTGGGCAATATCTGCCGCTCGCCGCTGGCCGAATACATGATGCGCGACACCGCCGCCAAACGCGGCCTGATGCTGGAAAACCGCCAGCGCCGGCACATCCGGCTGGCGACGACGGCGAAGGCATGCACTGCGGCAGCGCCGATACTCGACGGCCTGGCATCGCGTCCAACGGTTTTACCAGCTGCCGCGTGCGCGAGAGCGATTTGGACGAATTCGACTCACATTACGGTGATGGACGACAGCAATCTGGCCGATATGCAAGCGCGCTTCGGCCGCCGGCCGCAGCAGATATTCAAAATCATCTGACCTGGTCGGCAACCGCCACGCCGACCATATCCCCGACCCGTGGTTCACCCGCAATTTCACCCAAACCCGCGACCTGCTCGCCGCCTGCTGCGAAGAAATCGCCGACAGGCTGCAGGATGGGCGGCTGTAAACGGCAGCAGGGTTCGAATGCGGCGCTTGCCGCGTTTGCCGTGCCGGAATGAGGCAGCCTGAGAAATTTTAAAAACGGTTTTTCAGGCTGCTCTCAAAATGTTCCTGATCATGCAGGCGGCGGATTTTGGTAATGGTTTCGCTGTCGGTATCGTCGATGCGCAGCAGGAAGACTTCGGTATTGCGCGGGCGCACTTGCAGTTCGAAAGTGCGGAAATGGTGCATGTCGATGCCGTGGTTGCGGCCGATCAGCTGCCACAGCAGCAGGCCGATCCAGAAGCCGTGGCCGAAAACGGTGTAATTGCCGTCGGGCGAGCGGCGAAATGGGCGCGGGTGTCGGCGATGCGGCGGTAGAACGATGCGAGCTGTCGTAGTCTTCGCCGTCGCGGTAGTCGGGATCGTTGCGCTGCCAGTGGGCTTCGGAGGAGTTGTTTGGGCCGGGTAAGTTTTGGCCGTCGATATGCTGAAGGAGATAGTTGACCCAGTGCAGATCAGTGCGCACTTCGGCTTTCAGGCCTGCTGTTCGAGGTAGGGGCGGGCGGTTTGTTGGGTGCGCGCAGGAATAGAGACGAATACGGCATCGGGCTGCGGAATTGTTCGGCGCAGCCATTAGGCAAAGGCTTGCGGCCTGGGTTTGGCCGGGAGTTCGGTGATGGGGATTTCGGCGTTGCGTAGGCTGACGCGAACCTGCTCGTGCGAGGGCATGGCGTTGGCGGCGCTTTGCGCGTAGCGGATAGGGCTAGATGTTTTTCATATTCTGGCTCCTTTCGTGTTGGGCGGAGGTGGGGCTTTCAGGCCGCCTGAAAGGGGATCGGAAGCAGCCCTCGAAAACCCAGGTTTCGCTTTTCAGGCCGCTTTGATTGAGACGTTTACTGCTTCGGCTTTTTCGTTGTATCTCGTCGATTTCGTTAAAGTTCAACATAACGGTAAATCTGGTCGCCCTGTTCTGGGTGATAGTGATGCCGATATTGGCTTGGTATTCTTCAACGGTGATTTTGCCGCCGAGACTTAGGAGCGGATGGCCGCCAGTTCCGCCGGAGCCGAGATAGACAAAGGTGTTTTCGCTGGCCCAGCCGGTTGGGAAGTTGCGGGTGGAAGTGGACATCACGTCGAGCGCCTTCATGCACCTGCGCCTGGTTGCTTGCCCATGCACAGCGAGCAGCCGGGCATTTTACGATACGGGCGCCGGCGCGCCCGGTAGAAAATACGCCGTAGTGGCCTTCCGTCCGACAACTCTTTGGCGCATCCATTTTTGCGGGCGGCGCCATCCACAGGCGCACCGGGGATGTCGCTCTTGCCTTCGGAGCAGCTTGGAGGCGGCACGTGAAGTGGCGATGTTGGTCGCGCACGAGCCGATGAACATTCGTCGATGACCGTGCCGGATTTTTCGACATAAAGCAGACGTCGTCGGGGTCGTTCGCAGGCGATAATCGGCTCTTTGATGTCGTCCATATTGATTTCGATAACGGCGGCGGCGTATTCGGCATGCTATCGGCTTCAAGCAGCGTGCAGCTCAGCCAGCCATTTTCGCCATGGCTTTGATGCGGCGCTCGAGGGTGCGCGGGTCTTTATGTAGCCGTCGGCAATCATGTTTTTCATCAACACGATATTGGACTGCGTATATACTCGATAATCGGCTTTTGTTGAGCTTGACGGTGCAGCCGGCGGCGGAGCGTTCGGCGGAAGCGTCGGTCAGCTCAGCACTGTTCGACTTTTCAAATCGGGCAGGCCTTCGATTTCGAGAATGCGGCCGGAGAAGATGTTTTTCTTACCGGCTTTGGCCACGGTGAGCAGGCCTTTGTTTGATGGCATACAGCGGAATGGCGTTGACCGTGTCGCGCAGGGTTACGCCCGGTTGCGAGCTTGCCATGAAACGCACGAGTACGGACTCCGGGCATATCCAGCGGCATCACGCCCGTTGCGGCGGCAAAGGCAAACCCGAGCCTGCAGGGAAGGAGATGCCGATGGGGAAGCGGGTGCGAGTCGCCGCCGGTGCCGACGGTATCGGGCAGAGCAGGCGGTTGAGCCAGGAGTGGATCACGCCGTCGCCCGGACATACGCCACGCCGCCGCGCGTGGAGATAAATTCGAGCAGCTCTTGTGCGGTCACGTCCACGGGTTTCGGATAGGCGGCGGTGTGGCAGAAGGACTGCATCACCATATCGGCGGAGCAGCGGGCAGGCGAGGTCTTTTAAGCTCGTCGCGGGTCATCGGCCGGTGGTGTCCTGCGAGCCGACGGTGGTCATGCGCGGTTCGCGTAAGTGCCGGGGCGCACGCCTGGCCTTTCCGCGGCAAATCCGCAGGCGCGGCCGACCATTTTCTGCGCCAGCGTGAAACCGGCATTGCTCGGCGGGGCTGGGCGGGCGGACTTTGTCGGACGCGGCAGGTTCAGCGCTTCGCGGGCTTTTTGGCGGTCAGGCCGCGGCCGATAATCAGGGTTGATGCGGCCGCCGGCCTGCAGCTTCGTCGAGCAAGACTTCCGAGTTTCAGGGCAAATTCGGCCACGGTTTCGCCGTTTTTCACGATTTTGCCTTCGTAGGGCAGGATGTCGACCACATCGCCCATTTTCAGCGCGGATACGTCCACTTCAATCGGCAGCGCGCCGGAGTCTTCCTGCGTGTTGAAGAAAATCGGTGCGATTTTGCCGCCGAGGCACACGCCGCCGAAGCGTTTGTTCGGCACAAACGGAATGTCCTGGCCGGTGTGCCAGATGACGGAGTTAGTGGCGGATTTTGCGCGAAGAGCTGCGCCGACCACGTCGCCGACGTAGGCAACGGGATGGCCTTTGGTTTTGAGCTCTTCCAAGAGCTTGATCGGGCCGACTTCGCCCGGTTTGTCGGGATTGATGCCATCGCGCGAATTTTTCAGCATCGCCAGCGCGTGCAGCGGAATATCGGGGCGGCTCCACGCATCGGGCGCGGGGGAGAGATCGTCGGTATTGGTTTCGCCGTCTACTTAAATACGGTAACGGTGATTTTTCCGGCACTTTTTCGCGCGCGGTAAACCATTCGGCGTCCGCCCACGACTGCAGCACGGCTTTGGCATGAACATTGCCTTTTTCGGCTTTCCCTGCACGTCGTGGAAAGAATCAAACATCAGCAGCGTGTGTTTCAAACCTTCGGCGGCGATGGGGCGAGCTTGTCGTTGTCCAGAAGCTCGATCAGGGGATGGATAGTTGCAGCCGCCGAGCATGGTGCCCAAGAGTTCGGTGGCGTATTCGGGGAAATCAACGGCTTGCGGCGCTGCCTTCGGCAACGGCGGCAAGAAAAGAGGCTTTGACTTTTGGACGCACTCGTCCACGCCGGGCGGCACGCGGTGGGCAGAGTCGACCAGAAACCCTGATGGTCTTCGCCGGCGGGCGGGTTTTTCAGCAGTTCCACCAGATCGGCGGTTTGCTGGGCGGAAAGGGGCAGGGCGGAATGCCAAGGCGGCACGCCGCTCGGCGGCGGCCTGGCGGGTACATTTCAACATTTCGGGTCTTTTCGTTCGTGTTTTTCTTGTGTGTCGCACACTCGGGCAAACCGGGCGCTTAGACGCTTGCATCATAAACCAATTTTACAAAACTTGGCAAATCCTTAATGGCGGCGGCAGGTGAACCATAATCTGCCAAGCCAAAAAGCCGTCAGCCGCCTGAAACGGATGGGGGCAAGGGCAGCAGTTTTTGCACGTTCGCTGCATTGCGATGCCAGCGTTGGCAGGTCGGTGCCGCGCAGGCGGCGGCGGTTTCGGCGACGCGGCGCAGATTGACGAGCGTATTGACGGTGCTGCCGAGTATAAACGGGCTGTCGGTTTCCAACACGATGCTCTCGGCCGGCAGCTCGGCGGCGGCGCGCTGCGCCTTGCGGGCATTGGGACTGAGCGGCAGCGAGCCGATGCCGATCAGCAGGCCGGCGCCGATGAGCGCGCGCGCTTCTTCCAGGCTGCCTGAAAAGCGTGGGCGATGCCGCCGCAGTCAAACGCGGTTTCGCGCAGCAGGCGCAGGATGTCGGCCGTGGCGCGCAGATTGTGCAGGATCACCGGACGGCGGTGCGCTGCGCCAGTTCGAGCTGGGCGCAGCAGCGGCCTGTGGACGGCTTTTTCAGGCATGTCCGGCCGCGGCAGGTGTCCAGCCCGATTTCGCCCACCCACAACTGCGGGTTCTGCCGCAACATGTCTTCCAGCTGCGCCAAACGGTCGGTAGCGGCTTTCAGGCTGCCTGAAAAACATTTCGCCGGCGTGCCAGGGATGGATGCCGAGCGCCAGCGCGCACGCACGCCGGCGATGTTTTTCAGCGCCAGCACCGCGGCCAGTCGGCGGCGCAGGCGGCGGAACGACGGAAGCCGTGGCATCGGCCGCACGCGCCGTGCCAGCGTTGCCGCCAGCTGCAGCGAATCGGGATAAACGGCATCGCCCACCAGCAGCGGGTCGGCCAGATGGCAGTGGGTATCGGTAAGCATGGCGCGATTGTAGCGCAGGGCGGCTAGTGGGCGGACTATCGGCACGATATGCCGCCCGGTTTTTCAGGCTGCCTGCGGTTTTACTCGAGCGCTGGCAAAGGTACAATGCCGCCCTTTTGCGATTTCAGACAAAGGCCGAACCATGACCGTAAAAACCCGTTTCGCCCCCAGCCCGACCGGCTATCTGCACATCGGCGGCGTACGCACCGCGCTGTATTCTTGGGCGTTTGCCCGGCACCACGGCGGCGAATTTCTGCTGCGCATCGAAGACACCGATTTGGAGCGCTCCACCGCCGAATCGGTGCAGATTATTCTCGACGGCATGAAATGGGTGGGACTGGATGCCGACAACGAACACCGCATCGTCTATCGGACCCAAAACTTCCCGCGCTATAAAGAGCTGATTCAAAAACTGCTGGCCGACGGCCACGCTTATCACTGCTATTGCAGCAAGGAAAGAGCTGGCCGCCATGCGCGAAAAAGCCGAGCGCGAAGGCACCGCCACCTACGATCGGCGCTGGCGCCCTGAGCCCGGTAAAAACCCTCGCCCGAAATCCCCGCCGGCCGCGAGCCGGTTGTCCGTTTCAAAACCCGATCGACGGCGTAACCGTTTGGCACGACTTGGTAAAGGCGAAATCGCCATTCCCAATGCCGCGCTCGACGATCTGATTATCGCCCGCGCCGACGGCACGCCCACCTACAATTTCTGCGTGGTCGCCGACGATTTCGATATGGGCATCACCCACGTGATCTCGCGGCGACGATCATGCGAACAACGACTCCCAAACAAATCAATATTTTCAGCGCTGGGCGTGAATCGCCGCATACGCCCACCTGCCGATGATACTCAACGAGCAGGGCTATTTTCCAAAACGCAGCGGCGACACTGTTGCCATCACCGAATTCGACAGCCTGGGCATCCTGCCCGAAGCCATGCTCAACTATCTGGCGCGGCTGGGCTGGGCGCACGGCGACGACGAATTTTTCACCATGCGCCAGTTTGTCGAATGGTTTGATCTGAAAGACGTTTCATCGTCCGCCAGCCGCATGGACGAAAGAAAAACTGTATTGGATCAACGGCGAACACATCAAAGTTACCGACAACGCCGCGCTGGCCGAACTCATCCGCCCGCGCCTGGCGCGCAGGGCATCGCCGCCGCCGAACGCCCCGCGCTGTCCGACGTGCTGGCGCTGGTGAACCGCCAAAGATTTGAACGCACTGGCCGGCGAATGCGCCTATTTTACCGCAAAGCCGTCCGCCGAAGCCGACGTCGCCAAACACTGGGGACGACAGAAGCGTAACGCATGCAGCGCTTTGCCGCCAAACTCGAAGCGCTGCCCGATGGCGGCTGGACGGGCTGAAAGCATCCGCTGTTCAAACCCTTCTGCGACGAAGAAGGCATCAAAAATGGGCAAACTCGGCATGCCCCTGCGCCTGACGCCGTCTGCAGCACCGCCAAAAACCCGTCGGTCGATGCCGTGCTGGCGCTGATCGGCAAAGAAGAAGTGCTGCGGCGGATGCGCGGGTTAGACCCGCTGCGGTAACTTATAAATTAAAACCAAATAATGTTTTGCGCTTGTTGAGTGGAGCTGTTTTGCCATGATTACCTACCTGATGAAATATATCTCAATCTCGATTGTGTCATGCCGACAGATGAAGAAATCGGGCTGTCTTTTTATCAGGAAAATTCATGACGATAACATTTATTGTGAAATATATGAATGAGAGGAAATATATCTTTAGCAAATTTGTTGTTATCAGAAAAATGCAGGCCGCAAAAAGATATTCGTCGCCTGGCCATAAAAGCTGTCAGAAGCGAGTCTATATTGTTTGCACTCGATTGCTCGTGTCAAAAACCTTATTGATTTCTTTGCGAGACAAGGATACAAATGGAAAAAGAGGAGACGAATGACGATATGCTTGATGGCGGAATGATATTCAGATTTTATTAATGACAAGTGCAGGCAATTGAATGTGGTCATTTTTCGCACGATGCAGAATACGTGTTTTTATATGAAAAGACCGATGACAGGTTTTCGCGAGTTTTCGCGTTTTGGGTGGTAGCGATGATTTCGAGCATAACCGGATATCTTCTGACGAATTGATAAAAGCAGCCTGAAAGCCGGTTCACACGGTTTTCAGGCTGCTTTTTCTGTTTGAAGGTTTTCCGTTCGCGCATTTTAAAGTAGTTTGCGCAAACCCTTCCGCGGCCAGCGGCTGGCGGCCGAGCAGGGGCGGGTGAAGGGGCGGGGTCGGCGCAGGAGCCTTGTTGCAGCAGGCGGATGCTGTCGGGGCTGAGAAAACCGTTGCTCAGAAGATTGGTGAGCGGCAGCACGTTTGAGCAGGGTTAGGGGAACGGGCAGGATTGCGGCGGGGGCTTTGCCGTGCAGGGTGCGGCGCAGGATGGCGAGATAGCCGGCGAGCGTGGTTTTCAGGCTGCCGGCCATTTCGACAATGCTGCCGGACGGGGCGGACAGCAGCGCGACCAAGCCGTCGGCAACATCTTCGACGTGTACGGGCTGCAAATCGGAAAGGAGCCGCCGGCGGGCAGGGGCAAAACGGGTAGGCGGGCGAGTTGGATAAACACAATCTCGCAGCTGGTTGCCGCCGCGCCCGTACACCACCGACGGGCGGGCGATGGTGGTGTTGATGCGCTCGGCCACGGCATCGTCGCCGCGTCCTTTGCTGGCGAGAAAGGGGGCGAAATGGGCGGCGTCGGCGCCGAGTGCGGAGAGCTGCACCCAGCGGCGCACGCCGGCTTCCTGCGCCCAGGCGGCCAGCAGGGCGGGCGTGCGGTGGTGGACGGTTTCAAAAACGCCGGCATGGCGGCTCATCACGCCGACGCAGTGTGATAAGCGCGTTGCAGCCTGCCAGCAGCGCGCATGGCGGCGGCTTGGTTCGCGTAAATCAATTTCGGCATGCGACGGGGTGCGCACGTTGTGGCCGGCATCACGCAGACGGCGGGCGGTGCGGCGGCCGATAAAGCCGCGGCGCCGAGCAGCAGGATATTCATGGGCTTCCTTGTGTTTGGGGATGGGCAGCCTGAAAAGGGCTGTCGGCGGTTTTCAGCTGCGCAACTCCGCTTCGCTACGCAGGCTGCCTTTGGGCTTGGGCGGGAATGTTAAGCGCCAAACATTTGGTTTTTCAGGCTGCCTGAAATTGGCGTAGCCATTGGGCGCGCACGCTCTTGCGCGCGCTTCGCTGGTGTGGATATCGGGCGCGGCGGCGTTGCTGCAGCAGCCGGATAACAGTCGGGCTGGGTGTGGGATTTTGCCGCAGCAGAAATTGCAGCACAGGCAAGTTTCTCGTCGCCGCCTTTACCTGAAGGCTTGGCGGTACCAGTATTCCGCCCGCCGTGTTTTGCCGGACTTGTCCAATAAATCTGCCAGATTGCTGACGGCAGACGAATCGCCTGCGCGAATGGCGCGGCGGTACCAGCGCACGGCTTGGCAGCAGTTTTTGCGCGGTGCCTTGGCCGTATTCGCGCACACGGCAAGCAGGTTGTAACAGTCTGCTTCGCCTGAGGCTGCGCCGCGCTGCAGAGCAGGCGAGGCTTGCATCCAGTCTTCGTTTTGGTAGGCGGTTAGGGCGTTTGGATAGTGGGACATGGGGATCTCCTTCGGCGTGGCAGGCAGCCTGAAAACAGTTTGGCCGGATTTTCAGGCTGCCTGCGTCCTGGTATTTCATCAGCAGCCGGCGGGCGGTGGCGTTTTGCTTGGTGCAGTAAGCCTGCATCTGCTGCGGGTTGTTGCGGATGCGGCCGACTTCGCAGGCGCGCAGGGCGGTGAAGGCGTGCAGCCGGCTTTTGCACGGCTTCTTTTTGGCGGCGTATTTGCCGGCAACCAGCGCTTTCGCAGCGGTTTACCGCGCGCAGGTGGGTGTCGACTTTTCCGGCGGCAGCACGTCGGACTGCCGGTTCGGGCAGGGCATGGTGAAAACCATGATTTCCATATTGTCGCGGAAAATTTGTTCGCATTGTTCCAGCTCGCCGGCGGCAGCGATCAGGGGGCTGGCGAGCAGCAGGGTGAGCAGAGCTTTTTCATGGTGCTTTCCTTTGGTTAAGGGTGGGGGAAAAGGGTTGGTAGGCAGCCTGAAAAACGGTCGGACAGGCTTTCAGGTTGCCAATTCAGAACCGGCGCCGCTTGGCGGGCGGGATATGGCGAGACGCCGTCTTCGCACTGCGGGCGCGGCAGCAGCCAGCGCGGCAGGCGGTAGCGGTTGCGGGCGAACAGCGGGTAGCCCCAGTCGGCGACGGCGCAGCAGCGGCAGGTTCCAGATGCGGCAGGGGCGGCCTTCGCATTCGGCGTACATCAGGCGCAGTGCGCTCATGCCTTTTGAGAACGGCGCCGTCGCTGCGGACGATATGGATATAGGTCATGGCGTCGTTCGGGCTGATGCCGTATTGCGCGAGCTCGGTTTCGCTGCCCTGCACGGGCACGGCTTTCAGGCTGCCGCTGCGGTTTTTTTCCAGCGTTAGCGCCATTTCGCGCACGCACAGCGGGCATTGGGCGTCGTAGAAAATGGTGTGTTGTTTCATATTTTTGGTTCCGTTTTTGGGTAACTGCGTTGGAACTTCGCTTTCAGGCTGCTTGCGGAGGCTTAGGCAGGGGCGAAGGAGGCGGTGAGCAGGGATGCGGCGGTGCACAGCACGACCAACTTCAGGGTATCCGGCAGGTAAGAAATAAAAGGGGATAAACCGCGCCGCCATGCCGCTGGCGTCCCGCACATGCGGCGCAGAAAAAGCCGGCTGCATTGCGGTAGGGGCGGATAAGGCAGAGTATCAGTCCGCACAGCAGCGCAAGGGGCGAGCCGACGGTGGCGCCTATCAGCATAAACAACAGCAGATTGCTTGCCATCTGTACCAAATCGGCTATCAGCGCCTGCGGAAAGGGATACAGAGCCGGCAGCGACAGGCCAGCGTCGGCAAACGGCAGATAAAACAGCAGATAGACAATGCTGCCTGCCGCACCGCCGCCGGTGGCGTAGAACACCAGCAGGTTGAAAACAGGATAGTCGCGGTCGGAATCGCCCATGGCACAGCCTTTCCAATCAGAAAATACGGTGTGGCGCCTGGGCTGTTTGCCACCCTGCAGGCAGCCTGAAAAGGGCTGGCGGGTTTTCAGGCTGCCTGAAACGGCCATCAGGCGGGTTTCATCACCATCAGGAAATAAATCACCAGCGTGGCGCAGAAGGCGGGGTAGCCCAAAAGCTCCCAGATTTTCGCATAACGCCAGTATTGCGCGGGCATGGTACCGCCGCTTTGCTGCGCCGTTTGTGCGATTTTTGCCATTTTTACCTGCAGCCACACCACCGGCAGCCAGCACGCGCCGCACAGGGCATACAGCGCCAGCGTCATCACAATCCATTTCGTATCCCACGCCCAGCCGGCTTTTCCAAATCATCCAGCTGCCCGAAGCGAGCTGGAATATCACCGTGGGCGTGGTGAACCACCAGTCGGCCTTCACCACCCAACGGCTCACCACCGACTGCGCTTCCAGCGAGCCGCTGCGGTTTGCCCAAAAGAGATAAAACGCCGTGCCGAAGCCGGTGCCCACCATCAGCGTCGCCGACAAAATATGCAGGGTTTTCACGATTAAATAAGCACTCATTTCCGTCTCCTGTTCGCGTCAAACAACAAACATCACCGCCGCAATCGGCACATTCTTCACCAAAGGCGCAAACGGATGCGCCCACATCTGCGGCAGCCTGAAAGCGACAATCGCGCTATATACCAGCACAACCGCCGCCTGCGCCGCCCAAAACCACGCCCGATGCCGCAGCCGCGTGGCGCAGCCCAGCCCGAAAAACACGTCCAACACGCAGGAAAGCGCAAACAGCGGCACGCGGATAGAGCAGCCTGAACGCCCACCTGCGCGAGCAAATCCACACGACTGCGGCAGCGCAAACAGCGTGGTTGAATGCCGCTCCACAGCCATAAAAAGGCGATGGAGCAGACCAGATAGTTTTTGGTTTTCATGTTTATTCCAAAATTTCTGTTAAAACAGAAATAGAGTATTAAAAATTTTGCGATATGGGGACTGTCTTTGTTAAAGCCTTCGGCTTTCAGGCGTTGCCCCATCGGTTCGCACAAAGGCAGCCTGAAACGCGGTTTCAGCGCCTTGGGCAACACAATGGCAGATAAAATCGCCGCCGACAATCCACCCACGCAGGGCAGTCCACACAGCAGCTAGTGCCGTCATGCGCCCAAACCAGCCCCATCGCTGCGCTTGCCAACGCGCCCACCGCTACTGCCAAAGCCACGTTGCTCCCCGAATACCCGCGCGCAAAAACGCCAGCAGCACGCCGCACAACGCAGCAGGCAGCGTGCCCATTGCCACGCCCAAAGCCATGCCCAGCAGCCACAACTCCCCAACCCCTGCGCCAAAAGCCTGCCCGATTGCCAGCAGCACCAGCAATCCGCCCGCCGCCGCCCAACAGCGTAAACACGGCAATCACCCGCGCATTCGGGTATTCAGGCTGCCTTTTGGCAAGATAGGCATACGCCGACACGGCAAGCGCAAGGGCGGCTAAGGGAAAAATCATCAGTGTCAGCGGTTTGCCTTTCAGGCTGCCTGAAATCGCGGTACTGCGCCTAACGCAGCAGCTTCTGTATTCCCGCGCCCAGTTTCAGGATTTTGGCCATCGCGCCCACCGACAGGCGCAGCATTTCGTTGGTCCAGGCGGTGAGCGTGCCGATAAAGTCGCGGGTTTGGCTGATGCGGCGGCGCACGTCTTCGTTTTCCTGGGCAAACTCGGGGCTTTCCATCAGCGTTTGCAAAAACTGCAAAGTCGGCTCGATTTCGCGGCGCTGGCGCTCGGCAACAATGGTGCGAAACAGCGTCCATACATCGTCGGAAGTGGAAAAGTGGTCGCGCCTGTCGCCCATAATGTGCACCGTCTGCACCAGCTGCCAGCTTTGCAGCTCTTTAATGCTGGTGCTGACATTCGAGCGCGCCACGCCGAGGGTTTCGACGATTTCTTCGGCATTCATCGGCCGCCCGATGATATACAGCGCGCGTGGATCTGCGCCACGGTGCGGTTCACGCCCCATTTGGCGCCCATCTCGCCCCAGTGCAGGACGAATTTTTCGGTCGGATTCAGTTTCATGGCGCGCAGTTTGATTGCGGTTATTTCTGTCAATACAGAAATAAATGTTTTTGTGTAGGGGAGTATTGGGGCAGCCTGAAAAGCCAGGTTGGTGTGATGGTGCGCGGTGCGGCACCCTCACAGTTGTTTTCACGCTGCCGCGCGTGATGCGGGCAGCCTGAAGTCTGTTGTTTGAATCGAAATGCAGCCTGAAAAGGTGAAAACGCTTTTCAGGCTGCTTCGGCGGGTGAGGCGGGATGCGTTTTGCTGCGAATCCCGGCAGGGCAGACGCTTTTTCAGGCTTCCTACATGGCGCCGTAGTTGGGGCCGCTGCCGCCTTCGGCGGGTCCATTCGATGTTTTGGCCGGGGTCTTTGATGTCGCAGGTTTGCACTGCACGCCGTTGGCGGCGTTGATGCGCAGCCTCGGGGCGGCCGTTTTCTCGACGATTTCGTAAACGCCGGCGGGCAGTAGCGGGTTTCCGGGCTGGCGTATTCGCGGTAGTTGAGACTGATGGCAAGCGCGGGGTCGCGCAGTTTCAGGTGTACGGGTTGGTTTTTCTTCGTGCGACAGGTTGGCAAGAAATACGCTGCTTAAGCGGTCGAAACCGATTTTCGTTGTCGGGCTTGGGGGTAGTCGATGGGGCGGCAGGCGGCGGCTCGAGGCTGCCGTGGTCGGTGCCGTGGTGTTTGATCGTCCACGGCGTGCGGCCTTTGAATATATATTGTTCGAGCGCGGTGTGGCAAAGGCCGGCCACATGCCCCATTTGAAGGAAGGGCGGATGTTGCGGGCGGCGTAGAGTTCGCGGTAGAGCCAGCTTTGCTCGAAAAGCTGCTGGTAAGCGGCGGCTTCGGGATTGCTTTCAGGCTGCCCTTCGCTGGTATCGGCCAACAGCGGCAGCAGCGCTTCGGCGGCGAGCATGCCGGATTTGATGGCGGTGTGGGTGCCTTTGATGCGCGGTACGTTGAGAAAACCGGCGCCGTCGCCAATCAGGGGCGCCGCCGGGGAAGCTGAGTTTGGGCAGGCACTGCAGGCCGCCTTCGACCAGCGCACGCGCGCCGTAGACGATGCGGCGGCCGCCGGCGAGCATCGGCTGCACGGCGGGTGGTTTTGAAACGCTGGAATTCTTCAAACGGCGAGATAGGGGTTTTGGTAGTCGAGCCCGACCACAAAGCCGATGGCGATTTGGTTGTCGTCCATATGGTAGATAAACGAGCCGCCGTAGGTTTTGGTATCGAGCGGCCAGCCGGTGGTGTGCACCGCCAGCCCGCTTTGCGACTGGCCGGGCGGCACTTCCCAGATTTCTTTGATGCCGATGCCGTAGGGTTTTGCGGCTGGCTGCCGGCATCCAGCTGAAGCGGCGGACCAGGGTTTTTGGTCAGCGAGCCGCGCGCCTTCGGCAAACAGGGTTTGCTGCGCGTGCAACTCCATCCCCGGCTGGTAGTTGTCCCCGTGCGTGCCGTCTTTTTCCACGCCCATATCGCCGGTGGCAACGCCTTTAACCGAGCCGTCGGGGGTGGTGAGACGCTGGGCGGCGGCAAAACCGGCATAGATTTCGACGCCGAGGTTTTCCGCCTGCTCCGCCAGCCAGCGGGTCAGCAGGCCGAGGCTGATGATGTAGTTGCCGTGGTTTTGGAAGCTGGGCGCGGTAGGCAGCCTGAAAGCACGTTTTTGGTGAGAAACAGCATCTTGCTTCGCGCACCGCGCAGGTGAGCGGCGCACCGGTTTCGCGCCAGTCGGGCAGCAGCTCGGTGAGCGAAACCGGATCGAGCACCGCGCCCGAGAGCACACTGGCGCCGACTTCGTGCCTTTTTCCAGCACGCAGACGCTGATGTCGCGTTCTTCTTTTTCGGCAAGCTGCTTGATGCGGATGGCCGCCGCCAGCCGGCCGGGCCGGCGCCGACGATCACGACGTCGTACCGCATGCCGTCGCGTTCGGTTTCAGGGTTCTGCGGTGTTGTCCTTATGGTTTTGTGTTTGTGTTTGGCGCCGCCGCTTTTCAGGCAGCCTGAAAGCCTGCGGCGGCGCTTTGTGCTAGAGTGGCGGCTGTTTTTGTTTGATTGGAGAAAGACGCCGTGTTGCCTCACGCCCGATTTCTGCTGCCCGCCGCCTGCGCCCCTGCTCTTGGCTTCCTGCGGCGGCGCGCCCAAAAAGCCGGTCGTCCCAAAATTCAGGCCAAGTCGTCTGCCGGTCGCAGCGGCAATGCGGCTGCCGGCGATCATGCGCTGATTGCGGCCGCCGAGCGCAAGCGGCGGCAAGGCGCGCGTGGTGCTGGAGCAGGCGCGCAAAATGACTTTGTTCGAGCGCGTTATTGTTGAAGGGCGGCTGCTGGGACTATCTGGATTTGGTGTTTACCCGCGCCGGCGTGCCGCGCAACAGCCGCTCAACTGCATGTACAAAGGCAGCCTGAGAAGGCGGCCCCTATGCCGACAGCAGCAAATCCGCCCCGGCGACTGGCTGTATTATATGAACTACGACTACCGCGGCAACGAACACAGCGGCCTGTTTGTTGGCTGGGTGGACGAAGCGCGGCGGCGGGGTTTGGTGCTGAGCTACGCCGGCGAAAACCGCCGCGAGCCGGCGCGCTATAAGGTTTACGATTTGAGCAGCGTCTATACCATTATCCGCGCGCCCTGAATGCCGTTTGCGAAAAGGCAGCCTGAAAAGATTTTCAGGCTGCTGCTGGTGGCGAGCGCCTTTTCAGGCTGTTTTGGGTCGGAGAAGCAGCCCTGAAAAGGTTTCAGGCGGCGCTAAAGCGGCGCTGGGCAAACGGACGGCTGGCGCGCACGTTCCAGCCTTCCTGCGCCGCCAGTTTTTCCATCGCGTCCAACAGCTGGTTGCCGGCGCCCTGGCCGCGCAGGCTGTCGTCCACATGGGTGTGGAACACTTCGATGGTGTGGGCGTTCAGGCGCCGCCACTAGCTTCCGCCAGCAGTTTTCCTGCTTCGTCGCGGTGGACCAGAGCCTGGGCTTCGCGGACAAACTACAAAGGATTCATCGCTTTCTCCCGTGGCCGAAAAAGCGTATTGTATGTTGCCGCTTAGGGCAAGCGCTTTCAGGCTGCCTCTGTGGGGCAGCCTGAAAGTTTAGTCCGCCGCCAGATGGCAGCCGGGGGATTTTGAGCGCGCGCCGGCGGTATTCGACGGACAGGGCGGCTTCGTTTTTCGCCGCCGCGCCCCTGCGCACCGCAGCGCGGCTTTTTCTTTCTGATAGGCGGCGCTGTTTTTCCTGACAGCGGCGCAGATTTTCCGCCTGCACCGCCTTTGCTTGGCGCGATTTCCTGCTGCGCGGCCTGCTGCAGCGTGGCGGCTTCGGCATCGTCGATGCGGCGGTAGGCGGCTTTGCCCATCTTCAGCGTGGCGCCGTCGTCCGAAAGCTCAGCGCTTCGCCGCCGACAGCGCGAGCACCGCCTTTGTCCTGCAGGCTCAAGCGCCTGGCTGCTGCCGCTGCCGCCCGAGCGCGTCGTCTTTGAGCAGATAGCTGCCGTCGTCGGTTTTTGGATTTGAATCAGGGTATTGGAAGAGCGTTTTCCATCTTCCAATAGCCTTCAGTAACGCTCGTGGCCTTTGCTGCAGGCGGCCAGCAGCAAAACGGTAAACAGGGCAAACGGTTTTTCACGGCGAAACTCCTTAAACGTGGATGGAAAAAGGTTTTCAGGCTGCCTTACGAGCGAGCAGCCGCGGATTTGTCGGGTTTTTGGCGCGGTATTCGGCTCAGGCGCTGGTGCTGCTCGACCACTTCGCTCCACACTTCTTTGGGCGTGGTGACATCGGGCTTGCCCAGCGCCAGCTTGCGGTTGGCGTATTCGGCCAGCAGGCTTTGGCAGCGGCGGCGGTTGTTTTCCCTGCTCGGCGGCGGCGGACTGCGCTCTGCGCGCGCAGCGCTCGATTTCGCTGTCGGGGAGACGGCGGTAGGGCGCGTCGGCCAGTTGCAGGGGTTTCGGCCGTCGTCCGAGAGCGTCAGCCGGCTGCCGCCGAGTGTTGCTCAGGCGTGCCGTCGGCCAGCGCGAGCAGGGTTTTCGTCGGCGGGATGGGCGCTCAAAACATCGCGCCGCAGCCGGTGAGTTGCCGTCGGCGCTTTTGCCGATTTCGAGTACGCGATAGGGTCGGCGCCCTTGGCGGCGGGCTGCCATGGCCGACGTACGGCGGTCGTGCGGATTGCCGCAGGCAGCCAAAACAGGGGCGGCGCACAGGGCGGAGAGTTTTGTTCATGCTCGGATTCCTGAAAAATAGTCACAAAAGCGCTTGAAGCAGCCTGAAAGCGGTGTTTGGGTGCTGGCGGCAGCCTGAAAACGAGTCTCGGCGCTTTTCGGGCTGCCTGGACTGTTCGCCGCACAGCGCCAGCAGCCACAACAGCGCGGTCATTACCAGCGCCAACAGCTGCGCCGCCGAACCCAGGTCTTTGGCGCGCTTGGCCAACGGATGGCGTTCGCTGGAAATATAGTCAATGGCCGCTTCGATGGCGGATTGAGGGGCTTCGGTAATCAGCGACAGACACGCCCAAGCAGCATGCGCACCGGCGTATCGAAATCCTCAGAAAATAGCAGCAGCACCAGCGCGGCGTGCAGCCACACCAACTGGCGGAAGGCGGCTTCGTACCGGGCGGCGGCCAGGCCGTCGCGCGAATAGCCGAGGGCGGCAAAGATGCGTGCCAGGCCGCGTTTGCCAGGTTTGTTCGAGGGTGAGGTTGGGCTGGGGATTCATAGTCGTTCCCTGATAAAAGGGGTAAAAAGCAGCCTGAAAACGCTGCAACGGGCTTTCAGGCTGCCTGAGACCGACTATTTCTGCCGTTTGAGCCATTGCCATTGGCCGGAAAGGGGCGTCTTGGACGGCTTTTTCTTGGCTTCGGGGTCGGTGATGCCGGCGGTAATCTGCTGGTAGTCGAGGCTGACGGTGGGTTTGTCGAGGGTGCCGCTGATGCGTACCGGCAGCGGCGGCGTGCCTTCGCCGTTGTGCAGCAGGATGCTTTCGCTGACGGTGCCTTCGGCAAGATTGGTTTCGCCGTTGCCGCTCATATCGACGGCGGGGTCGGTCAGGCGGGCTTTGACGGTGTTGCGGCTGATGCCGTTTTCAATCGTGCTCCAGCTCGAAGCGGGAAAACGGTGGGCGGTGGGGCCGCCGCCTTTTTGTCGAGCAGGCCCTGCGCCAGCGCACGCAGGTTGATGCCGAGCCATTGGCCGTCGGCAACGTCGAATTTCAGGCTGCCGGAAAGGCTGGCGAGCAGCTCGCGGCGACCGGAGCCTTTCGCCGACAGATCGAAAAATAGCGCGGCCTTTGCCGCTGATGGCGCCGTAGCGCAGCAGATCCCGCAGCATCGGCAGCAGTTCGACGTTTTCGGCGTTTTGTTTCAGGCGGTATTCGGTGGGCATCGGTGTTGCGCACGGTAAGGCTGCCGCCGGTGCGGCCCGTTGCTAGAGTTCGGCCGACAAAGGATCGAGCGGGCTTCTTCGGCGTCGGCGTTGAGTGGCGGCGATGTTTTCGACGTTCAGCCCCGGCAGTTCGAGCATGCCCAGCGCCAGATCGACTTTTGAGCTTGAGTTTGCGGTCGTGCCATTCGGGGTAGGGGCTGGCGGCGGTTTCGCTTTGCAGCAGGTCGAGATAGGGCGCGGCGTTGAGTTTGGCGAGATTGGCGCTGCCGCTGATATCGTCGCCGCTGCGGGAAAATTCGATTTTGGCCGGCTGGCGGTCGAACAGCCCATGGGCTTTAAACCGCCAGTTGCCGCTGGCGGGCAGTTTTCAGGCTGCCTTCCCATTCGGAAACGAAGCGCTGGCGGCCGTCGGCGCCGTTTTGCTGGCTGATGAGTTTGAACTCGGGCACCGAGAGCGTGCCGTCGCGCCATTGGGCGCTGCCGTCGAGCGAGGCTGAGCGGATCTTGGCCAGGGGCTCGGTTGAGATTGAACACGGTTTCGTCGCTGCTCCACACTTTTAGCCGCTGCCGCTGACTTTGCGGCTGGTAAGGGTGCCGTTGTAGCGGCGGCTGCCTTCGGCGGCGGTGAAAACTGGCGTTGAGGTTGCCGATGGTGCCGCGGCCGTTTTGCCACGCGGCGGCATCGGCGCTGAGATTCAGGCTGCTGTCGTAGCGTTTTGCTGTTGAGGGTATGGTGGTTTTGTCGGCCGCGGGCGTGCCGCCGGCAAAGCGCAGCGAACTTTTCAGGCTGCCTGAAAGCCGTAGCTGTGTTCTTCGCCCGAAAAATCGGCGGCCAGATCGGGCAGCGAGAAGGTTTTGCCGATCCCAGCCGACGGTGCCGGCGCGCTGATGTCCAGCCGCAGGTCTTGTTCTTCGAGCCGTGCGCTCAGGGGTGTAGGGCTGGTTTCAGCGTCGGCGCGGGTCATGGTGAAATCGACGGCGCCCAGCTGCCAGCGGCGGCCGTTTTCGCGCAGGGTAAGGGTGCCGTTGCGGATATTGACGCGGTTGAAACGCGGGCTGGGACGCGCGGCGGTTGGAGCTAAATCGGCGATGTCCCACGCCTTCGTCGTTGATATTGATGTCGGCGCGGACGTTTTCGAGAGTGAGTTTTTCCACTTCCGGCTCGTCCCACAGGCTTTTCCACGCCATGCCGATGCGGATTTCTTCGGCTTCAAAGGCGGTGCGGTCGCCACCGGCTTCGCTCAGCTCGGCGCGGTAAAGGGTAACAGTGGGGCGGGGAAAGACGACGGTCGATGCGCTCGGCAAAGCGCACGGTGCAGTTTTTGCCCTGCAACGCAGCCTGCGCTTCCAGCTGCAGAGTGTCGTGTTCGGACAGGCGGTGAGAGCGAGGCATAGGCGCCGGTGTAGATGCGGCCAGCACCAGCGTGCAGAGCCGGGATGCGGATCCATTTTGCCGTGGGTGTGGATAAATGCGCACGCTGGATGCAATACGGTATCGGAACAGAACATTCTAGCATTAAAGCCGCCTTTGCGCGGCGCAGCAGCCGTCAGTACAGCGAAACGCAATGCCAAAAAGACGGCGCGGCTGCGCCAGCGCCACGCGCGTTTTCAGGCTGCCTGTGCTGAGATTCGGCCTTTTATCCCCGCCGCCGAAGGCTTTGCAGCCGCCGGCCAGCGTGAAACAGCACGCATGAACACTAAACGCGTCCTGACCGGCGTTACCACCACCGGCATCCCCATCTGAGCGGCTACGTCGGCGCCATCGCCCCGCCATCCGCGCCGCAGCCGAAGGCGGCGCCGAATCCTTCTGTTTCTGGCCGACTACCACGGCCTGATCACGATCACCACGAGGCGAGCGCATCCACGAATCCACCCGCGCCGTGAGCCGCCACCTGGCTCGCCTGCGGCCTGGACACCGAGCGCACCACCTTCTACCGCCAGTCCGACATCCCCGAAATCCTGGAATTAAACTGGATACTCACCTGCATCACCGCCAAAGGCCTGATGAACCGCGCCCACGCCTACAAAGCCGCCGTGCAGGACAATCTCGACAACGGCCAGGAAGACGCCGACCACGGCATCGAAATGGGGCTTTCCAGCTACCCGTGCTGATGAGCGCCGATATCCTGATGTTCAACGCCGACACCGTGCCGGTCGTCGCGACCAAATCCAGCACGTCGAAATGGCGCGCGACATCGCCGCCCGCTCAACCACCGTTCAAAGAGCTGTTTTCGTGCTGCCTGAAGCCCGCATCGACGAGCAGGTCGAACTCTTAGTGGGCTTGGACGGCCGCAAAATGAGCAAAAGTTACGGCAACACCATCCCGCTGTTCCAAACGCCCAAAGAGCGGCGAAAATGGTCAACAAAATCGTTACCAACCTGAAAGCACCGGGCGAGCCAAAGGCGCCGACGAGGCCGGTGTTCGACATCTACAAAGCCTCGCCACCCCCGCCGAAACCACCGCCTTCGCTGGCGCTCGCCGACGGCCTGGCCTGGGGCGAAGCGATGCTCGCCGCCAAAATCGGCGCGGAGCTTGACGGCTACACCGAAAGCTACCACAGGCTCACCGCCCACCCGCAGCGCATCGAGGCATCCTGCAGGCCGGCGCCCGGCGCGCCCGCCAACGCGCCGCGAGCTGCTCGACCAAGTGCGCGACGCCGTCGAGCATCACGCCGCTGCAGGGCTGATTGGCTGATTAACCGTATTTTTCAGGGCTGCCTGGTGCTTTCAGGCGGCCTGAAAACCAATCAAACTATTTTCAGGCTGCTTGGTACTAGGCGGCCTGAAAACTAACAACTGCCGCGCGGGCGGTGCCGGCATTTGAATCAGCCGGCGCTGCATGCCGGCAGGGTAGCGCGGAACTAACAAAGCAGCCTGAAAACGCTAAAACGGCTTTTCAGGCTGCTTTTTCTTGCGCAGCGGCGGGGTTGGGGCGGCTGTCAAAAAGCGGCGGCTATCGGTTAAGATGCGCGGCTTTTGGCTGCTGTTTTTATGCTGTGCCGGCTTTCAGGCTGCCTGAAAAGGTGCGGCCGGTCGTTTTTCCGAGTGTTTGAACCATGCTTTTGAACCTGAACCGTTTTTCCCCGTCTTCTTTTCGTTTCCGATCCGGCAAGCTGGTGTCGCTGGCGCTGCCGATGCCTGCTGGCGCAGATAGCGTCGGTGGGCGTGGGCGTGGTCGATACCGTGATGGCGGGGCGGGCGAGCAAGGACGATTTGGCGGCGGTGGCGCTGGGCAGTGCGGTGTTTGCCACGGTGTTCATCACTTTTTGGGGATTATGACCGCGCTCAATCCGATGATCGCCCAGCAGCACGGCGCGGGTGAGCAGGGCGAAATCGGCGAAACCGGCCGCCAGGGCATGTGGTTCGGCCTGGGTCTCGCGCGGCGGGTATGCTGCTGATGATGGCTTTGATCAAGCCGCTGCAGGGTTATCTGGCGGGCAAGGCTACGGCGCTTATGTGCTCGATACGCTGGGCGATTATCTATTTTTATGTAGCGCTGGCGATGCCGGCGGCGATGGTTTACCGCGCGCTTTATGCCTGTGCTTGCAGCCTCGACCGCCCCAAGCCGCTGATGTGGACGAGCTGGGCGGCGCTGCTGCTAACGTGCCGCTCAATTATGTGTTCGTGTACGGCAAATTCGGCCTGCCGGCGATGGGCGGCGCCGGCTGCGAGGCTGGCGACGGCGCTGGTGTTTTGGTTTAGCGCGGCGGCTTTGGGCGGCCATATCGTGCGCAATCCGTATTTTTGCCGCTTTCGGTCTGACGGCGCGTTTCAGCCTGCCCGCACAAGGCAGCGCAGCGGCGGATTTGGCAGCTGGGCTGCGCCGATCGAGGCTGTCTTTATTTCCTTGAAGCGAGCCTGTTTACCTGATTGTGTGGCTGATTGCCAATTTCGGCCAGGACACCGTGTCGGCGCAGCAGGTGGTGATCAGCATCACCAGCGTGGTGTATATGGTGCCCTCGGCGGTGGGGCGCGGCGACCACCGTGCGCATCGGTTTCGCGCTGGGACGGCGCCAGTTTGCCCGCGCCCGCTACATTGCCGGCGTGTCGCTGGCGATGGGCTGGGCTCTGGCGCTGCTGACGCTGACGGCGCTGGTGCTGTTCCGCCGTCCGCTGGCGTCGTTTTACACCGGCGATGCCGCGGTGATTGCGATTGCCGCCAATATTCTGCTGTTTGCCGCGGTGTTTCAGTTTTTCGACTTCACCCGAGTGCATCGCGTCCTACGCCCCTGCGCGGCTGCAAAATCACCCGCGCGCCGATGATTATCCACGGCATCGCCTTTTTGGGGGCTGGGGCTGCTGCCCGGCTATCTGCTCGCCCACCACGCCGGCATGGGGGTGTACGGCTTTTGGGCGGCGCTGGTTGCTTCGCTGGCCGCCGCCGCGGTGGCGCTGGTGTGGTATCTGGAAAAATGCAGCCGCTGGGCGCAGCAGCACCGCGCGCTGTGGCTAAAAGCAGCCTGAAAACAGCAAAACCGCCGCCGGAGTGCGATCCGGCGGCGGTTTTATCTGTTTAACGTTTTCAGGCTGCTTGGGTTTGCTCGGAGAAAAAAGCAGCCTGAAAGCGGTAAAACGGAGCGGCGGCAAACGGTTTTAAAAGGCAGCCTGAAAACCGTTTGCCGGCTTTTCAGACTGCCTGCGGCGGGCGGTCGAGCAGGGCAACCAGCGCGGCTTTAATGGTGTGCATGCGGTTTTCGGCCTGGTCGAAAACGATGCTGGCGGCGCCTTCGAATACTTCTTCGCTCACTTCACGCCGTCCAGGCCGAAGGTTTGGTAGATCCATTCGCCGATTTTTGGTTTCGCGGTTGTGGAAGGCGGGCAGGCAGTGCATGAATTTGGTCTGCGGCCGGCCGCTGGCGCTATCAGTTCGGCGTTGACGCGGTAGGGGCGCAGCAGGTCGATGCGCTGCTGCCAGATTTCCGGCGGTTCACCCATGCTGACCCAAACATCGGTGTGGATGAAATCGACGCCGGCAACGGCCTGCTGCGGGTTGTCGGTGAGCAGGGATGCGCGCGCCGCTGCGCTCGGCCAGCTCGTGCGCGCGTGTGATTACGCTGTCGTCCGGCCATAATTCTTTCGGCGCGCCGATGCGCACGTCCATGCCCATCAGCGCGCCGGCCAGCAGCAGGGAGTTGCCCATATTGCAGCGGGCGTCGCCAACGTAGGCATAGGCGGTTTGGGCGAGGGCTTTGCCGTTGTGTTCGCGCATGGTCAGCAAATCGGCCAGGCTTTGGGTGGGGTGGTAGCGGTCGGTTGAGGCCGTTGAACACCGGCACGCCGGCGTAACGCGCCAGCTCTTCGACGGTTTCGTGGCCGTGGCCGCGGTATTCGATGCCGTCGTACATGCGCCCGAGCACGCGGGCGGTGTCTTTGATGCTTTCTTTGTGGCCGATCTGGCTGCCCGGTTCCAGATAGGTTACCTTGGCGCCCTGGTCATGCGCGGCAATTTCAAAGGCGCAGCGGGTGCGGGTGGAGGATTTTTCAAAGATCAGCGCGATGTTTTTGCCGCGCAGGCGTTGGGTTTCGCGGCCGGCTTTTTGGCGGCTTTCAGTTCGGCGGCCAGATCGAGTAGGGCGTTGATTTGTTCAGGGGTGAAATCGGTGAGTTTGGGCAGGTGGTGCGGGTAGTCCATTTTTCTCCTTATGTAGCGGGTGCGGCGGCAGGTTTTTCAGGCTGCTTTGCGCGGTATCGCCGCCCTGTAGGCAGCCTGAAAAGTTTAGCGCAGGTTGACGGGAATGTCGCCGCTTTCGGTTTGGTGTTCGCTGTAGCGCGCAAAGCCGATGCTGCTGTTTTGTTCGTTCCATACCAGCCGGCGCGACGGGCTGGAATGTTCAGCCAAAATGCGGCCGATGGCGGCGCGGCGCTCGGCGGCGGGCAGACGGTAAAGCGCCAGGGCAGCCTGAAAGGCGCGCTGCTGCATGGCGCTGTCCTGCACATGTTGGAAATAGCTGTCCCAGGAAGTGAGCGCAATATCGGAGAGCACGCAGCCCTGGCCGTTGTTGCTGCAGGCCCAGAGCTGTTTCCAGCTTGGGCGGGCGGCTGCCAGATGATAAGCTGGGTCGCGTTCGAGAGCGGCGGCCGTTTCGGCGTTGCAGCCCTGTGCATAATAGGCGGCGCTGCGGGCGCGGCTGTGTTCGATAGTTCATCACCGGCACCCATATCATCCAGCGCGGTACACGGAGAACCGATGCTGTCTTCATCGCTCATATTTGCGAGCTAGAGCCGTAACGGTAAACATTTTTGCGCGGCGACCATTCGGGCGACATTTTGCGCAGCAGATTGGTCGAAGCGTGAAATTCGTCCTGTACTGCGGTGCACAGGTTTTGCTCTTGTGGCGACAGCACGGCAAAGGCGCCGTCGCATTCTTTGGGCAGGGCGCTTTGCCCATGATGGATCTTCCGCCAGCATCGCCGCTGCCAGCGCGGTGTGTTTTTGAATCAGCGCATTGCCGACCATCGGATAGAGCATTCAGGCGCCTTGCAGCAGGGTGCGTCGGTTTTCAGGCTGCGGCAAATGCGCACCAGCGCCGCCTGCTGGCGGCCGTCCGCCCAATCCACCCGCGGCGGTGGGAACGCTGAAACAGATGCTGCAACCGGGGTAGTGCCATATCGGACGAACCGGTGTGATCGTTCAGCCAGCGGACTGGGCAAAAAGCATCGTGAGTCGGCCAGCCGGTCGATGTTGGCCAGCAGCTCCGATATTTTTCGGCCTGATCGCGGTATTGCGGCAGATTCCACGTATTTCTGCCAGACAGTCGGCGGCGCTTTTGCCGCTGCCAAGGTAAATTCTCCGTTCTCTGGTTGCGGCAGTTCGTATTCGGTCAGCGCCGGCGGCCAGCTTCCGCGCATCAGCAGCGGCCGGTACGATGCCATCATACGCTCGCGTTCGGCAGCGCTTTCGGCACGGTAGCCCAAAGCCACAGCGCATCGCCGCCTGCGGTTTGCGCCGGCGCCGGTTTGACTGCCAGCCGCGCCAAATCGTCTTGGGCGGCGGCGATTTTCCTGCCGGATCAGATACTGCAGGGCACGGCAAACAGCAACACAAAAATCAAGGCGAGACAACAATAAAAACGCACGCAGTTTTTCATGGCGGATTCGGGCAGACGGATTGGGGCGGCAGGCTTTTCAGGCTGTTTGGCGCGGTATGCGGGCAGCCTGAATTCCGGTTTCAGGCAAACAGAGCCGTTGCCATGCCGTAAGTTTTCAGGCTGCCCCGCCCAGCAGCCGGCGCAGCACGGTGGCCAGCTGCGCGGCATCGGTAGCGGCATGTTCGGCGGCGGCGGTGCAGGCATCGGCGCGGTAGTGCGTATCGCTGCCCAGCGCCGCTTCAAAGCGGTTTGGCGCGCCCGGCCAGCGCGGCGGCATCGCCGGCAAGGATTACCGCCGAAAGCAGGGCGGTGTAGCCGTTGGGCGTGCCGCGGCGGCGCTGCCAGTGTTGCGCGGTGCCGGCGATTTTTGCGGCCGCCGGCGTCAGATTGAAGCGGCCGTCACAAAACGAGGCCGGCCACCGCCTGATGAGCCGGTGGCGATGCCGATCTCGGCAAACAGCCGCTCCAGCAGGGCGCACAGCGCCAGATACTGCTGCTCGGCATCGCGTACCAGCTGCTCGCTCAGCAGCGGCGCGCCAGATACAGATTGACCACGGCGGGCGACTGCGGCACCACGCCGCCGCCCGACAGGCGCACATGCACCGGCAGGCCGTCGGCCGCCAGCGTAGCGCAGGCTTGGTCAAAAGCCGGGCTTGCTGCGGTAGCTGCGCGGCACCACGATGCCGTCTTCGCCGCAAAACACCAGCGCGGCATCGCAGCCGGCGGCTTGGGCGCAGTCGATCAGCCGCTGCTCGTTGTCCGCCCAGCTGTGGCGGGCGGTATCGAAGCTGTTATCGGCAAGCAAAAGCGGAGCGGGCATGGCGGTTTTGTAAGTTTGCGTAAACGGGCATTCTACTGTTTTTCGCCGCGGTGCGTGATCGGCAGCAGAGTGCCTTTCAGGCTGCTTGGGCAGGCAGCCTGAAAAGCGGTGGCGAAACGAAAAAGCAGCCTGAAAACCCAATCAAGGGTTTTCAGGCTGCCTTTTTATGAAGCGGAGGTGTTGCATTTGTACACGTTTGCAATTTTACTATTTTCATTTTTAAACATTGTATTGTGATTTTGTTTTTGGTTTTTCTGCAGTTTAATTGAGAAAACTGAAAAATGTTTCATGTATATTCGCATACAAATGAACACAAAACAGGACAAATAGAAATGAACGCAGTGCCCGTATTCCCGTGAGCGTGCGGATTACGCAGGAAGACGCTGATTTTATTGGCAGAGTTAAAAATTGAAGGCGCGAATACGCCGTCGGATCCGCGAATTGTTGAAACAGGCCAGACTGGCGCACACCCAGACGCGTGATTACAGAATCCGCGCTCACGGCGCAGGAGCAGTTTTTACAGGCTGCCCGCCGCAGCGTGCTGCATGCCGAAAAAGCAGGCCGGAGTGCACTCGCACATCGTGGCGCGGCTGTTTGAGCAGCTGCCCGATTTGGCTGCCACGCTGGCTGCCGACCTGCCCGAAAGAGGCCGCGCAGCCCGGTTTGCAGAAATACGAGCGCAGGCTGATGTGGCGCATCGTGCGCCTGACCGACAGCATTTTGCAGCTTGCCGTTACCGGCAAAGGCGCGGCCTACGACGATACCGATGTTGCAACAGCTTGAAAACGCTCGAAACTGGCCGGGATTGTGCGCCGCGCGTCTGATACGGATGGCGAGGCCGTCTGAAAACCCGATACACCGAACCGAAAAGCAAAAAACTGGGCGAAACCCTGTCCCGCCGCGTCGGCCGCCTGGTGAGCGGCGGCTACGCCCTGATTGACGCTGCCGAAAACCTGGCGCGAAGCGGTGATGAACGGAGCATCCGCGAAATCGAGGCGCGCGGTGGACGAAGTGCGCGCCGAGCTGGGTAAAGTGTTGGCGCAAAACATCTGGCCGCCAAAAATGGCCGACGAGGCAACCGCCACGAAGCGCTGTCCGAACACATCCGCGCCGCCGTGGCACGCCGAGCGCGACGATTTGGCCGAAAGCGGCATCGCCGAGCAGATGGACATCAGGCGCGATTGCCGGTGCTCGAAAACACCATCGCCGACTGCGCCGCGCAGGAAAAAGAGCTCGAAGGCTTTATCGCCGCCCTACAAGCGAAAAACGCGAAATGCAACAGCAGCTGCAAGGACTGGCGCAGCGCCCAGCAAAGCGCGGCGGCCGAGCGGCGGCGCAACCGGCGGCAACATCGAGGCGCATCGCCCGCAACGCCGAAAAAGCGGCAACGCGTTTGACCGCATCATGGGCGAGGCAAAACGCCGTACACAGCGGCGACGACGCGGCACGGTTAGCGAGGTTGAAAGAGCTGGAAGACCTAAAGCCGCAGCAACCGCATCGCCGAACGGCTGGCGGCTTTGAAGGCGGGAGAAGTGAATGCTGCTAGCTTGGGTTGAGATCAACACAATCCGTGAGTGCTCGTCGCAGCTGTATTTTTTGCCCGACGGGGTGAAAAATACGGTTGCTACTGCAAGCTCTTAAAGCCGTCTGGAAACTAAAACCTGCCGGCTTTCAGGCAGCCTGAAAGACCCGAGGCCGTCTGAAACTGAAACCTGCCCGTTCAGGCAGCCTGACAGCAGCCCTGAAACCCCGTTCCCGCCATTTATCAAAGGAGACCCCGTCATGAGACCAAACCAGTAGACACTGGCTATGTTCTATCTCAACGGCTGGCTCGCCACCGCCATGCTGGCCGGTGCCGCCGTGCTGATTGCCATGGCGCTGTTTTTCCACCGTCGGCGTGCTGGCCGCGCCGCTGTTTGTCTTTATTGTGCTGGCCGCCAGCGGCTTTCGCGATGTCAGCCCAACACCGCGCTGGTGAGCACCTGTTTCGGCCGTTATTCCGGCATTTTGTCCGGAGCGGGTTTTTCTGGATTATTCCGCTGATTTACCAAACCCAAAGCGTTTCCCTGCGCTCGGGCAACTACGTTACCCCGACGCTGAAAGTGAACGACGCCGCCGGTACGCCGATTGAAATCGCCGCCGCCATCGTTTACCACATCAGCAACCCCGCCGCCGCCGTGCTCGATGTGGAAAAGCGTCCACGATTTTATGCAGGTGCAGGCGAGGTCCGCCCTGCGCGCGCTGGCCACCCACCACCCCTACGCCGCCGAAGATACCGAAAGCCTGACCCGCCATTCCGAGCATATTCTCGAGCAGTTCCGCGACATGGTGCAGGAGCGGGTCGAGACGCGCAGGCATCAGCATCGACGAAGCCCGTTTCACCCACCCTGGCCTACGCGCCCGAAATCGCCCAAGCCATGTTGCGCAAACAGCAGGCCGAAGCGGTAATCGCCGCCCGCTACGCGCTGGTGCGCGGCGCCATCGGCATAGTGGAAGGCACCGTCCGCCAGCTCGAGCAGCGCGATATCGTGAAAAATGAGCGACAGCGAAAAAAGCCAAGCTGGTAACCAATATGATGACCGTGCTGCTTTCCGAAGAAAACGCTGCACCGGTGTTGAATGTGAGCGGCGATTGAGCAGACGTAGGGTCGGATTCTTGAATCCGACCAACACACTGAAAAGCCGCTTTCAGGCTGCCTGAAAAACCCAAAGGCCGTCTGAACGCCCTCAAACCCATAAAGAAACCGCCGATGTGGAATCTGATTACCGCCCCTGAAAACCAAATCTTCGGCATTGCCCTGGCGCTGATGCTGCTGTTGGGCGTGTTGGAGTGTTGTCGATGCTGTTGGGCGGCGCGAGCGAGTGGCTGGACAACCTGCTGCCCGACAGCCTGGCCGACAGCGCCCACGCCGAAGTGGGGCTGGACGCGGCAGACGGAGTGATGGTGCGTTTTCTGAGCTGGCTGTATGTCGGCAGGGTGCCGGTGTTGATGCTGTTGGTGGTGTTTCTCGCCGTGTACGGGCTGGCGGGTTATGCGTTTCAGACGGCCTTTGCCGCCGTGTTCGGCGCGTATTTGAACGGCACGCTGGCTGCCGTCGCCGTATGGTTTCTTTCGCTGCCGCTGGTACGCGCCACCGTAGGCGGGTTGTACAAAATCCTGCCCAAAGACGAAACCACCGCCGTATCGCAAGACACGCTAATCGGCCGCGTCGGCGTGATTGTGATCGGCCAAAGCCGCACCGGCAGCCCTGCCCAAGTGCGCGTGAAAGACGGCTTCGGCCAAACGCATTATGTGATGGCCGAGGCCCGACGGCGACCAAACGCTGCAACAGGGGCGACGCGGTATTGCTGGTGTCGCTGCACGGCCACGTGTTTAAAGCGATTGTAACCCCAGCGGCAGCCTGGTGGATTAGGGCAGCCTGAAAACCCGTTTCCCCGCTTTCAGGCTGCTTTTCAGCCCGCAGGTCGGATGCTTGAATCCGACAGCCGCCAAGCAAACGGCAAATGTTTTGAAAAACGTCGGATACAAGTATCCGACCTACGAAACTACGCAGCCAGCAGCTTTCAGACGGCCTTTCAGGCTGCTTGGCAAAGAGCAGCCTGAAACTCAAACCTGCCGTCATTCCCACCTGCACGGAAATGACGAAACCCTAAAACAGGGTAGGTCGGATGCTTGTCATCCGACAAACACGCGAAACAGTTTTCAGGCTGCCTGAAAGGTCGAAGGCAGCCTGAAAGCCACAGGCTGCAATAAAGGAAAGCGTCGGATGCAAGTATCCAACCCACGAAGCAACAGCCATAAAAACACAACCCCCGTCAAACCTTTTTTCAGACGGCCTGCAAAACAAAGGCAGCCTGAACTCCGCCGCCGCAAGGCATTTTTGACAACCGCAACAAAAGGAAAACCCATGACCCTAGTTTCCATCGGCATCATTGCCGGCGTTATTCTTGCCGCCCTGTTTGTCTCGAGCCTGATTCTTACCCGTCTCTACCGCCGGGCCAGCAAGGAAGTGTCCTTTGTGCGCACCGGTTTCGGCGGCGAGAGGTGATTATGAACAGCGGCGCGATTGTGCTGCCGGTGCTGCACGAGTGATTCCGGTCAATATGAACACGCTGAAGCTGGAAGTGCGCCGCGCCGAAGAGCAGGCGCTGATTACCAAAAGACCGTATGCGCGTGGATGTGGCGGCGGAGGTTTTACGTGCGCGTGAAGCCCACCGCCGAGAGCATTGCCACCGCGGCGCAGACTTTGGGCATGAAAACCATGTCGCCGGAAAAAGCTCAAAGACTTGGTGGAGGGCAAGTTTGTTGACAGACCTGCGCGCCGTGGCCGCCGAAATGGCGATGGAAGAGCTGCATGAAAAACGCGTTGATTTCGTGCAGAAAGTGCAGCAGAGCAGTGAGCGAGTTTAGTACAAAAAACGGTTTGGATTGAAGCCGTGTCGCTTACCGGCCTGGATCAGACCGATTTCCGCTTTTTCAACCCGCAAAACGCCTTCGACGCCGAGGGTTTGACTAGGCTCACCCGAAACCATCGAAAGCCGCCGCAAAAACGCAACGACATCGGGCAGGAAACCGATCTGGCGATTAAAACCAAAAATCTCGAAGCCGAGCAGCAGCGCGCTGAAAATCGCCCGCGAAGAAGAGTACATAGAATTGGAACAAAGAGCGCGAAATCGCCGTGCGCCGCGCGAGCAGGAGGCGGGCATCGCCGAGCAGGAAGCGGCGAAACGCGAAGCCGAAGAAGCGAAAAATCGCCGCCGAGCGCGAAGTCGATCTGAAACGCATCGCCGCCGAGCGCGATGTGAAAACGAAGACATCCGCAAGGCGCAGGCCGTAGAGCAGGCCGAAGTTGAGCGGCGCAAAAGCCATCGAGTTGGCCGAGCAGGACAGAGCCATCGCCGTCGCCGAAAAATCCCGCGCCGAATCGGAAGCCAAAGCCGAAGCCGACAAAGCCCGCGCCGCCGCCGTGCGCGAGGAAGAAAGCGTGATTACTGTGCGCGAAACCGAGCGCGCCGAGCGTGCCAAAGCGGTGGAACTGATTGCCGCCGCCGACAAACCGCCCAGCGCAGAAGCCATCGCCGTAACCGTGGCCGCCGAAGCCGAGAAACAGGCTGCGCAGGACAAAGCCGAAGCGCTGCGCATCGCTGCCAGAAGCCGAAGCCGAGCAGGTCCGCCTGAAAGCCAAGGGCGAAGCCGATGCCAAAAGTACTGCTGGCGCAGGCACAGGAGCAGCAGTACAGAAAGTCGATGCCGAGGGCAAACGCGCCGTTAACGAAGCGGCCAATGTATTAAGCGCCGACCAGGTTGCCATGCAAATCCGCCTCGCGCTGTTAAAACACCTGCCCGACATCATCCGCGAATCGGTCAAACCGATGGAAAACATCGACGACATCAAAATCCTGCAAGTCAGCGGCCTGGGCGGCGCGGCCGCGCAGCACGCCGACGGCCAAGCGCATCCGCCAGCCCGCGCTCTCCGACCAAATGGTCAACAGCGCCCTGCGCTACCGCGCCCAGCCCCGCTGGTGGACGGTTTGCTCAAAGGCTGGGCTTAAACAGCGGCGATATTAACGGCTTGACTGCGGCGCTGGGTGCAGGGCAGGGCGGTGATACATCAGACAAGCCCGAACAATAAACCGTTTTAACCAATCGCGGCTTTCAGGCTGCCTGTGCCGCAGCAGTGCAAAAGCAGCCTGAAAACGCGGCGGTAAAAAGAGCAGCCCCCGTTTTTACAAACCAGACAGATAAGGAATTGAAACATGAGTGATTTTCGTCAGGCCTACCAATCCACCGTGGTTGAAGCGCATTTTGACGGCAACTTACGAAGTAGAGCTGGCAACGCCGTGGCAGCGGATTGCGGCAGCGCTTATCGATTGGCTGCTGGTTCTTAGTTTTTCCGATAGTGGTGTTTGTGATGCTGGCTTTCGGTCTCGGTTTGGCGGCGTCGTCATGGTCTCTGGATACGGAAGAGGGCCGCAATCTGCTGGTTGGCGGCGTTATAGTGGTTAGCGTCCTGAGTTTGTTTGGGGCTGCTGGTGCTACCAGGTTGTGCTGATGTCGCGCGACAGGCGGACCTTGGGCAAAAAAACAGATGCGCATCCGCGTGATTACCACCGATGGCGAAACCGCGGGCTTTGTGCCGCCACTGCTGCGCTTTTGCGCCTACACCTGATTGTGTTGGTAATCAGCGAGCTGCTGCCGTGGCAAATGGATACTGAGCAACGGCAAAACGGAATCGCCCGTCGGCACGATGCCCTGCTGATCTGCCTGCTGATGCTGTTTTTCCGCAGCAAGCGGCGCCGCACCCTGCAGGATTTGCTGGCGCGGACGCTGGTGGTGAAAGCCTGACCGCCGCCCCTTTCAGGCTGCCGCCGCAGCGGCGAAGCAGAACGGATAGGCAGATGCGGCGGGTTTGCAAAATCTCCGCCGCATCGCTTTGGCAATGAGCGGCCTGAAAACCGCGTATCACGGTTTTCGGGCTGCTGATGATGCCAACAGAGCGCGTTTGCGGAATTCGCCGGTGCGGGTGTCGATTTCCACTTTGTCGCCGTTTTTCGATGTAGGACATCACCTGGTTCGGTGCCGCCGACCAAACGGGCGAGTTTTCATCACTTTGCCCGAAGTGTCGCCGTTTAGCAGCCGGCTCGGTGTATCGACTTCGCGCACGATGATGGTGGGCAGCTCCACGGAAATCAGGTTGCCTTCGTGAAGGTTACTTCGCATACGTCTTCCATGCCGTCGGTGATGAATTTGAGCGCGTCGCCGATGTTGTCGGCTTCGACTTCGTAATGGTTGAACTCTTCGTCCATAAACACGTACATCGGATCGGCGAGTAGCTGTAGGGTGCAGTTTTTGCGCGAGCACGACTACGTCGAATTTGTCGTCGGCTTTACGATGGTTTCGCGTTGGCGCCGGTGAGCAGGTTTTTCAGCTTCATGCTCACTTTGGCCGAAGAGCGGCCGCCTTTGATGTATTCGGTTTTCTGAACGACCATCGGGTCGCTGCCGATCATAAATACGTTGCCGGCGCGCAGTTCTTGTGCGGTTTTTCATGGTTTTATTTCCTTGGGGTTCTAAACGAAAAACGCGGCATTTTAGCCGATAGGGCCATCGGGATCAAACGCGCCGGCTGCATTTTGCGGCGCCTTTCAGGCTGCCGCTGCCTGGGGCCAAAAGCCGCGCGGGCTAAACGCCGCCTGCGCTTTCAGCTGCCTTTCGGTTGGTGCGGCGGTTTATATGCCGCCGTTTTCCACCACGCGATTACAGGAGCGATACCGTGTTTGCCGACAAACAGACTGTCGCCGACGCCTTTTATTTCCGCCATGCCTGCAAGCGTTGCCAGCCCGGACGATCAGCCGCGAAGATTTTGACTTTATTCTCGAAACCGCGCGCCTGTCGCCCAGCTCGTTCGGGCTGGAGCCGTGGCGTTTTCTGGTGATACGAATCCGAGCTGCGCTGCGCGCTGGCGCTGGCGGGGCGCGGCGGAAAAGCTCGACTGCAGCCATTTCGTGATCCTGCTTGCCGCACCGCCGATGCCACCCGCGCCGGCTACCGCCACCGGATGTGGGCAGAAGTGCACGCGATTGCCGCGGATGACAGTTGAGCAGCGCGAAAGCCAGGTTCAGCCATTTTTGCCGAACACGATTTCCGGCTCAACGAAACGCCCGCGCCCTTATAACGACTGGACGGCCAAGCAAAAGCTATATCGCGC
>BNJV01002078.1_pt1 | contig 61784 bp, 104 predicted proteins | sample 8540591 | NCBI WGS metagenome assembly BNJV01 (sample SAMD00202457, study PRJDB9452) | human saliva metagenome | host: Homo sapiens | reverse complement strand
ATTACATGTATTGCTAAGAGCTTGGCCAATGGTGCGATGTGTTTTGGGCGAAAGCTTGGTATGTGGCCCAGGCGATACGAGGTCGGCCGAATAATGCGAATTGGGTATCACCTTGATTGTTGTCGTCGAGGTAATAGCCACCACTGACCGCCTTTAATGCGTACGATGTAAGACAGTGTTGCAACGCTACGCTCACACAGCCATCTTGGGTTTGTAACAATCAACCGTCTTGGCGAACGGGCTGCGTTTGCTGCCTCTTCAATCCGCTCTTCCCTGCACGGCCTGCAAAAGAGGCCATTGAGGATCAGCTGGTTGGCATCCAATCGGCTGCGTATGTCGGAGGCAAGGAGGAAGCCATTGGTGTTCTCGTCTTGATGTCTATCTGCAGCTCTTTTGGCACAAGGCCGCTTTGGCGTCGGGCCTCCGAAAGCCGTGAACGCCAAAACGAGGTAGACGGGCTAAGACGCATCGACCACAATGGTTACAGTTTTCTTCCAACTCACATTCATACACTTCCTTTGGAGAGCTGCAAGTTTTTGCTTTAGCACTTTTTCTTCAATATCTTGGCCACCTGTGGCGCATAGCCATCCAAATCGCCTGCACCAAGGAATACCAACACGTCGAACGCGTTCGCGAGCCAGCTTCAGCACATCTTCTTTCGAAATCGCTCTTCTCTACACCTTTTCGAGATTATCGTATATCAATTTGCTGCTTACGCCTTTGATGGGCAGTTCAGCGTGCAGGATAGATATCGCAGAGTATAACCTCGTCGAGCAGGCTCAGGGCCTTGGCAAACTCCTTATAAAAGTCGCGCGTGCGCGTGTAGAGATGCGGCTGAAAACACGGCCGTTATCTTTCTGTCTTTATATAACTGGCGTATGCTTCGCGCACTTTGCAAGATCTCGTTGGGATGATGTGCATAGTCGCTAAGAACACCAGATTGGGCGTTTTAATCTTAAAGTCGAAACCGACGGTCCTACGCCGTGGTAGGTTTTGATGCCATAACGCAGTTCTTCGGCGTTGCATCCGTTGAGTTGTGCCACAGCCATAGCGGCAACGGCATTCTCGATATTAATGGGCACAGGATGGCCCAAGGTTACGTTCTTTACGCTCGATGGGCGAAACGAGAGTCGAACGTGATATTACCGTTGTCTATCTTCACGTTCTCGGCATGGAAGTCGCCTTCGTTGAGGGAGTATTGGCATACCTTCACGCCAGGTTTCACATCGGGTTTCAATGCCAATCCCTTCTTAATAATCAGCGCGCCACCCTCTTGAATGAGCGTGGTGTACTGGCGAAAGCTCTCCATATAGGCCTCTTTGGTGCCATAGATGTCGAGGTGATCAGTCGGTAGAGGTGATAACGCTCATCCATGGACGCAGCCAATGGAAAGAACGGTCAGAACTCGTCGGCCTCAATAACCACATACTCGCTTTGGGGACTTAGTATGTAGTTGAGTGCCATAATTCTTGGATATGCCTCCAAGGAAGGCGTTGCAGTCTGGATGACTTTGGTGCACGATGTGTGCACACATACACGACGTGGTGGTTTTTGGCGTGCGTACCAGCGAAGCAAAAGTCCCTTGAGAGCTCGGGTGAGCGTTCCCAACACCTGCGCGCGCTTCTGTATCTCGAAGCCATTTTCGCGAAGTACACCAACTCTTTGTGGTCTTCGGGGATGGCCGGAGTGTATACCACGAGGCACGACTTGGCATTTTTGCAAGCCTGCGGTATTTCGTTAACGTTTTTCTTCTAGTGCAAGAGCATGCCCTCCTTCTCCAATTGCTGTGTCAGTTGGGTGGGTGTCTTGTCGTGCCAGCCACCACGTAGCCTTTCTTGATGGAGTAACGGGCAATGGCACTCATGCACCAATGCCGCCCGCTCCTACGAAATATACTGCTTTAATGTTCTTTGTCTCCATAATGATGTTGTAAGTTTATCGAGACGTGCCGCTGCTGGTTCGTTCTTTCAACGTTTTTGGCCGCATGCGCCTGAGCTGAGGGCTATCACCTCGTCGGCAATGGTTTCGGCCGAGTTTCTGAGTGCCATCTGCTTGATGTTATGGCTCAATTGCGCTAGGGTTTGGTCGTTATTAACTGTTTGTAGGCCATGGGGATAAGCTTTTCGGTGGCTTCGGCATCCTAACGAAGCGTGCAGCCTGCCTATTTACCAAGGCCATGGCATTCTTTGTTTGGTGATCTTCGGCCACATTGGGGCTCGGCACCAGTATCACGGGCTTGCCAATGAGACAGAATTCGAAATGCTACTGGCTCCAGCACGACTTATCACGAGGTCGGCAGCACGATAGGCGGCGCCTTATCTGCAATGAAGTCGGTGGGTTTAAGTGCCGGCATCGGCGATTTCTCAGCCAATTGGCTTTTAATGTCTTCGAAATAGTTCTTGCCCGTTTGCCCGATAACCTGCACGCCACTATTTCGCAACTCGTCAAGATGCGCCATCACGCTTTCGTTAAGTGTACGTGCGCCAAGGCTTCCACCAACAATGAGATGGTTTTCTTGGTGGGTTTCGAGTCCAAAAAGCGCGCAGCGCCTCGGCCTTGTTAGTTGGGTGTCGAGCAACTGCTGACGTACAGGATTACCCGTAAAGCACAATTTTTGTCTTTGGGAAAGAAGCGTTCCATACCTTCGTAGGCCACGCATATCTTACTGGCTTTTTGGCTAACAGCTTGTTTTGTTACACCCGTATACGAATTTTGTTCTTGTATGAGGCATGGAATACCCATCGCCGCGCATTGGTTAAGCGTGGGTCCGCTGGCATATCCGCCTACTCCCACAGCCGCCATGGGCGAAATCCCTTGATAATTCGCTTGGCCATGCGTTGGCTTTTTCCATATTTTGAACAACACGGCGAAGTTCTTAAAGAGGTTCTTTCGATTGAAACCGCTGATGGGTAATCCCTTGATGTCGTATCCTGCTGCGGGAACGCGCTGCATTTCCATTCTGCCCAACGCGCCAACGAAGAGTATCTGCGCATCGGGGCGTTTGGCTTTAGGGCGTTGGCAATGGCCACGGCAGGAAGATATGTCCTCCTGTGCCACCACCGCTGATAATTATTCTCAGTTATTTTCCATTCTTTGCTTGTTTGGATTGGTGTGGGGATACGAGAAAGTTATGGTTTCGCTGTTTGTTCACCCACCTGCACCGAGTCTTCACTTGGTTTTCTACCCTCCCTTGTTCTGCATACAGAGCGAGCCTATTCTGCAAACCCCTTATCAGCTTGTGCCTGACACTCGCTTCTTACTGCAAAAGTACTCATCTGTCACACCACTCATTTTTGTTAGTTTTTCCGCTTTCTTTGCAGTTCTACTTACACTAATTATTGCGCCCATGTAGACACAATTGATGATGGTTGAGGTTCCGCCCTTACTGATATGGGCAGCGGCTGACCCGTTACGGGCACTAAGCCTGCGGCCACGCATGTTGAACAAAGCCTGCGTAACCAGCAAAAGGGCTAACCCATGGCCAAGAAGGCGGGAAAATTGTTTTCACAACGGTTGGCTATCCTACCCGTTCGGAAAAGCAACACCACGTAAAAGCATGGCTAATGAAGACTGCAACCCATAATGCCCGTCTCTTCGATTATCACTGCGTAGATGAAGTCGGAGAAAGGCTTGCGATAGAAATCGCGCTGCACCGAGTTGCCCGGACCTTGCCCGATAAATGACATTGGAAGAGGCAATGGCGATGTTGGCGTGACCCACTGCGCGTCCTTATCGAGGTCGAATTTCTCGGGTGGAACTTCCTCGTGCTTCACGAATTTGTAGATACGCGACTTTCATGCTATCGGCTCGATGGAACAGACTACCAAAAATTCCTTTCTCTTCTTTTCTGTGGCGCTACGTTCTCGGTGAGGTGTGTTCGGGAGCTTCGGTTTGCTTAGCATGACCAAAAATCAACACGAACGATAGCGCTGCACCAGCAATAAGCACCACTACCCAATATTTTCCCAACTGAGACACAGGCACGACGGCCCAAAATCATCATCATATAGATAACCATGCAAATGAGTAGGCCCGTGGAGAGGTTCTCTAAAAGTATGGGAATGATGATGACGAAGCCAAAAGCTATCAATAGACGGCCTTGCGGTCGGCTCCATGCTCGGTTTGAGTGGCACTAAGTACCTGCGCCACCATCAAAACGAGTGTTCCTCTGCCCTATTTCGGAGGGCTGAAACTGCTATGCCAAGAGGCTCACCCACTGTTGTGCACCGTTGGTGCTCTGTCCTCAAAGAGCACCCAAATAAGTGTCACAAATGAAAAGAGCAGCAGAAAGGGCGTTAGCACCTTAAAATATCGGCAGGGAATGTTCACCGTAAACACCATGAAGACAATACCCAAGAACAATATTCCGAGGTGTTTGATAATGGGTGCGAGGTAGCTTCCGCCCTTATAAGTAAGGAAGAGGATGCCACACCTCACTGGCACTGATGAGACAGAGGAAGAAGAATATCATCCATATCACCTTGTCGCCCTTGAAGAGATTGCCTGAGGATTTGTTAACTGCCATTGACGTTTGGGAAATTAGAGGTTTCGTACCAATGTCTTGATTGCTCACCTCGGTCTTCCATATTCTTGAAGAGATCGAAGCTAGCGCAACAGGGACTCAACAGCACGGTGTAACCCGCCTTAGCCATGTTGGCGCAGACCGTTACGCAGTCTTTCATGCTGTGAGTGTCGGCCACGAGCAAGCCCAGTTGGTCCGAAATTTGATGCAGTTTGGTGTTGTCGGCACCGAGACACCAATCCGGCGCACTTTCTTTCACTCAACTTCTTGATGGGTTCGTAGTCGTACCCTTGTCTTTGCCTCCAATGATGAGTATCGTTGGGGTGTTCATAGCCTCCAACGCATAGCGACAAGCGTCTACGTTGGTGGCTTTCGAGTCGTTGATGTAGTTTACACCGTGCATGGTTGCTACGCGTTCCATGCGGTGTTCCACGCCGGGAGAAATCGCTAAGACCTTGTTCAACCACGCTCTGAGGTATGCCGGCTGCTCGTGCAGCCAATGCAGCAGCCAGTGAATTATAGAGGTTGTGCTTGCCCTGGTAGGCTCAGGCGGTCTTGCGGCATAGTGAAATCGAGGGGAGCGGGTAGCGTTACCTGTCCATCCGCGACGTATGCTGCCATGCCCGTTTCGCTGTTTTCGGCAAGGCATACATGCGCCGACACGTCATACTTCTGCAATTCGGGTTTCACCACGGGGTCGTCGGCCCAATAGATAAAAATAATCTTGCGGCGTTAGGTTCTGCAATATGCGCATCTTAGCGTCTACATAACCTTGCATGCGGTAGTTAAGCGATCCAGATGGTCAGATGTGATGTTGAGCAACACGGCAATATGTGCCTTAAAGCGGTACATGTCTTCAAGCTGGAAGCTGCTCAACTCGATAACATACCAATCGTGTGCACCCTCGACACCTGTAAGGCGAGGCTTCGGCCTATGTTCCCACCCAATCCTACGTTATAGCCTGCGGTCTTAAAGATGTGATAAATGAGCGATGTAGTCGTGGTTTTACCGTTGCTTCCCGTGATGCACACTCATCTTGGCATCGGTATATCTGCCCGCGAACTCAATCTCGCTGACAATACCGATACCCCTAGCTATGGCCTGCTGCACCATGGGGGCTTGGCTAGATACCCGGACTCTTCAGCAACTCTTTCGGCACTAAGTATTTTTCACTTCAGTGTGTCGCCCTTCTTCCCAGTTCTATGCCGTGACTGTCGAGCATCTGCTTGTACTTGTCCTTGATGAGTCCCATGTCCGAAACAAATACGTCGAAGCCCTTTGCTTAGCCAAGATGGCTGCGCCCACGCCACTTTCGGCTGCGCCTAATATCACTATTCTGTCCATTTCTACTTTTCCTTTTGCTGTTTGTCGTTGTGGTGTCGGCTCATCGTCAGTTATCGAATGGGGCGACACCTTATTATATATAGGACCTATTTTAGCCTACCTTATTTTTAAGGGTGCGAGTGATGGTTAGCGGCCAAGATGATGGTTATAATCCAAAATCGAATGGTAATCTTCGACTCGTGCACCACAGATCTCGGCTTTTGAATCACATAATGACATTCGGGGTCTAGTTGATCGTCTTGCGTACGGAAGTTATCGTGATGGGCGTACGCTTAAATATGCGTTAGCTTTACACCCTGCCAGCTTGCCCATCTTGAAATAATACACCTGTAACATCACGCTCAAGCTTTCCACAAAGAAGATGCCGCAGAGTATGGGTAGCAACAATTCCTTGTGAATGATGATCGCCCCAGGCGATAATGCCACCAATGGTGAGCGAGACCAGTATCGCCCATGAACACCTGCGCTGGGTAGGCGTTGTACCAAAAGGAAACCGATGAGCGCACCAATAAAGGCGCAGAAGAACACCACCGGTTCTTGCAGAACCGGTATGTACATGATGTTGAGGTAGGCGGCGAACTCTAGTGCGAACTGACGTAGGCCAAAATGCCCAACACCACACCTATAATGGCACTGTTACCGGCACACATCCCGTCCATACCGTCATTGAGATTGGCCCCATTGCTCACTGCCGTCACCACGATAATGGTCATTATCACGAAGAGAACCCATCCTGCCGCGGTCTTGTATTTACCCATAAACGACATCACGCGCGAATAATCCAGGTTGTGTCCTTTAACGAAAGGGATCGTTGTTTTGAGCGATTTGCGCGCCTCGGTGCGGTGTTTTACCACCATTTCGGTATTGTCTTTGGGTTGTAGGGCAAGGTTCTCGTTCATCTTTACGTCGGGCGAAGCCCAGAGATAAGGCCAACAATCAGGCCGATACCCACCTGACCCACAATCTTATATTTGCCTTTCAGGCCTCCTTGTTGTGGCGGAATATTTTGATAAAGTCGTCCATGCCACCCAAGATGCCCAACCACGGTGGTAATAACCATGAGGATGAGGTAGATGTTATGCAATCGACCCAGCAAAAGCACAGGAACGAGTATGGCAACGATGATGATGATACCGCCCATACTGGGTACGCCAATCTTCTGAACACCAAAGGGTCGATACTAGCGTCGCGTTGCACCTCGGTTATTTGCTTTCTTTTGAGGGTATTTGATAAACTTCTCCGCCGAACCATGCTGATATAACCAACGACAATATTAAGGCTAATAACGACCTAAACGAGATGTATCCCCAAATGTGGGCTCCCTGAAAATGCCGAACTGTTCTAAGAAGCGGAAGAGATAATATAACATGTTTTGAGTTTATGAGGTTGTAAGTTTATGAGTTCATAGAGGAGGAGTTGGGGGAGTTAAGGAGTTAGGGAGTTGGCCGTATGCCTTATGTAACTGGTCTTCTTTTCGTTTTTAATTTGCAGGGTATTTCTCTCCCTCCCCTTGGAGAGGGGTTGGGGGAGTGAGGCTTTGTTAAAGTTTTCCTTCACCACCTCTTTTGTCATCGAAGTGGTGTTTAACGCCTTCTATTTCCTGATAGTCCTCGTGACCTTACCTGCTACAAGCACAACATCGCCTTTTTGGGCCATCATGCATGCCGTACGAATAGCTTCGCGACGGTCTACGATAGAAAACCACCTTCTTCATTTGCTGTGCATTAAGTCCCTGCTAGCATATCGTTGATAATGGCTTGCAGGGTCTTCAAAGCGTGGGTTATCGCTGGTTATTATCACGCGATCGCTTTGTTTCACAGCCTCAACAGCCATCAATGGGCGCTTACCTTTGTCGCGATTGCCACCCGCTCCACAAACGGTGATAACCTTCCCTTACCATTCAGCACTTCGTGAATGGCATTTAGCACATTCTCGCCAGGCGTCGGGCGTGGGCATAGTCAGCAATAGCGGTGTAACCTTCGGGCGAACGCAGGGGTTTGAAGCCCTGCCATTAACGCTGTGTAGGGTGCTCATCACCAACAAAATGTCTTCGGACGCTTACCCACATCACTGCCGTGGCATAAACGTCAACAAGTTGCTCACGTTGAACTTGCCAATGAACTGCACACCAACCTCTGCACCGTTTATTTCAAGATACATTCCTTCAAGTGGCACTCCAAAATCTTTGCCTTTAAAGTCAGCCATGCTACGCGTTGAATAGGTCTTCACCGCGGCGCGCGTATTCTGAACCATCACCATTCCGTTTTTATCGTCAGCGTTGGTAATGGCAAAAGCCTGTTTAGGCAACATGTCGAAGAAGGCCTTTTTGGCATTGCGATAGTTCTCGAAGGTCTTATGATAGTCCAGATGGTCGCGTGTTAGGTTCGAGAACACACCGCCTGCGAAGGTCAATCCGCCAATGCGCTTCTGGGCAGTGGCATGCGAACTGCACTCCATAAAAACATATTCACCCCGCTTCCACCATGCGATGCAACAAGGCGTTAAGCGCAATGGGGTCGGGTGTGGTGTGATCGGCAGGTATGGCTTCGTCTTCGATGTAGTTGCACACGGTAGAGAGCAACCCGCAACGATGTCCGAACTTCCTAAACATATCATATAATAAAAGGTGGCGATAGTGGTTTTTCACCATTCGTCCCAGTAACGCCCACGAGCTTCAACTTCTTCGAAGGCTCGCCAGAACATGGTTGCGACGGGTCCAACGGCGTCTTCGGTACTCTCCACCTGCACGAATGTAACGCCTTGGGGCAGCTGGTCGGGCATCGTTTCGCACAACACGGCTGTTGCACCTTGTGCCACAGCCTTGTCGATAAACGTGTGTCCGTCTACCTGCGATGCCCTTTATGGCCACGAAGAGATGGCCTTCACCCACCTTTCGCGAGTCGATATCTCACGCCCGTTATCTCCACTTCGGCGTTACCCATCACGCTTAGGGCTTCACGTTCTTTAAAAATACTGCTAAGTGTCATTATAGTTATCTTTTTATTTCGGCTAACGAAAGGGGCGTGCACTCAGGTGTCTCGCACCCCTCGCCATGACCTAATGTTTCATTTATCCTTCTAAACCAGCTCGCACTTCATGCCTATTTTCAGCGGTGTGCCAGGTTCTATGCTTTGTTTTACCACCCTACCACGTCCCACGAGCCTTACTTTTATGCCTCTACTTTCCACAAGATACGGCATCACGTGCTCCCATGCCATGCACGTCGAGGCATTTGCTGAACGGCCATACTGCTTAACCTTTTCAACGACACAGCTTTGCCGCCCTGAATGGTGGCATGTCCCCATACGGCTTTACCTTTTAAGGCTGCTCGCTGTCCAATCGGCAAAAGGTCTTTACACCAAGATGCGACAGCACGTAGTCGGCTGCTAGCGTTGCCCGACTTCACTTCGGGACATAATATCGATGCTGTGTCGCGGGCGTCGCGGGCATCTAGCTTGATGTCTTTTGCCATTATACCCTCGGCGATATTCTCAAACACAGGACCACACATCTGTCCACCCGAAGCGGGGATACCCGTTTTCTGTATGCAGACAATGCAACTGTATCGCGGTGCGTCAGCAGGAGAAATAACCGGCGAAGCTCAACAGATAGCTCTACACTCCGCTCTATATCCCGCCGCACCTTTAGACATCTGCGCCGTACCTGTTTTTCCAGCCACTTGAAAAGCTCCGAGCCGGCTTTTCTTTGCCAAACCCTGACTCACCACCTTAGCAGCACCTCTTGCATCAGCTTTACCGTTCGGGGTTTGCATATCTGCTCGTAGCCCTTCATTGGCTCAGGCGGGAACTCCATAATGGTTAAGCCGCCCTTCGACACTTTCTTAACAAATCGGGGACGCATCAGCTACCATTATTGGCTGTGGCATTGTAGAAGGCCAGCATCGAAATGGGCGGCACTTGCGTTTCATATCCACTGCTCATCCACGGCAGGGCTGTGTTGCTCAATTGAGCCATTGCCCATTGGGGAGCTTCTTGGGCATACGTATCTTTGCAGGTGACGAGCCCACGAGTGGTATCTGATAGTCGAGAGCTAATCCCCAGGCGGTATATGCCACGAACGATCTCTCGGGGTTGTTATGATAATACTGGTCGATTACCCGACTAATGCCAATGTTCGAACTCACTTTTCCAACGCGCGCGACACCGACACTCACGCCGTATCCGCCACGCCGCCAGTTGTGGTCACGCATCTCCCTACCGCACATGGGCCATGTTCCGCCACCCGTGTTCACCTGATACGAGTGTCAATTAGCCCATCATCCATTGCGGTCATTATGCTCGCCACCTTTGAATACCGAACCTGGTTCGAGTGTCGCTCACGGCATGGTTCTTCAATTTCTGTATTCGCCATCCGAACAGCGTTCCATGTTCACGATGGCCTTAACGTCGCCCGTGGCAACTTCCATCACAATCACCACACCTACCCTTGCGCTAATCTCCTCATCTCTTCGAGCAGCGAGCGTTCGGCCAAGTCTTGCATGTTCACGTCAATGGTCGTAACGATGTCGGCACCATCGATGGGAGGCGTATCCATGATATCGAGGAACTTGTTGAGCACCTTTCGACGAGTGGATAATACCGTTAGAACCGCGCAAAATGGAATCGTAAGACAATTCCAACCCAAAGCGCGCCGTGTCTTTCGCACCATACATGTCGCCCACGCGTACGTCCTGCCAGCGAACCGTATGGACGTTGGCGGGCGTTGTACTCTTCGGTGTAGAAGCCGCTTTTTATACTTCGACATGTTAAAAACGGGCAACGTGCGCACTTCGGTATGGGTGTTATAGTCCACGCGTTTGTCCCACAACAGCCAGTGTCGGCTTTGCTTATTGCGTCCTTCTTCTAGATGGCGCCTCGAAGCTTACGGCCGATTTTTCGGGGAAGATGTTATGAAGGCCAAGTTGCAAATAGAATCGAGTTTCACCTCCCACAACGAGTCGTTCTTCGCTCGCGCAGAGCGTTGAAGTCCATATAAAGCTTATACTCAGGCAGGAAGAGGCCATCAGCTGCTCATCACTGCTCAAAATGTTCCCGCGCATGGGCTTAACGCTCACGCTATCTTTCTTCTGTCGGTCGGCCACGGCCATCCAATAGTCGCGTTTGGCAGTCATCACATGAGCGTCTTGCCAATCACCGCTATGGCCACCATCGTCATCAATATGGTGATGAAGGTGTAGCGAGGCATGATTTTCTTTGATTGGAACTTGCTCATTCTTCGGGAACGTTTATTATATATGGTGGTTGGGTCGGGCATGTGCAGTGTTGTGTCGTTGCTACGCGAAGCAACTCGCAACACCCTGACTTTCTCCCTACTCTTCTCTGTTATCTGACTGTTGCTCGACAGCGACTTATGCTCAGCGTCTTGCAACTCTTCGTAAGTTGGTCTATCTCGATAAGATATTGTTGGCAACTGTATCTATTGGCGATGTATACAAAGATAAATCCCGTGATAAGTAATAGCAACCAAATTTGCTTGCGTATGGTGGAGAGTGTTGAGAATGTCACCACCGATAATTTTCATAAAGGTGAGGTTCGACGTCAATGGGCATCGCTCTCGGTGGCTTTGTTCCATGATGGCCTCTTTCAGCGTAGGCAGATCACTCGGCCATTGTTTCATATCGGCTTGCGCCTTGTCTTCATTCGTGTTTTCTAGGTTGTCTGCTTCGTTTCCGTTCGGTGTTTCCGCCATTCGCGACCGCCCTTTTGGCAGCCTCGCTCTCTTTCTTGGCGATGTTCCTAGCACCTCTACCGCGTCGGGACCTTTCGTTCGGCTGCTCCACTGTAAACCGGAATGTCGGGTTCGCCCGTATTTTTATCTTTATCGTTCATCTCTTTTCTGCAATTCTAAGTTTTGCGCTTCTGCTCCGTGGGTTACGTAGTTGTTCGTCGGCGGTTGGCACAATCACCTTATTGTTCACCAAGGTGAAGGGCGTTTGTAGCCCGTCCGAAGAAGTCTTGCGATAGTTTCCTTCCACATTTCCTGTTTTTCATGAAGTTCTTCACCATGCGATCTTCCAGGCTGTGGTAGGTTATTACGCTCAGTCGGCCTCCCTGCCGAGCCATTCGGATGCAGCTTGCAGCATCTCTTTAAGCGCATCCATCTCGTTGTTTACCCCGATGCGCAGCGCCTGAAAAAGCTTAGCCATCTCCTTCTTTTCGCGTTCGCGCTGAAGAAAGGTTCGACAATGGCCGCAAATTCTTGCGTGGTATGCACGGCTGCTTTGGCCCGAGCCTTCACAATGGCCGACGCGATGCGCGCGACTGCCTTATTTCGCCATAAAGGAAGAACACATCTGCCAGCTTTTTCCTCGTCGTAAGTGTTCAGCACCTGCGCTGCCGTTAGGTGGCATTCTTGTTCATACGCATGTCTGAGTGGCGCATCAAGCGGAAGGAAAAACCACGTTCTTGGTCGTCGAAGTGGTGCGACGATACGCCAAGGTCGGCCAAAATGCCGTCTACATGGTCTACGCCGTAGTAGCGCATCCAGTTGTCTCAGATACCTGAAATTGCTCCGCACGAAGGTAAACCGATTGTCGTCAGCCAACGGCGATTGCCCTTCGGGCCCTTCTACGGGTGCTTTTCTCGGCATCAGCATCTTGATCAAAGCTGAAAAGTCGTGCCGTGGCGTCCATCTTTGAAAGGATATGGCGCGTATGTCCGCCTCTCCGCCAAAGGTAACGTCTACATAAACACCGCCTTCAACGATGTTCAAGGCGTCTACACTCTCGGTAAGAAGCACCGGCGCATGATAGCCTTGGGCTGTTGTGATGTCGTTGATCATTGGTTTTCTCCTTCCGGCTGTGCCATAATGGCCTCTATGGCCGTTCCGAACTCGTTAGCAGCACAAAAGGCTGTTGTGTATTGGCCTCACTCCATATCTCGATGGTGTCGCCCATACCCAGAAGCGAATGCTTTTTGGCTTATCTGTGCCATCGCCATATAGCGCTTCGATGAGGAAACGCCCGTTTCCATCGAGCGTAACCAACTCTACATCAGACACGAATTGTCTGAAAAAGCTGTTGGTGCGTGGCATTCCACGCGACAATCGGTTGCGCAAGGCATCCATCTGCTCGTTCCAAACGTCTCGGGATAGAGCACCAAACAAGGTTGGTGCAGGTCTTTGCAGAGCACAAGACTTTCTTCGCCCGATGCTTGCAGCACTCAGGAAAGCGGCGGGCAAGAAAACCCTTCCTTCGCATCTGTCTTCGCTTCTGTGTTACCCAAAAATCGCATTCTCTTCTATTAGATGGAAACTACCGCCAAAGTTAATCATTTTTCCCCATCTTCCCCACTTTTCTCCACAAAATGTGCTAACTGTGAAAGAAGATTTATGTTAAAAAGAGAATTTTTAAAGGCGTTATTGGCATTAGTTGGTTGGGATTGAAAGGCTAGCTTTTATAGGAAATACAATAGTTAGCAGCCAGAATGCATCGCATTTTTAGGATTTATAAGTGGGCAAGATTATCCAATAGCATTGGAACTTGGCTACATTAAAGACTTAGTGCTTCAAGAGCCAAGCACGACTGAGAAGCCAAGCACATCAAACCTGCCTCAAAACGACCCCAGAAGGTGAGAATATAATCGAACCACTGCGAGGAATGTTGGCATATTCGTTGACAAGTTTTCAGAGAATTGCTTGCATATCTCAATGTTTTTGACGAATTTTGTGTAAAGATTAGTGCATATCTTGGTTTGAACTTAACAAGCTAAGCACTACCAAGTTGCTAAAAGCCAGCAATATGCAAAACCTCTTAATCACGTTAATCCATTTAATTCCACCAACAAATTTAGATAGGATGTGTTATTATTTTATCTTTCTTGGCCCTATGCGCATGTAGCTACTTCAAAGAAGGCATTTGGCCCAGAGCAAAGGCTAACTTATTCAAAAACAAGAGGCAAAAGTCTTCTTGTGTAGGAGAGCGTATTAACTGGCAAGCCATATCATTAACCAATAAGTGCCCCTTGGTGAGAGCAAAGAAACATTGCCATACGATAAAACGTATTGATATAAAGATAGTGAAATACAATCTGATAGAAAGTAGTTGTTGAAAGGTGCTTCAGCGTTTCTTTGTGATGGAGGAAACAAACTAAGATACCTACCTTTCACCCAATAAAGGAGACGTGTCTTTGATCTTAGTACCAATGGACTGCGGGGATTTTGACTATCGATTTTATTTGCTAACAATAAAGAATAACACCATTATATCAGACCTCTACGTTGAAGGCATTTGGCATGATACTCAGGCGGCCCTGAGTTGGAGGAGGTCATCCTTCAAAAATTGATAAGAATTTTTCTGTTAAGGTTAAGACTACATCATCGGGTTCTCCACAGAAAGTTAGAATTATATAATTAGGGTATGACGGTAAAATTATCGAAAAGATTAGCATAATAAACTGCTGGTGGAGTTAATTAAGCACGCGCTAAATTAACTCCGCCAACAGACAAACTCATGCAAACTTATTACCTTCCCACTAGCAAAGGTGAAACGAACAACCTCGCCTATTAACTTACTGCTAACTAGCTTAACTCATTTACTTGTCAACCCACAAGTCTCATAAGCCCACAAGTTCACCTAATCTTTTACAAAGGCACATCGTATTAACCAATCCCCATCTCGAGAAAGACAAAGGATTATGCTACCTGAAGTTCTTTTCTCGTTCTTCGAAAGTGCGTTTTACTCGCCATGACAATGCTCGAGCAAGCTCGACATTGTTCATTTGGCTTAACGAAAACGTTCAATTAATTACAATCGCTTGATTTCTTGGTCAGCATCGCTGTAGACTATGGGATTTAGGTCCTGTTGTTCAGCTTGTATCGCAGGGCTATTGAGACGGCCCTGCAGTCGCATCGGCTTTAGCGAGACGCATCACCATCCGGTCGTTGTACGATGTCATTGCGGTCCTTTTTGCTGTCGAAGATGTCATTGACCTTGAGTTGCACACTCAGACGGTCGTGGAACAGTGTCTTGACTGCGTTGAAGTTAACCGACCACATGTCGCGGCTGAGATGCACGTTTCGGTAGTCGCCCTGGCTCTTGATGAGTCGGCAGTGAGGAAGAGTGATAGCGTACGGCCTATCTGGAAGTTGTTGATAGTTTGACAACCCAGATGGGACTGCTCAAGTTGTACTGACCCGTACCTGTTGTCAAGTGGAGGAACCGCTTGTTCATCACTGCCGTAAGTTGGGGCGTCCACGCTCCGAATCCCTTTTGAGACGACCACCGCCAGACGCATCTGCTTAACCGACGGCAGGTTGCGATAAGACATTATCGACACTGCACTATGTGCAGCCGACTGCGTGCCCCAGTTGATGATAGCGTTGCGGGTGTCAGAGTAAACTCTAACTGGAACGAACTATCCGCCACACGCCTTGCAGCGTTAATTCATGTACGTACTCGGTCGCAGCAGCGGGTTGCCCATCTGCCAAGTGTAACGACTACCATAGAGCACGTTCTTGCTTAATTGACGATATGTGGGCCGGCTAACTTCAGTGGAGTAAAAGCAACTGGCGCCTGTAATTGTCCGACGCGGATGCCCCACGAGATTGGGATAGACCCTGAAGACAGACTGGTTCACACTGCCTCAGTCATTGCCAGGATGGAAGGTGAACTCTGAATTCTCCGCACGAATGCCGAGCCCGAAGAGACCCACTCCAGTCAGCACAGAGTGGTCGGCAAAGCCGCGCGCTGCGTCTCCCTCAGCAGACTCTGCGATGTGGGTATCTCGCCATAGGTGCTGGTGTAGTCGTCGTTGCGCCGAGGTGTGGACATACCCACGCCCACTGTGCATCGCGCACGCCACAGCTTATGCCCGACTGAGACCCGCAGCGACGAGCAGTCTATTGTTGACATGACTGACAGCCGAGAACGTCCGACTACGGCCAGTCTGGCTTGTCTCGTCATAAGCATTGTCTGTCTCAGTCGTACTGAGGAGGTAGTCAAGATCGGTATTGATCTTGGAAATTTTGCTTGACGGTTCCAGAATAATAGACGCTGATTAGGTGGCTCGGGTTACTGTGCCCGTGTTCCCGTCCATCGGTGATGAGGTCGTATGGTTGGCCGTCTGCAGAGATACGATTGACAGAACTCAAAATCCATGCGGTTGCGAGTGTCGAGGGTCAACATGTAGCGTCCACCGACATGACGACTGTCCTGCAATATGGTAATCTAGGCCCACCGTGTTCTCCATACGGTTGTGCTTACGGTGCTCCTGCTCATTGCTGACTTTCATTCCACACGTGTGTCAACATGGACTGTTTGGGTGAGGTCTTTCCATTTCAGGTAGTTGTCCGACCTATATTCAAAGTTGTCGTACACCGTCCACCGCGCGCGCTGTAGCGCAAGTTAATCTGCTCCCATCGCGCTAGTGTTGCGGTTTTTGGTACCATGTCGAGCGAGCATCAACGCTTGCGCCCTGAGCAACATTGGTATAGGTTGTCACCCTGACCACAGCCTTTGATAGAGGCATCGTATTCAGAGCCTGGATTTGTGACCACCTCCAAGCCTTGATGGCATCGGAAGAGATGGCCAAGTTCTGAAAAATTGTATATGCGGCGACCGTCAACAAAGAACACAGCCTGTCCCCTGCCCATTACGTCGTATCCGCTTTCCGTCTTTTCTGCATGAGTGGCATCACGGCCAACACATCCTCGAGGCTTCCAGCGTGCGCAGAGTCGTACCGCGGATGGCATAGCGAAAAGCCAGTCGGGTCAGCTGCGACACAGGACGCGAAGCCTTTCACCTTCACCTCGTCCAACTGATGCTGTACTCGCGGAGAACGATGGACACTGAGTCGCCACTGCCCGGCCTGACGATGGCGGTCTCACTATCCTAGACACGACACTGCAATCATCCATTTCGCCCCTGCGGTCGTGGCATGATGAAACTTCCCCGCATCGCTCACCTCGCCGCAAAATGTAGGTGGAATCGGGACCGCTGGAGCATACAACAGTAGCGCTCATATATAGCTTTTGTGTGACGGGTCATACACATGCCCTGTCACCTTCTCTTGCGCCACGATGGCCATCGTGACCATGAAACAGCCAAAATGATAGTTAGAATTTTTACCATCTGATTAAACTAATAAATCTGCATCATAATTTTTGTCTATGTCTTCTTACGAGCTACGGGCACCAAACCCCATGATAACAAAAATTATAAAATATATAGGCGCCTCAAAATAATTTTAAAAGCAAACTTGCAGGAATAATATAAAAATCATACTTTTGTATGAGAAATAAGAAAACAAAGACATGACGGTTATAGATATAATCAAAGGACTAAAGGAGATAGACGACACGATGGATATCGGCATCAAGTCATAGATGACACCTCCTTATGTAGAGTGCACAAGCTGCGATGACTTGGATATGGAAAAATTGTTTTGATTGATTTTCAGACGCTGTACTTTCCTCACGTCTCACCATCCATTATATCTAAATTACAACAATTTGGAAATAGGAAAACGAGATGTATTGAAGACGTGCTTGACGAAAGGCAGGTACGCTATATAAGTAATGTGCTTAAATCGTATTTTGCATTACTGAAAAAGTCTCATGCTCATATAGAATCTTCTACCCTGCATTTTGATTTGTCAATAAATGCCTCTATACGTAGGGAGATGATACACATATCGTTAACTCCTTGTTTATTTGATACTAACAAGGATGTCATACTCGGATTGTGCATGTTAACATATTCGACAAGGAAACAAATAGGGAATGCGCTTATCAAACTACCCGAAGTTGACTATCATCTTGAATTGAGAACGACGAATGGGTGCAAACCAATAATCCACATTTAACTAATATGGAAATTGTTATTATTGGGCATTGTGCAAATGGTAAAAGTATAGCGGACATAGCAGAATATCTCTCTGTCTCAGCATCTACAATCAAGACTCACAAAACAAGCGTATTAAAAAAACTTGGAGTTAACAATACTATTGAGGCCACAATATGTAGAGAATTACAATCCAATTTGAGAACTATCTCAGAAGATCGAGATTGTCTTGACTTTCAACATAAAGATGCGGCGGTAAAATTATCGAGGAATAAAGACTTAGAGCGATGATCCTATTGGTGACTCTAATCTAGTACGCCCTAAATTAAAGTCCGCCAACAGGTAAACTCACAAACTGATTAACTTGACAACTCACGAAACCATACACGCACAAGTTTATAAACTCACAAACTTAACAACTAAAAACTCACGAACTTATTACCTTAACCACCGAACAAAGGCGAAAAAGACGGTTTGTATTCCGCGCTTGCATACTTATGGGTGTGGGTTAATCCCATTCTTCCACTTTATGTCCCTTATGTCAAAAACACAAAAAGTGAACCTTTACCTTGACAACTCGTCAACTGGTGAGATAATCTAAAAGCCTTAAAGCATACAAGCCCTAGATATTTCAGTGGGTTAGAAGACATTGCCTGTTTAGCACTTACAGGTCTTCCAGCTCGTCAATGGTGTTGTTGGTTGTGTCGGCGGCGTCTTTATAGTCGGATGCTACGTAGAACGTGTCTAGGGCCGACACAGGCCCGTTGAAGTAACAAACAGGTCTATTTCTCCGTTGAAATGGTATAAGCGCTTTGCTTGAACTTATGCATATACTCTATCGGTAAAGTCGTGCGAGCGACGATTTTCCGCCCCATACTTCAAGTCTAGCTTAGCCATCAGCTCATTAAGTAGGTTCGTAGCTTGATCGCGCCCTTGTCGGTCGATCATAACTCTGGCACGAAACACCTGACGGGCTACGAGCATTGAAGAACACCACCACTTGTGCCGGATATCCTGAAAAATGGCCATCGTAAACGCGCTGTCCCTCGGCAGTCCCTTTCGAACATACGAAACGCGAAGTCCCTTTGTAAGAAGGTGTTGCTGAAAACTCGGTGATAGAGCCCTTTTATTTCTATGCCCATAAACTTAAGATGATTCGCCTTGTGCTTGCATGGTGAGCGTTGCGAGGATTGTGATAAGAAGTAAAACCAGTTTTCTCATGATAATTTATTGTTTTGTTTCATGGTTTTTGCGACCGCAAAGGTAGCAATAATTCTTTTGGAAACAGGTAGTCGCGGTTGTATTTTTGTGCGGGAAATGCAGATCGATTTTATGGTAGGCAGTACGGATCAAGACTAACTCAGAACGGCCTTCTCAACGCCCCTCTCACATTGGGTGTGATTGCCGAACTGGCCGTTCTGCCTTCTCCGCCCAGTTGCTGACGTTTACCCACTCATAAAACATAAGGCAGCGATGAAACAGGTTCGTTTCATCGCTGCCTTTGCAACGTCGTCATACGGTGTGAATCCGTAGCTTATTTGCCGTGATGTTCGTCAGAAACTCTGAGTTTCTTGCGACCAGCGCGCGGCGAGCTGCCAAAACGCGACGACCATTCTTAGTTGACATCCTCTCACGGAAGCCGTGCTTATTCACTCCTTCTACAGATTGTGGGGCTGAAATGTTCTTTTTCATTGCTTTATCTTAATTTATTGTTATATTCTCGCTTTGAGGTGCAAAATTACTGATTTCTTCTCAAACAACCAAAAAGATAACAAGGATTTAAGTGTTTAAAGGGGTGAGTTTGTGAGGTTTTGAGTTAAGTTGGCTTCTAAAAATGGCATTGCTGAGGTTTTGCGGTTTCAGGTTTTAAGCTTGTAAGTAGTTGCAATTTTAGAAGAACACGACCTAGCTATTGGCCCACTTGTTAACGCACTAACAGAATGCGGTCGCAAGCTTCTCCCCCACCTCGCATCCACGTGTAAGGTGTAGATTTTATCGCCACATGACTTGTGTTCGTCAAAAGAGCCATGTTGCAAATTGCAGGGTGAAAACGCGCGACGTTCCCCCGCTTCGCTGCGCCGCCGTAGGCTAGTGCCCAGCAAGATTAGGGCTTCACCAGCAAGCCAGAAGGTTAGAACTACGCAAGAAAAAGGAAAGAGCGGAATGCCGCCAACGGCGTGCAAAAGCGCGCAGAGCACACAAAATACACTTTCACTTTCCAATCTTCACGGCGTGTAAATAGAGGCATTAGCACAGGGCAATGATGCATGAGAGAATCTGTGTAACCGTCATTTTGGGTAGAATTTAAGATTTTGTTTAGTTGAAGAAAAAGTCTTGTTTTGCACAACTAAATGTCGTTCACGGTATGTTGAGCTTTTCAGTGGCAAAGACCCCTTTCGTTTATCGCCAGCTAAGTTACGCATAATATTTTACATATCACCAACTTTTTGAACATATTTTTTGCCTAGCCCCTATTTTTAACATTTCAACAATACGTCTATGTCAAGTGCATAGCCACTAAACATGTGTTCAGTTTGTTCAAAATGCTCGAAAATTGGCAGAATGTTTATGCGTTGAGAAATGCAGATTATACTGTGAATTCGGGATAAGATACAGTGCATTTTGAGAAAGATTAGATAAAAACAAATACCTATATGCTCTTGCTCAAAAACAATTTCTTACCCTGAACTAACATAAAAATATACGGACGGAGGCGTTTGTGAAGCGGCCTGTATCGCTTCCTCGCAACATTTCAAATCGCAAAAGCATAACGTTCGAAAAGTGCTTTCTCCAGCAAGCCCTTGTACTAAGCTTTTTCATTAAAACGCCTTGTTCCCACTTAGTTGGAACAGTATTCCAGATAAGATGGAACAAGGTTCCAGTTAAGTTGGAACAGGATCTAGATAAGTTGGAACACCCGTGCAAGATAGATGGAACAAGATGGAGATGAAAAAGCTCATTACGAGAGCTTGTCTTGGGGGATGCGAACGATGAGGTTTAGCTGTGCGAAAAAGATATAGATTCATCCTCACCCTTTCTCCAAAAGGGAGAGGAAAGCCCTTTAATCACCAACCCCATATAAAAAGATGAGCTGCCTTTATGTAAAAAGACGGCTCATCGAAACATGAATTTAGTAATTATACTAAAAAGTCAAATGTCGGTTGGGGCTATACCATCGCGTGCCCAAACTTTCATCCACTCAAGTTCGTTTTTATTCGCGATCGCGACGTTCACCACGTCCACGGCGCTCTCCCCTTTCAGGTCTGTCGCCACGCGGACGGCGTTCGCGCTCTACATAACCTTCGGGTTTCTCCATCACACGACGAGACAGCTTTATACTTGCCCGTCTTGGGGTCGATGTCGAGCAGTTTCACCTGCATCTTGTCACCTTCCTTGATGCCAGCTTCTTCAACTGTTTCAAGGCGTTTCCAATCTATTTCAGAGATGTGTAGCAATCCGTCTTTTGCCTGGCATAATCTCTACGAAACAGCCGTAAGGCATAACCTGAACGCACGGTACCCTTCGTAGATCTCTCCCACTTCGGGAACGGCCACGATGGCACGTATCTTCGAAAGGGCTGCATCGATGCTAGCTTTGTCGGGTGCGCTGACCTGAACCTTGCCCTTGCCATCCACTTCGTCGATGGTAATGGTTGTGCCCGTGTCTTCTGCATCTGCTGGATAATCTTTCCGCCAGGGCCAATAACGGCACCGATAAACTCTTTGGGAATTTCGATTTGCACGATGCGTGGAACTTGCGGGTTTAAGTTCGGGACGTGGTTCGGCAATCGTCTCGGTAAGCTTACCAAGGATATGCTCGCGACCAGCCTTAGCTTGCATCAGGGCCTTTTCAAGTATTTCAAAGCTCAAAGCCGTCGCACTTGATGTCCATCTGCGTTGCAGTAAGTCCGTCTTTCGTACCCGTTGTCTTTGAAGTCCATATCGCCCAAGTGGTCCTCGTCACCAAGGATATCGCTGAGGATAGCGTATTTCTCTTCGCCCGGATTTCTTAATCAGACCCCATGGCAATACCGCTAACGGGTTTCTTAAGAGGTACACCAGCGTCCATCAAAGGCAAGCGTTCCGGCACATACGGTAGCCATAGACGAAGAACCGTTGCTTCCAAAAATCTGACTTACCACACGAACCGTGTAGGGATAATCTGCAGGAATCTGACCCTTTCAAACCACGCCACGCCAGGGCGTCCGTGACTAATTTCACGACGGCCAACACCACGTTGTGCCTTGGCCTCGCCTGTTGAGAAGGGAGGGAAGTTATAGTGCAAAAGGAAACGCATGTAGCTCTTGTCGAGCACATCGTCTACCATTTTCTCATCGAGCTTTGTGCCCAAGGTACACGTAGAGAGGCTCTGCGTTTCGCCACGGGTGAAAGATGGCGCTGCCGTGAGGCATGGGAAGCGAGCTTACTTCGCACCAGATGGGGCGAATTTCGTCGGTCTTACGACCATCGAGACGCTTTGCCTCTTCGTCGAGAATGCAACGGCGCATGGCGTCGCGCAACACGTCGTCGTAGTAGCGTGCAGCCAAGCGTGCTTCTTCTAGTTCTTCGGCGGTAAGCTTTTTCGGTATTTTCGGCGTCGTACTTCTCAAGAAGTCGGTAACGATTTTATCGAAAGCGATCGTGACGTTCTTGCTTAGCCAGAGCCTGCTTGGTAACGTCGTAAACGGGTTGATACAGTCTCGTCGTTCATCTGCTTGCGCAAATCTTCGTCGTTCACCTCGTGGTCGTATTCGCGTTTAACGTCTTTACCAGTTCCTTAGCCAGTTCTTCTTGCATGGTGCACATGGGCTTGATGGCCTCGTGAGCCACCTTAAGAGCTTGAATAAGGTCTTGTTCGGTAACCTCGTCCATTTCTCCTTCCACCATCATGATGTTATCTTTGGTTGCACCCACCATGATATCCATGTCGGCTTCCTTCATTTGCTCGAAGGTGGGATTAACAACATATTCGCCGTTAACCCTAGCAACGCGAACCTCGCTGATGTAGAAATCGAAGGGAATATCTGAACATGCCATTGCCGAAGACGCGGCCAAGCCGGCCAAAGCGTCGGGTTGGTCAACACCATCTGCCGACAACAGCATCACGTTTACATAAAACTTCTGCATGGTAGTTTGACGGGGAATAAGGGTCGCAAAACGCGGTCTACAAGGCGCGAGGTAAGAATCTCGTTGTCGCCAGGGCTTGCCTTCGCGTTTGGTAAAAGCCGCAGGGAAACGCCCTGCGGCAGAATACTGCTCTCTGTAATCAACTTGCAAAGGCATAAAATCTGTTCCGGGAACTGCATCTTTTGCGGCACAAACAGTAGCAAGTAGCACGGTGTTGCCCATACGAACGACAGCCGAACCATCGGCCTGCTTTGCCACTTTCCCGGTCTCAATGCTGATGGTTCTCCCATCAGGCAATGAAATTGTTTTTCGTTATTACGTTCATCTAAAAACTTATTGTTTTAAAAACATCTAAAAATAAATTGGCACAAAGGTAGGTAATAAAAAGGAAATGACGAATAATCAATGCGTTATTTTTACTTTTTACCTAGTTTGGCTATGCGCCCTTACCCTCTTCGGTCTGCGTCTGGCCCATCCTTCTTCCGAGAAATCGGGTTCGGCGCCTTTTGAGTTTGGGCGCAGGCTGCTGGAAGAAACTGCTCCAATCGCCCGTTTCGTTATCGTCGTTAAAGCTGCGTTGCGCCTTTTTCCACGCTTTCCGCCTGTTGCTGGGGCTGCGTCGGCAAAGCGTTGGCCCCTTTCTGCCACCTTTTAGGCGAGGCCGAACGGCCGTGTCCGCCCTCGTCGGCATCGTTGCATCGCACGTCACGACCTTTATAACGTAGCGCCCGAAAGGGCCTTTGCATAACGCGCGAGGCATCAGCTTCGGGCACCTCGATATACGAGAATTTGCCCAAGCAAGTCGATATGTCCCACGGCCACACGACCCTGAACATTGCGGTTGATAAACTGCATCACCTCGCCAGGATAGAAGCCATCGTCCTTACCAAGGTTAACGAACAGGCGGCGATAACCAGCCTCGGCCTTTGACGTGCACCACGCGTACCGCGCTCGGTTCGCTTGCCGCGTGCACCGCGTTGGGTATCGCGACCACCCACCCGCGTTCGGCCCTTTTGCCCTCGCGCTCGTTGCGTTTTTGCGAGGGTTTCTCTATCTCAGGGCGCGATTGGCATAATAGTTCAGAAGCGACCGAAGGTCATGCTTACAATCTTCTTGATAAGGTCTCTTTGTCGATATACTCGAAGTGGCGGTTAATCTCTTCGAGGAACGGGGCGATTTCTTCCTCGTTCACGTCAACCTTAGATATGGCGTCCATGGCCTCTGTACAGCTGTTTGCTGCATATTTCCCTAGCCGTGGGCAGCGTGCCGTCAACAAATTCCTTTTGAATAATCTTCTCGATGGAGCGCACTTTCGAGCGTTCGCGCGTGTGGATGATGCTGATAGACGTACCTTTTTGCCTGCACGTCCTGTATCGGCCACTGCGGTGGGTGAGCTTTCGATGTCGTCGGGCAGACCATAGTTAATGACGTGCTGTCAGGTCGTCAACGTCCAATCCACGTGCGGGCAACATCAGTGGCAACCAAGAACTGCACGTTGTGGTTGCGGAACTTCTGCATGGTGAGGTCGCGTTGTTGCTGACTCAGGTCGCCGTGCAACGCTTCGGCATTGTATCCGTCGCGAATAAGCTTGTCGGCAATTTCTTGCGTCTCGATCTTGGTACGGCAAAAAGATGATGGCGAAGATACGCGGATAGAAGTCCACCAGACGTTTCAGGGCCAGATATTTATCCTGGCATTCACCATATAATATATGTGGTTCACCTTTCTCGGCTCCCTCGTTGCGACTTCCTACCACAATTTCCTTGTAGTCGTTCAAGTAGTTTTTGGCTATCTTTTCAATCTCGCGGCTCATCGTTGCCGAAAAGAGTAGGGTGTTGCGATCGGTAGGTACGCCTTCGAAAAATGGCATTGATGCTCTCGGTAAAACCCATGTTCAGCATCTCGTCGGCCTCGTCGAGCACCACGTTGTTCACGCTTTGTTGAGCTGGGCAACGCCACGTTTCATCAAGTCGATGAGTCGGCCTGGTGTGGCCACGATGATCTGTGCGCCCTTGCGTAGCTGGCGAATTTGCATCTCGATAGAGGCTCCGCCATACGGGCACCACGTGCAGACCTTGCACATACTTGGAAAAAGTCGGCCAAATCGTCGGCTATTTGTGCAAAAGCTCGCGCGTAGGACTAAGTATGAGGGCTTGTGTATGCTTCTCTTCGGGGTTTATCTTTTTGCAGTACGGGAATGCCGTAGGCTGCCGTTTTTCCCTGTTCCCGTCTGCGCCAAGGCAATAACGTCGTTGCCGTTACCCAGCAGGTAGGGTATCACTTCTTCTTGTACAGGCATGGGTTGCTCAAAACCCAGCTCTTGGATAGCGCGGCATATAGGCTCGCTCACGCCCAATTCTTTCAAATGTCTTCAATTCTTATTGTTGTTAAATTTGGTTTCTCGGTCGGGGTAACGCATCGCAAAAGGAAAACGCGGCAAACGGCATATCTACTGTCAACACAACCCACGAGGGGTATGCCGCGAAAGCAGATGCAGGCCATGGCAAGCCTAAGAGCGCACCACAAGAGGTTATCCACAAAATGAAACCTTGATTGTTGATGACTTCACCGTTGCTAATCGTTATCCAAATATCATGAATTCATCAACCCACGAACCTAGAAACCTTGTCTATTATTACTGTCCAACCAACCGTTGCCTCCCAGCCATAATAGACAACATTCGTGTTTGAACGGTGCAAAGGTAATGAAAAACAAAATGAGTTATGAAAACTTTTAACGATAAATATTCGACTGCAAGGGTTGGGATATATACTGTAATGACACACATTATAAATAAATGCTGGAAATTTATTCATCGCATAACCGTTGACAAACCATATTACGGCTTTCAAATCAGCCAATATGGGATTGAGGCTAAACGACCGACAAACATCTAAAAACGTTAACGCGCGTAAAGCATCTTCATTTCACAGTCGCATCATTACAGAGACAGAGATGAACAAAAATAAGCTCGCAATGACATTCTGCCCTTAAAGGACAATTGTACAGGCTGGCGTTGCGCATTACGCTTAATGCACGCGACGCCGAAGACATTGTGCAAGACACGCTCATCAAGGTTTGGAATAGGCGGAACGCTGGGACGAGCTAGACTCATTGAGGCTTTTTAGCCTCAACGATATGTAGAAATCTCGCTCTAGACAGTATCAAACGAAAAGGGCATAACACCTCATCGATTGAAGATACACTACCGACAAGCCCTGACCTAACGGCAAATCCTTATGAGGAAAATGCTGGCACAACGACCGCGTAAAGCTTGTTAGAGACATCATCAACGCTCTACCCGGAGAAGCAAAAGACGAGCATGCAGCCCGAGAATTCGAAGGAAAGCTATCGCGAGATTGCCCAGATAATGGAAGTAACTGAAGAACAGGTGAAAATAAACATCTTCAGGGCAAGACAAACGATAAAAACAGAAGTTTAAAAATGCAGATGATTATGGACTATAAATATATCAACCAGCTATTGGAGCGCTATTGGAACTGCGAAACTTCATTGGAAGAGGAAGGTATCCTGCGTGCGTTTTTCAGTCAGAAAGACGTTCCGGTTGAGCTGCGCCAATATCAATCGCTCTTCGCCTACCAGCAAATGGAGAGCAAGCGAAACATCTGGGCGCTGATTTCGACAGCAAGCTGTTGGCCATAATCGACGAGGAAGAGCCCGTTAAGGTGAAGGCACGCACCATCACGCTTACCCAACGCCTCATGCCATTGTTCAAGGCAGCCGCCGTTGTGGCCATCTTCCTAACGTTGGGCAATGCCGCACAGGAGTCGTTCCAAACGAACTCAGACTTCGCCCGCGGGTATGGCAGGATATAAATAAGGTGGAGAAGGGCGAATCGAGTTGCCTTAGGCGACTCGGCCGTTATCGACACCTTGAAGAAGGCCGACACGCCAGCCGCCCTCGCTCAACATCATCAACTAAGAAATTTTTCTATGCTTTCTCAATAACAATGTTTAGTAAAAACAACATCGAAGCTGTGAAGCTTCTTTTCTCAAATTTTTCATTATACTAATCGTAGGTCAACGGCCGCAGCTCCCCTGAAAGGTACTGCTGGCCTTCCTTTGGTGGATGGTGAAAGGCATGTTGAGAAAAAGTGAGCCACTTAGGCATGTATAACCAGGCGTTTTACAAAGATATTCGTTACTTTTGCATTTAGCTTAGGGCAGACAATCAAACGCCATACCACTTTAATTCCTCATTAATAAAACAACATGAAACAACGGAAAATAACCATAAGTCCTTGTTTGGGCCATCGTCTTTGCAGCAATACCTCTTTGTTGTATTGCTGTTAAGCTCTCGCTGCATGTAGTATTTCGTGTGGGGTTTTTCCTACATTTGAAGACGTCCCCATACAGTTCATTCCTCAACCACAACATTCTTTCTAACATTCCTGATTGTGTTCATTGCACTTATGGCTGGCATAGTTTTGCACGAGCTGATACATGGCCCAATATGGGCATACTTTGCCAAAAAGGATTTTAAGAGCATCTCGATTCGGCGTATTATGGGAAATGCTCACCTCTTTATTGTCATTGTCTCGAACCCTTAACCGTTCACCAATATTGCATCGGAGCCTTAATGCCTCTCAGTGGTTCTGGGCATCATCCCCTTTGGCGTTAGCTTATCCTCTCAAAAAGTATCTTGTTGCTTGGTGGGGCATCTTATTCGTTTCCGCTGCTGCGTGGGCGATATCCTGACTGCGTGGAAAATACGCAAAGAGCCCGCCACGAGCATGGTGCTGGATCACCCAAAAGAAGCTGGCTGCACGATTTTGGAAGAGGATTAGGAGACCTTTATATAAAGTGTAGGGCACAATCTTTCCTTTTCAGCCTGCTAAGTTGATCAAGTTAACGGGTTTACAAGTTGTCATACCCATCTACTTGTTAAACATCATCCGCCCCAAATAGAATACACAGAAACAGAGGAACTACTTTTCAGCAGTTCCTCTTCTTATTCTTAAACATCAAATATCACTTATTGTGATCAGTTCAGGCCATCTTGGGCTTGGAAACCAAGGACCTCCAGATTATGAGTCTGTTGCTCTAACCAACTGGAGCTAAAAGCCCGAAACCACCCACATAAGGGGTTGTTTGGTGCAAGGTAGTTGTTTTGGCACCAAATATCCAAACAATTAAGCTCAAAAAGACGTAAAAATGAAGTGGGCAACATGAAGTTCAAGGGCTTTTTGTGTATCTTTTGCATATTAGGGGAAACATAATCTCTAAACACTATTATATATACGTATCGATGAGTATAGAAACAACTTTAGAGAAGTTCGACACAGCGGGATTGACCGATGCACAGGTTGCGTGAGAGCCGCAAAAACATGGATCTAATGTAGCTACACCACCAAAGCGGGCATCGCTTTGGGCGCTTTACTAGACAAATACCGCGACCCCATCATCCAAATCTTACTTGTAGCTGCTGCTGTTTCACCTCGTTTTTCTCGTTCATCACCCAACGGTGAGTTTCTCGAAACACCAGGGCATTTTCTTGGCCATTATCCCTTGCCACAACCATCGGCTTTTACTTTTGAAAAGAGACGCCGCAAAGAAGTTCGACGTGCTCACGACTTTGGGCGAAGAACAGCCCGTAAAGGTGCGTAGAAACGGACAAACAACCACTGTGGCGCGCAAAGACGTGGTGCCAGGCGACTTGATGGTGATTGAAGTGGGCGACGAAATACCTGCCGACGGCCTGCTGTTACAATCGTCCGACTTGCAGATTGACGAGTCTTCGCTCACGGGCGAACCTATCATCAACAAACACTCGCAACACCCGAAGTGGCTGAAGAAGAAGCCACCTACCCCACTCAATATGGTGCTGCGCTCTACCATGGTGATGAACGGTAGCGGCCTCAGCAAGGGTTCGCGGCCATTGGCGATAATACCGAGATTGGCAAGGTGGCGCATAAGGCCACCGAACTAACGGCCGTAAAACGCCCCTCAACCAGCAACTCGACCGCTTGGCAAAGCTCATCAGCAAGGTGGGTTCTGCTGTGGCCATTACGGCCTTCGTGGTGTTTCTGCCCACGACATGCTCACCAACCTTTGGCGCGCCAAGACTACATGCGCATGGCCGAGGTGGTGCTACGCTATCTCATGATGGCTGTAACGCCATTGGTAATGACCGTGCCCGAAGGATTACCCATGGCGGTTACGCTAAGTCTTGCCTTTGAACATGCGCCGAATGCTCAAAAGCAACAACCTTGTGTGTAAACTGCACGCTTGCGAAACGATGGGAGCTGTCACCGTGATATGTACCGACAAGACTGGAACACTTACCGAGAACAAGATGCAGGTGGCAGAGATGCGCGTTTTCGCACCCGACACACCGCTAGTAGATGCCATCGCGCTGAACACCACTGCTCATCTCGAAACCAAAGACAACGCAACTACGGGCATAGGAAACCCTACCGAAGTGGCTCCTATTGCTGTGGTTGGACGCCAACAAACAAAACTATCGCGAGCTGCGCACCGCTGGCAAGGTTGGAAAATCAATTGCCATTCTCTACCGAACGCAAGTATATGGCCACCGTTGCCAGCCCAAACGGTCAGCGATACCTATTCTTGAAAAGGTGCGCCCGAAACGGTTATGCGGCCCTCTGCCAGCTAACAGACGAGGAACGAACCACCACTGCTGACCTACTGCGAAGCTACCAGAACAAGGTCATGCGCACATTGGCCTTCGCCTATAAGCCTCTGCCCAATGAGGTTGAAACCAATTTTGCCGACCCCAACCTGTTGCAAGACCTAACCCTCCAAGTTGTTGCTGCCATCAGCGACCCTATTCGTCAAGATGCCCGCAGCTGTTAAGGAGTGTATCGACGCAGGTATCGAGGTGAAAATTGTTACCGGACACTGCTGCAACAGCCATCGAGATTGCTCGACAGATAGGGATATGGCATAAAAGATACGCCCATCGAGGCGCAAATAGCTGGTCCCGACTTCGCCGCACTTAGCGACGAGGCCGCCTACGAACGGGTAAAAGTGCTGCGAGTGATGTCGCGTGCACGTCCCACCGATAAGCAGCGACTGGTTAACCTACTGCAACAACGTGGCGAGGTGGTGGCCGTTACGGCGACGGAACCAACGATGCTCCGGCTCTAAACCATGCCCACGTAGGGCTTTCGCGCAGTGGCACCAACGCAGCTAAGGAAGCATCGGATCAGACCCTGCTCGACGACTCTTTCCCGTTCCATCAGAACGGGCCGTGATGTGGGGGCCGTTCGCTCTACAACAACATACGTCGCTTCCTCTTCTTCCAGCTTGTGTCAACCTCACTGCCCTGCTTTTTGGTGCTAGGTGAGCCATTATCGGCACCCAAAATGCCGTTAACCGTAACGCAGATACTTTGCAAACCCCATTATGGATACCTTCGCGGCCATGGCTTTAGCCTCGTTGCCCCCACGCGCGAAGTAATGAGCGAGCGCCCACGTAAACAAACCGATCCGATTATTTCGCCATCGATGGCTCGCGGCATCATTTTTGCGGTTTGCGTTCTTCGCCATGCTCTTTGCACTGCTCATTTACTTCCGCAATGAAAGTGGCGGACAGGTCGATACGCACCAACTCACCATCTTCTTCACGGCTTTTTGTGATGCTCCAATTTTGGAACCTGTTCAACGCCAAGACCCTTAATTCGCACCATAGCACCTTCCGTCGTCTTTATGCCGACCGCGGATTGCTGCTCGTTCTGTTGCTTATCTTGGCCGGACAATGGCTCATTGTAACCTTTGGCGGACGTAGTGTTCCGCACTGTTTCGCTGTCGTTCACAGAGTGGATGGTTATCATTGCGCAACGTCTATCGTGCTGTGGGTGGGCGAAGTGTGGCGCAGGCTGAAACCCAAAGCCCAAACAACCAACCCCGCTTAACGCCACTGCACACAGCCAACATTCCTCCTGCGTGGCCACCATCGGCTCGATGGTGCATCTAGGGCATCACTACCTCATTGACCATGTTCGGCAGCTGGCTCAGTCACAAGGCATGCCCTCAAAGGTTGTCACCTTCGGCACACATCCACGCCAAGTGGTGCAAACCTCCTTTGTTCCTAAACTGCTTTCAACACCCGAAGAGAAGCTGAAACTACTGCACGAAACAGGCTATAGACTCATACCAGTGGTGCTGAATTTCGACCTGAATATGGCCGCACTTACAGCCCGCGAGTCTCATGCAACGGATACTGAAAGAACGGTTAAACGTGGCCCAACTGGTTATCGGTTACGACAATAAGTTTAGCTATAACCGAGAAGAGAGCTTTCAGCACTATCGCCGACATGGGCAAGCAATGGGCATCCGTGTGGTAGAAGTTCCCCAGTTTGCACCCGATGGGGCACATATCAGCTCATCAGCCATACGCAATCATCTACTCGAAGGGCGTGTCAAGCAGGCCAATGCGCTGTTGGGCTATAACTATTCGCTGGGCGGAAAGGTGGTGCTGGCTTTCAAGAGGGGCGCAAAATGGGCTTTCCCACGGCCAACCCTACTAGTAGAAAATCCTCAAAAATTGCTTCCACAAAACGGCGTTTACGCCACATTGAGTGGAGGTTGGAAGGCTATGAATGCCCACCGATGGGCATGACCAACATCGGCAATCGCCCCACTTTCAATGGTAAAGGCGTAACCATCGAGACCAACATCCTCGACTTCTCGGCCGACATCTACGGACAAAACATGCGCGTTGCATTCGTCGAACGCATTCGCCGAGGTAAAATTTAGCATGATAGACGAGCTAAAAGCGAAGATGAAAGAAGATGAAGAGGCGGGCAAGGCGGCTCATTCAAAACACATAAAAATGCTCCCCTCTGTCCTTCATCAAAGAGGAACTAAGCAGGAAAGAAGCTTTTTATCCGATTTAAACGGCTAGAAAACGAAACAGATAAAATTTAAAAACAAACACAATAAATGAAAAAGAACAATAGGCTTATTCTCGATGTACTGGGCTATATCGTGCTATTCATCGCCGTGCAGTTTGTGGTTTCGCTCGTGGCTCTCTACCTCGACGACTCGATAAAACACCCACCATCTGCCAGTGCCAAAGCCCTTACCCTAAGCAGCGTAGTCAGCAGTGTCATCCTTATTGCCCTTTTCGTGTGGCGCAATGGGCGCCATATCGCGCTACTACATTCAACAAAAAAGCCGTGGGGCGTATTAATTTGACCATTCTTGCAGGTTTAGGAGCCATACTTCCGCTGCAATGGCTTTTACGAACAGATGACATCACCATGACCGACGACGTTAAACATCTTTTCGAAAGCATCATGGGCAGTCGTTGGGGCTATCTCGCACTCGGCATTTTTAGCTCCTGTGGCCGAAGAATTAGTGTTCTGCGGAGCCATCTTGCGCAGTCTAATGGACTCACTTCAACCATCGTTTGCCTTGGATTCCCATCGTTGTTTCGGCCCTGCTTTTCGGTGCCGTGCACGGCAATATGGCTCAGTTTGCCAACGCCTTACAATGGGCTTGCTCTTGGGATGGCTCTACTATCGCACCCACAGTATTGTTCCAGGAGTTGTACTGCACTGGGTTAACACCGTGGCCTACACGATGTACAAGCTGATGCCAGAGATGAACGACGGACAGCTTATCGACTTGTCTCCATGGCGACAACAAACTGATGTACATGGGTTTGTTCTGCTCACTCCTTGTGCTGCTTCCCTCGCTGTTCCAACTAAACAAGCGAATGACAACTGGCAGCAAACCTTCATCGAATATGCCTAAATTCTAAGGGGGGCTTATTCCCTGCAAGCTTCCCAATCCCTACTAACTCGCCACTTCAACACCCCCATAAAACATTGTCCCGCTATGTTGCTCACGCAATATACGGGACGTTTCTTGTAGTGAAAAGATTTTTATGAATGGGCAATTAACCATATTCGCAACCATCACTCAGCTTGCCTTAGGATAGAAGAAGTGAGAAAATGGCGCACTGGTGTAATGCCAAATATGAAGTTTATAATTCTATTCACAAAAATACAAAAATATAACTGAAAGTACCAAATTTTTAGTTGGTCTTTTTAAAATAAATTGAAATTAACTTTACATTTATATCCGAATCTGTAAAATATCGAAAATTTCAAGGTGCTTTTTAAGGGTAAAAAGGATTCCTATTTTCATCAACAAGGGTATAGCGACAGTTATCACCATACCCTTGCTTATTCACATAACTAAAAACGACTTATATTGTCACAAACTGGTGTATAAGTAGAAAATCGTGTTACCTTGCCAAACACACAAAGGCTATAAACCATGAAAAGGCCAACCCGCAATAAACTCACAGGTGCTTACGCTTATTCGCGTTCTTCTTCATCCACCAACATCTCCTTAACCCCTTTGAATGTTTTGCGATGAAAAGGGGATATTCCATGTTCTTTTCAATAGCTGCGCGATGCGCCTTTGTTGGGTAGCCCTTGTTCACCTTCCACTGGTAGGCGGGGTATTGACGGGCAAGGTTGTCCATGTAATCATCACGATAAGTCTTGGCCAAAATGCTAGCCGCAGCAATCGACAAGTACTTGGCATCGCCTTTAACGATGGTTTCGTGGGAAGCGTTCCGTAAGGTTTGAAGCGGTTTCCGTCCACAATAACGGCCTGCGGACGAAGTTTCCGCCATCAAGGGCGCGGTGCATAGCCAGTATGCTAGCGTTAAGTATGTTTATTTCGTCGATTTCATCGGCAGTAACCTCACCCACAGCCCAAGCCAACGCGTCAGCTTCTATCTGCGTGCGCAAGGCGTAACGCTGCTCTCGGTTAACTTCTTCGAATCGTTGAGCAAAGCGTTTTTCGTAATCGGTGGGCAGTATCACGGCAGCAGCAAACACGCTACCCGCTTAAACATCCACGACCGGCTTCATCGCAACCGGCCTCGATTAAATCGGTGAAATAATGAGATTTGAGCATCTGTATATGAACTTATTGGTTGACATGTTGACGAGTTAACGAGTTGAGAAGAAAGCAAGGAATGCAGAGTTGACAAGTTTAACCTGCTGACAAGCTGACAACGGACGCCACATGCTGACAAGTTTAGCTTTTGAGGAGCCATCTAGAATATTCGCCACTATGCAACATACGGCATACGGCTTAACTCGCTTACTCCATACCTCCCTTACTTCGCTACATTTACCAACTATTAACTAAATTCATTTGTTTGTGAAGATATCACTTCCAATTTTAGCCGCAATTTTGCACCCACAAAGATAAGCAAATAATAACATTCAAATATAGAGAACAATGAAAAAGGAAATGACATTATCGGTAAATTCTGCAAACGAGATGCGTTTAAATACGTTTTTCGCTAGTGCAAAGAAAGGCCTTATGCTCTATAACTTGGTTGAGCCAATATTATTCGGCCGTGTTGAACAAGGAGATAGACACCAAAGCCACGCTTCAATTGCTCAACGTGCAAGCTGCCTTTTGCCCTTGCCGTGCTGCCAGCGAAGCGCCTTTCCTGTTCCGTGTAATATGTACGGCATGGTTCGCACTTGCCATTGGCGGATGTAAACGAAGCCTCAAAAACTGCAAGCGCAGGTAAAACGACGCGTCAGAAGCATTGCAACAGAACGATTATCGACAATAAAACAGCGGTTTCATCGGTAACAAACGCAATGCAATAATCTACCGATGCGTTTTCGTGTTAGCTTAAACATTGGTGAGTTAGCAAGTTTATTGGTTATAGAGTTGTTCTTTTCTAGTTGAATAAGTTGGTTTATAAGCGCTATCAACAACAATTCCAAAACCACCCACAACTTGTTAACTCACTCTGTTTATTAGCAAGTCAACTCACAATTCAGTACCTCACCAATTCATCAACATACCAACATCCTGCTAATAAACATCCCAACATCCAACTACACCCCTAACCTCTCGGTTTCTTTTATCCCTATTCTTCTCCGTTAAAACATCAATGCATCCAAAGCCCTCAACAGGCTCTTTGCGATGCATTCTTTTCGTTTCACTGCTCGTTAAAGCTATGCTGGAAGGGTGTTACATCTCATCTGGAACGTTGTTACATCTCATCTGGAACACGGTTCCAGCTTATAGGAACAAGGTTCCATCATAGATGGACCAAAGCGATGGGACATAAAGCATGTTGCAAATGAGTAATTAATATGCTAATAAAGGAATGAAAAATGCATTGTTATCCCTCAACTTTTTAGGTCAACTTGGAATAATGAGCTACTTTTACTGGCCTATATAAAAGTGGAAGAATTTGCCTCAAAAACATAGGCGCAGAAGGTTTTTGGGGCACGTTTAGACTTTTAAAAATGTCGCCTTAAAACATAGCAGCCACCCTACGCACACATGCAACAAGGGCATCTATTTCTTCGCGCGTATTGTACAAACCGAACGAGGCGCGAACGGTGCCAGAGATATCTAAGCGTGCCATAAGAGGTTGGGCGCAGTGGTGACCAGTGCGAACGGCGATGCCAAGACGATCTAAAAAGCGTGCCGAGGTCTGGTGGTGGATGTCGCCAACAAGAAAGCTTATCACGGCATCTTTATCGGTGGAATGGCCAAAATTCGCATTCCATCGATGGTTTCAATTGTTGCGTGGCATAACGGGTGAGATCTTGCTCGTGCCGTTGTATGTTATCCATGCCCAAAGCCGAAAGGTAATCGAGGGCGGTAGCCAATCCATGCGTGGCTACATAGTCGGGTGTGCCCGCCTCGAACTTAAGGGCAGTTCGGCAAAGGTGGTCTTTTCGAACTCACCGTTGCAATCATCTCGCCTCCCCTTGATATGGCGGTAGCTTTTCGAGCCATTCTTCCTTACCATACACAACGCCTACACCCGTTGGCCCGTATGCCTTATGTCCCGAAAAGGTGAAGAAGTCGCAATCCATGTCTTGCACATCTACCTTGAAATGCGGTACGCTCTGCGCACCATCTACCAATACAGGCACGCCATGAAGGTGTGCACGGCGCACAATCTCTTTCACGGGGTTCACCGTTCCCAAAAACATTGCTTACCTGCATCACGCTTACCAAGCGGGTACGCGACGTAAACAATTTATCCATTTCATCGAGAATAAAGCTCACCTCGGTCGTCAATGGGTATCACCCTGATGGCTATACCGCTACGTGCAGCCTGCAATTGCCATGGCACAATGTTGCTATGGTGTTCCATTGCGGTGATAATCACCTCGTCGCCAGGTTGCATAAATCCCTCGCAAAACGAAGAGGCAATGAGGTTAATACCCTCGGTGGTTCCGCGCGTAAATATAATTTCGTTGTCGCTTCGGGCATTAATGAATTTACGAACGGTTGTTCTGGCTGCCTCGTGAAGGTCGGTTGCCTGCTGCGAAAGATAGTGAACGCCACGATGCACGTTAGCATTGGCGTTAAGATACTCGTGCTGCATGGCATCGAGAACGCAAAGGGGCTTTTGCGTTGTCGCCCCATTATCGAGGTAAACCAAGGGCTTACCATATACTTCGCGCGATAAAATGAAAATCTGAACGAATGGAGGTGACGTCGTACATATCTTTTTGAGGGTTAGGGGATATGGAGGAGTTAAGGAGTTATGAAGTTAAGGAGTTAAGCCAAATGCTTTTTGAGCAGAGTGGAAAAACTGTATTGTAAGCTCATCGACTGGTCTGTTTATCCAATGTTTACGAAGCTAAGGTATTAAGCCAAATGCTTTTTGAGCAGAGAGGAAAACTGTATTGCCAACTCGTTAACTTGTCTACTTGTTAGCCAACAACACACATCACGCCCTCTCCCCTTGGAGGGAAGGGTGAGCTTTTTATTTATTGCGCTTTTCTACAACCTTTCGCATCGATCGAACTCTCCACGGAAGCGCTTTTCCACAAGATGGTGCAGGCGTTCGCGCAGCCGTTCGAGGATCCATTTGGTCGATTACTTCGTTGATAAAAGCAAATTCGAGCAACAATTTAGCCTCTTTCTCGCTCACGCCACGTTGGCGCATGTAGAACAAGGCCGCATCGTTAAGCTGTCCAACGGTAGATCCATGCGAGCATTTCACGTCGTCGGCGTAGATTTTCGAGCATGGGTTGGGTGTACATGTGCGCCTTTTTCGTGGCGCAAATGTTTTGGTTGCGCATCTCCGAATCGGTGTGTTGGGCATCCTGTCGCACCAAAACCAGACCAGCGAAGGCACCTACAGCCTCATCGTCCAGCACGTATTTATATAGTTCGTGACTGTTGCAGTTGGGCACGGCATGGTCTATCACGGTGTTGTTATCCACATGCTGTTTCTTATCGGCACTGACACAGCCCGACAAGTTACACTCGGCGCCCTCGCCTCGGAACGTTAACGTAACGTTGTTACGTGTTACGCCATTATGCAACGTTATGACATTGTGGTTCACTCTGCTGCTAGCCTGCTGCTCGATATAAACGCTGCTCACGCGAACATTCTTCTCGTGGGTCTCTTCCATGCAGTAAAGGTCTAGTCGGGCGTTATCGCCAACAAAGGCCTCGATAACTTGCGTGGCCAAGAAATGACGGTCGTCGAAGGTGTGATCGCAAAAGAGGAACTTGGCTTCTGCCTGTGGTTCAACGATGATAAGCACGACGATTGACCATGAGGTCTACCTCGGCATGTAGAATATTAATTACCTGTATGGTTTGTTCGAGCTTTACGCCACGCGGAACAGACACCAAGAGCCCGTCTTGAGCCAGCATCGTGTTCAACGCCGTTACGCCATCTTCGGCCGTTGAAGCCAATTTGCCGTAATATTTAGCGATGAAATCGGGTTTTTCTCTGCGTATTCGCATGGCGAAGTTATGACAACGCCATCTGGTAGTTGCTTATGGGGCATGGTGGGATGCAAGAAAACATCGTTCACCACAAAGTGATTGGCCGTGCTAAGACGTGGCACGTCGCAACTGAAAAACCTCGTAAGGGTTGATGGGCATAGGCAAACGTTGTAGGTTTAACCCGAAATCGGGTTCGAAAAAGCTTGCTTATGTCGGTGTATTTGTACTTCTGAGTCTTGCGTGTAGGGAAGCCCAAACACTTGAAATCTTCGAAAGCGGACTCGCGTAGACCGTTCATCACCGCGGTGGAATGGGCGGAAATAACGTCGCGATTGGCTTCGAAGAGGTCTATATACTGTTTCTCACTGTTCATGTTTTGCTAGCCTTTACTTCTCTCCTACTTCTTCTTTAATCCAATCGTAACCACGCGCCTCAATCTCTTTGGCCAACTCTGGTCCTGCCGTTTTTACGATTCTGCCTTTATAAAGTACGTGTATCACGTCAGGGGCGGATGATGTCGAGCAGTCGGTCGTAGTGGGTAACGACGATGGTACTGTTGCTGGGCGACTTCAATTTGTTAACACCTTCGGCCACGATGCGCAAAGGCATCAACGTCCAAACCCGAGTCCGTTTCGTCGAGAATAGACAGTTTTTGGCTCGAGCATAGCCATCTGAAAAATTTCGTTACGTCGCCACCGCTAAAGCCTTCGTTTACCGAACGTTGAGACAACTTCGCATCAAGCTCCACTATCTGTCGCTTCTCCTTCATCAGCTTAATGAAGTCGGCAGCCGACATCGGTTCGAGACCTTGATATTTGCGTTTCTCGTTGATAGCGGTACGCATAAAGTTGGTCATAGACACACCTGGGATTTCAACGGGATACTGAAACGAGAGAAGATGCCTTCGTTAGCCCTGTCTTCGGGCTTCATTTCGAGCAAGTCTTTTTCCGTTAAAAACGGCCGTTCCATCGGTAACTTCGAACATGGGGTTACCTACTAGCACTGCCGAAAGCGTGCTTTTTGCCCGACCCATTAGGGCCCATGATAGCGTGGGTCTCGCCATCTTTAACGGTAAGGTTTATGCTTTTTAATATCTCTTTATCGCCAATCTTGGCGTGCAAGTTTCTTACTTCTAACATATAATATCTATTGTTTTATTATTTACTATTAGTATTGGGGCCAAACAGAATGTTATACAGCAAATCGTCTAACAAGCTCATCTACCACTTTCCTGACCATCTTTCTCGGTGAAATGGAACGGAAATGTTACTTTCAGTCCTATATTAAAAGCCGTGCCTAATTGGGCGCAAACGTATCTCAAAGGGTTCAGACAGGTGGTTGTACTTGGCCTGAATGACGGATGCCTTACTAAAATCCCATCCTGCAACTATATTCCAACTGAATGGCGATACAACTGAAAAGATAGAGGTCGACACCTGCTATGGGCGCAAGACTGAAACGCGGAATATGCGCCATTCCATCGTAACGCACCCTGCCGTAGCGGTCGTTGTTCAGCTCTCACTAAACACCCTGCTACCACCATTAAAGTTATACAGCGCATCAAGGCCTATATATGGTTGTACAAACCATGACTTACGACCAGGATAACAGCGCCCGCCAAGCGAAAAAATCGCCATATCATCGCCCAAATTGGTATCGAGAAAGTTCCATTCCTCGTGTTCGTAGCCCGCCTTTAACGAGAGCGGCGTGTAAGGCAGATAGTATTCCACACGCGGTTTGGATATCATACCATAGCCCGAACCAACCTTCTCGGGAATGAGATGTTGCCCTTTGGAAATGGTTTTAACGTGTGGAGAGCTGGCTCCGCCTATTTGCCCGTCGATGGAGAAAGTGCGAACGGGTTCGTCTTGCGCCTTAACGGCTAAGCCTACAAGGAGCAATGCGATGGCTAGGAGGACTTTCACGTCTGACAAGGATTTACCTAATGTTCTGTTTCTAGTCTATCCTACCGTACCTTCGAGCGAAACACTGAGTAGTTTTTGCGCTCTACAGCAAACTCCAGGGCAACTTATTGAGCACTTCCTTTGCGTATCCGTTGACGATTAGCCCCACAGCCTGCTCGGTTGGGATGCCTCGCTGGTTGCAATAGAATAGTTGGGCCTCGCTAATCTTGCTGGTCGTGGCCTCGTGTTCGATAATGGCCGTGTCGTTATGTATGTCCATATATGGGAAGGTATGTGCCCCGCACTTGTCGCCGAGCAACAAACTGTCGCACGAACTATAATTGCGGGCGTTGTCGGCATTGGCCGTTGCACGTACCAATCCACGGTAAGAGTTTTTGGCTACGACCTGCGCTGATACCCTTAGAGATGATGGGTGCTCTTGGTGTTTTTACCCATGTGTATCATCTTGGTGCCTGTATCGGCCTGCTGGTAGTTGTTGGTTACGGCCACAGAATAGAACTCTGCCTGCGAATTATCACCGCGCAAGATGCACGAAGGATATTTCCAGGTGATGGCCGAACCCGTTTCTACCTGCGTCCAAGAAAAGCTTCGAGTTCACCCCACGCAAGTCACCACGTTTGGTAACGAGGGTTAAACACACCGCCTTTTCCATGTTCGTCGCCCGGATACCAGTTCTGAACGGTGGAGTGTTCACCTCGGCGTTATCCTTAACGATAATCTCTACGATGGCAGCATGCAGCTGATTTTCGTCTCGCACAGGAGCGGTGCAGCCTTCAAGATGAGCTTACATACGTATCGTCTTCTGCCACAATGAGGGTTCTTTCGAGACTGTCCCGTGTTGCGGGCGTTAATTCGGAAGTACGAACTTAGCTCCATCGGGCAGCGCACGCCTTTGGGAATGTAGACGAAAGAGCCATCGGAGAACACGGCGCTGTTGAGTGCAGCGAAGTAGTTATCGCTGTAAGGCACCACCGAACCAAGGTATTGGCGCACCAGTTCGGGATGTTCTTGCAGCCTCACCTATGGAAGAGAATATCACGCCCTTTTCGTAGCTTCTCTTTAAAGGTTGTTTTTCACCGAAACAGAGTCCATTATGGCGTCTACCGCTACCCCACCGAGCACCAATCGCTCTTCAAGCGGAATGCCCAACTTATCGAACGTCTTCTCCAACTCGGGATCTAGCTCCTTGTTGGCAGGCTTCTTAGCCATCGGGTCGGCATAATACGAGATGCCTTGATAGTCTATCTCGGGTAGGTTAACGTGTGCCCAGTTGGGCTGTTTCAACGTTTTCCAATGATTAAAGGCCTTCAACCGAAACGCCAGCAACCATTCGGGCTCGTTCTTTTTGCTCGAAATAAGTCGCTACAACGTCTTCGTTGAGGCCTTTCTCAATAATATCTGTTTCCACGTCTGTTGTGAAGCCGAACTCGTATTTCTGTTCGGCCACACTTCGCACATACGCGTTTTTCTCGTTCTTTACTTCTTCCATATATACAAATTTGTATTAAGCGATGAATAGGGACAGCCCCAATGGGGCGCCCCTATCATTCTGTTCAGCAAACACCATACCGCAAAACAAGGCGGTAACAAATGTTACTGTTAGTTTCTTGAGTTCATAAGTTCATTCGTTTTTGAGGGTGGTGAGTTATTGAGTTTATGAGCTTTGCGTACATCAGTTGATTAGTCGGCGCTAAGCACAACATAGCCCTAACTTATCTGCAGCTCATAAACTCAACAACTCATAAACTCATCAACTTATATGAACTTAAAAACTAATGAGCTCAAAATCTCACCTTACAACTTCTGTTCCACTTCGATAACGGTGAACGTTTCGATGATGTCGCCCACCTGAATATCGTTGAAGTTGACGATGCTAATACCACATTCGAAGCCTGTGGGTACATCTTTCACGTCGTCTTTGTAGCGTTTCAAGGCGTTGATTTCGCCCGTATGCACCACAATACCATCGCGAACAAGTCGGGTTTTGTCAACCCTGTGCACCTTACCTTCGGTAACAATTGCACCAGCAACAGTACCCACCTTCGATATCTTATAAACTTCGCGAACCTCTACTTGCGCCCGTTACCACTTCTTTCTTCACCTTATCGAGCATGCCCTCCATAGCCGAGTGCACATCGTCGATGGCGTCGTAGATAACCGAATAGGGTGTTTATCTCCACTCCTTCTTGGTCGGCTAACAGCGTGCGGCGGCAGATGGACGAACCTGAAGCCCACAATGAGGGGCGTCAGAAGCGTCGGCCAGCGTTACGTCGTTCTCTGAAAATCTGTCCCACAGCCTTGTGGATAACGTTCACCTTCACCTTCTCGGTAGAGAGCTTTGATGAACGAATCGCTAAGCGCTTCAATCGAACCGTCGGTATCACCCTAACGATGATGTTGGGTTCCTTGAACGAACCCAGTGCGATACGGTGTGAGATGTCGCTAAGCGTGAGACGTTTTGTGTACGTAAGCCCTGTTCGCGTTGCAGTTATGACGCTTGTTGGCGATGTCGCGTGCCTCTTGCTCGGTCTCTAAAACGTGGAACGCATCGCCAGCAGTAGGGTGCACCGTTCAGACCCAGTATGATGGCGGGTCCGGCAGGGACCAGCACTCTCAATGCGTTGGTTACGTTCGTTGAACATGGCTTTGATGCGTCCCCAGCTCGTTCCTGCAATAACGTTGTCGCCAACATCGTCAGCGTTCCGTTGCTAACAAGCAGTGTAGAGACATAGCCACGACCTTTATCGAGCGAGCTTTCGATGATGCTACCCGTACCTTTACGGTTCAGGTTGGCCTTTGAGATCAAAGCATTTCGGCCTCAAAAGCACCTTCTCAAGCAGTTCGTTTACACCTACACCCTCTTGGCACTTATCTCCTGGCATTGGTATTTTACCGCCCCACTCTTCCACAAGCAGGTTCATTTGCGACAGGTCTTCGCGTATCTTGTCGGGTTTGCGCCAGGTTTTGTCAATTTTGTTGATGGCAAACACCATAGGCACGATTGGCTGCTTGGGCATGCGCGATGGCCTCTTTGGTGGTTGGCATCACGCTGTCGTCGGCAGCAAATGATGATGATGGCGATGTCGGTTGCTCAGTGCACCACGGCACGCATGGCCGTAAAGGCTTCGTGACCAGGGGTGTCTAGGAAGTGATGTTGCGACCATTGCCCAACTTCACATTATAGCACCGATGCTGCTGAGTAATCCCTCCGCCTCGCCAGCAATGACATTGGTATTGCGGATGTAGTCGAGCAGCGACGTCTTACCATGGTCTACGTGTCCCATTACGGTAACAATGGGCGAGCGTGGCACAAGATCGGCCTCGTCGTCGGCCTCTTCGGTAACGGCTTCAGATACTTCGCGCACTCACGTATTCAGTCTTGAAAGCCGAACTCTTCGGCAACAAGGTTGATGGTTTCGGCATCCAAACGTTGGTTGATAGACACCATAATGCCCACGCTCATCAACGTTCCGATAACCTGATTTACCGAGATATCCATCATCGAAGCCAATTCGCTTACGGTAACAAACTCGGTTAGCTTCAGCGTCTTGCTCTCCCTTTGCGCTCCTCTGCACGTTCCTCATTGAGGGCGTTCTAGTGCCGCATCACGCTTCTCCTTACGATATTTCGCACCCTTCTTGTTTTGGTTACGGTTGGTAAGACGTGCCAAAGTCTCTTTAACCTGGCGTGCTACGTCTTCCTCGTTCACCTCTAAGGGTTTCTGATTTCTATTGGGTTCTTGTTCTTCTTGTTAGCGTTACGTCCGCCAGCAGCGTTGTTATTTCCGCCACCACCAGTGTTACCGCCCTTGTTCTTGTTGTTGCTGGGCTGGTTGGCAGCTGCGTTGATGTCTACCCTTTCAGAGTTTATACGACTGCGCTTGCGACGTTCGCCACCCTGCTGACCCTTGTTTTCGCGCTCCTTACGTTTCTCTTCCTTCGACTTTTTTTCTTAGGTCGAGTGTTTTTGGTTGATGGTAGAAAGGTCTATCTTTCCCATCACCTTGATGCCAGACGCGTTGTTTTGCTCGCTTTTCAGCGTAAAGATGGCAGGTTTAGCATCAGCCCCTTCGGCATCCGTAGCAGTTCCTTCGGCAGATGTTTCCATAGTTAGCGACCTCGGCCTTAGAGGCTTTTTCCGATTGAACCGATTGCGCTTCGTCGGCCGCTTTTTACAGTTGCGGCAGACTTCGCAGCATCGGCTTTCGGTGCATGTGCAGAGCGTTCCTTATGCTCGGCCTTCGCTTCCGCCTTATCCTTTCTCGGTTCTTGCGGTGCGTCTACTTGCCTTTTTCAGCCTTTTTGTTCATCGGCAACTACATTTTTGCTTAGTAGTTTCGGCGTTCACCACCTTTTCCTGTTTGTCGGCAGCAACATCGCTTGCCGTGTTAGAAACTTCGCTCACGGCAGCGAGCAGCTTCTTCTTTATTATCGTCTTGAACGGTTTCACATCAGAAATTCTTCGCGGCAGGGCTTACCACTTAGGTTCGAAAGGTCTATCTTACCCAAAGGCTTATATTGCTGTTTCCCGCGTTAAGCACCGTTTCTGCACGATGATCGTTATCCTCGGCCACACGCTTCTTCTCCTTGGTTTTTCTTCGGAAAGAGCTTCTCGGCCTGATTGCGCACCTCCTTATCCTGTGAAACGCTTTCATGAGGGCTTCGTATTGCGCATCGTTCAGTTTGAACGTGGGTTCGGCTTTCACCTCCCAGCTCGCTTTTTCTTTTTCTAAGAACTCCACTGCCGTTTGAGTCCGATGTTCAATTCACTTATTGCTTTGCCCTAATCTGATGTTCATTCTGTTGTTTTTGTGTTTTGTTTTTGGTTGTGGCCTCGGCCTTGTCTGCTCGTTATAAGGGCAGCTTGTTATCCTTGTTCGAACTCTGCCCTCAGCACGCGCAGCGAGCTGTCGACGGTCTCTTCCTCCAAGTCGGCCTTCTCCACGAGCATTTTCTCGCGGTGCGTTAAGCACAGCCTTGGCGGTGTCGAGCCCAATGCTCTTGATGGCATCGATAACCCATTGGTCTACCTCGTCTGAGAACTCGTCCAAGTAGATGTCTTCGTCGGCCTCGCCTTCAGCCACTTCTCGGAACACATCGATAGGTGTATTCGGTGAGCATGGAAGCCAACTTGATGTTCAGTCCGCACGTCCAATGGCCAGCGAAACTTCTTCGGGGTGCAAGAACACCTCTGCCTTACGGTTCTCTTCATCGATATTGATGCTGCTCACTTGCGCAGGGCTAAGGGCGCGTTGGATGAAAAAGTTTGGTGTTGGCAGTATAGTTTATCACGTCGATATTCTCGTTGCAAAGTTCGCGAACGATACCGTGTACACGGCTACCCCTCACGCCCACGCGCAGGCGCCAACAGGATCGATGCGTTCGTCGTAGCTCTCAACGGCGATCTTTGCGCGTTCTCCCGGCATGCGGGCAATGCGCTTAATGGATATCAATCCATCGTTAATCTCAGGCACTTCAGCCTCCAACAGTCGTTCGAGGAACATAGGACTGGTGCGGCTGAGTATAATTTTGGGGTTGTTGTTTTTCGTTGTCTACGCGCAAGATAACGGCCCTAATGGTTTCGCCCTTACGGTATTGGTCGGCTGGAATTTGCTCCGACTTGGGGAGAATAAGCTCGTTGTTCTCGTCGTCTACAATGAGAACTTCGCGCTTCCACACCTGATACACCTCGCCGGCGATAACCTGACCAACACGGTCTTTATACTTATTATATAATGAGTCGTGTTCTGGTTCCAGGATCTTAGATGCCAACGTTTGGCGCAGCGTCAAAATGGCGCGACGTCCGAACTTGGCGAAATCTGACCCGTTCGGTAACTTCTTCGCCCACTTCGTAGTCGTGTTCAATCTTTTGTGCTTCGGTCAACGCAATCTGCTTGTTCTCGTCTTCCACTTCTCCATCTGCCACCACCATGCGGTTGCGGTAAATTTCGAAAGTCGCCTTTATCAGGGTTTACGATGACATCGAAATTCTCATCGCTACCGAAGATGCGAGACCAGCACGTTGCGAAAAGCTTTCTTCCAACACGCTCTCAAGGTCATTCGGTCGATGTTCTTGGTGTCTTTAAACTCCTTGAACGTGTCGACCATGCTCAAGATATTCTCATCTTTTTCTTGCTACCATAGGGTTTATTATCGTTTGATGTGGTGTTGCCCTCGCGTTGCAGGCCGATGGCGCATACAGATATTGTTTTCACGCCTCGCCAGCATAAGGAGCTAGCCAATTAATTTCTCCTTATATAATTACAGTTGACAAGTTAATCAGTTAACGAGTTAACCAAGGGTTAGGTTGACAAGTTTATGAGCGGACCGGTTTTAGAGCTAATTTGTTAAAGCATTAACGGCAACACTTGCCACGCTGCCACATAACATTTGGGCTTAACGCTCCTTTACTCCATAACTCCTTAACTTCTCCTTACCACTTTACTACTTTACTCCTTACTCCTTTACTTCTTACTACTTTCTACTCAAACAGGCGTTAGAACTGAATCAGATATTTGGTATATTTCACACCATCCATCTTAAAGTTATGGTCCACGTCTTGCATCACAGGACGTTTCTTACCTTCAACTTTCACCTTCTCGTTTACCGTAACAACGAAGTCGTTTCCATCTACACTTTTTGAGCGTTCCTTTGTATTTCTTGCCGTCTTTATCCAATACTTCCACCTCTTTACCGATGAAATTCACGTATTGTTGTGGCACTTTAAAAGGGCTGTCCTAGTCCGGCCGAGCCCACTTCAATTCGTAATCCTCTTCATCTCGGTTCAGTGCTCCTCGATAAATCGGCTTAGCTCCACAGTCTTCAATCCAAACCCTTCGTCTGCATGGTCTATTTCCACCACGATACGGCTATCGGACTGGTTTCCACATCGACAAGAAAGTACTCTTTGTCGGCTAACCATTGTTCCACCAGTTGTTTTACGACGTTTTTGTCAATCATATCTTGTTGTTGCTGATAATGAAAAATGAGGAACTCTCATCGAGCCCCTCATTCCACTGAATGCTGCAAAGTTACGAATAAATAACGAAACGCACAAAAATATTTTTACGTTTTTCAGTGTTTTTATCCACGTTTTTTGTATATGAAAGGCGTTTCGGAGCGTTTTCGATACGTAGGAAGGGCGATTAAGCCGTTTAGAAGGGGTAACGAGGGAAGAGATTTTTAGGAAACGAACGACCACATTTTGCAGGTATAAGTTTGCAAATCAGAGGGTTTTGAAGTTTGTTTCCTACCATGACATTCATGGGCCACTGCCCCACGATATACACCTTATTATATATACGCATGCATGCGGGCAAGCGCGCCATATCCCGAACGACATCCGCGCAGCCTGTTTACCTTTCTCAGTGGGCTTGTTCACGCATGCGGTTTTATTGCGCATCCAGCACATTATCTTGCTTTGCACCTACGCTTACATGATCAAAAGTCTCCACAAGCATTGCATCAATCTGCCCACGAGATTGAGAACCCAACACGCCCGATAAGCCAACGCAAGACACGAAATAAGGTCTTGCACACAGCTTTTTAACAAAGCGGCGTGTTATCACTATGTTGGACTCGCGTTACAGCTAAGTTGGAACGCTGTTCCAGTTGAACTGGAACAATGTTCCAGATAAGATGGAATAGGGTTCCAGCATAGATAACCCAACGGATATTGATAAAGCTGTGTACAAAAGGCTATCAAACGGCTTACAGATGCTAAAATATCAAGCCGCTTCCGTTGCTTCCCTGCTCATGCGGCATGCACATCCAGCAGTTGCATCTAATGCTAACAGGGAATAAGGCGACAGTTTGACGAGCGGAAAAATATGCAGACAACACCATTTATACCACATCCTACATGGCGGTAGTTAGCACAACGCTACTTACAAATACATGCGCGAGCTCGGGATAAGGCGTCGTATAATCCAAACCAAACCATACAAACTAATCAACGGGAAAAAAGACCAAGACCTACGGCCTTGTAGGGTTAGGTGCACCATTTAGACAGGGTAGGTCGCTACCATAAAAAGGTGAAAAAGATGAAAAAGGTAAAAGAAGTGAAAAGATATTGGCTGTGTTTCATGTCATTATTTTTCTCTTTCTTCACATTATCTTTCACCTTTTTCACTCTTTCACTTTTTGTTTCCCTACCCTACCAACAGACCAACCGCTACGCGGTGAGTTAGTGCAACGCAAGCCGCAATAGTCCAGTGACTATAAATGCTTTGACATGGACTCCATCCCCCAAAGGCCAAAGGCTACGAGGTAGTTAGTGCAAAACAAGCTATATGTATAAGGACTATTATGGGCTATTTGTTATTCTAGCCTAGCATAAATCTGTAAGTTTAGGTGTTTGATTTTCTACCAAAATACCATTTCCACAATATAGATACACACCTTTTATTATATATGAGGTTCAGAGTAACAAACAACCCGATTACAGTCCATGCACATATTAGAGGTGTTGTGCCAACTCACCGCATAGCGTGTTAGCATAACCGATGCAGAAGCGGAATGAAACAAATGTAGGTATTACGCCAACTACCGCGTAACGGTTGGTATAACCAATGCAGAGGCGGAGTATAACAAACACGGGTATTACACTAACTACCGCGTAACGGTTGATATAACCAATGCAGAGGCGGAATGAAACAAGCACTGGCTATCGCACCATCTACCGCGTAGCGGTGTGGTCTGTTAGTGAGGGCAGGGGTTGGGGAGCGAAAGCGACCTACCCTGCCTGAGGCTGATGGTGGAGAAACAAGGCCGTAGGTCTTGGTCTTTTTCCGTTTAATGCGCTTGTAGGTGAAGATTGCGCGCAATATTTTCCTACCCAGCCTATTGTTATATGCCTACCATTTGATACCATCAACCCCTTTAATGCGGTAAGTTTGGTTCACAAATACCCCGCTTCTTTTTACGCAAACTAACCGATAGAAAAAGACCAAGACCTACGGCCTTGTCGGGATTAGGCGTACCATTTAGACAGGGGCAGGTCGCTCTCGCTCCCAACCCTGCCCTGCAACGACCAACCGCTACGCGGTGAGTTAGCCAGAATGCAAGTCCAAAAGTCCCTATGACTATAAATGCTTTGACATGGTTCATCCCCAAAGGCCAAAGGCTACGCCGTGAGTTAGTGCAACACAAAGCCCCAATATCCCGTGACTATAAATGCTTTGGCATGGGCTTCATCCCCAAAAGGGCAAAGGCTACGCGGTAGTTAGTGCAACATTCCTCCATGTACATGGGGTATTATGATTTGTTTCTTGTGCCTAACTCACGCTAACACATAGACTGTTACGAGCTATATGTTACCCTGAACTAGGCACATAACATAAAGAGCACACCCTGTGGTGCGCCTTTTTATTCCCTTATTTTAGCGTTTAACTAGAAATCATGATTTGCATAAAGGGATCGACTAGGGTATAGCCCTGCCCTTTTTCCTGAACTGGATCCTAAAATGAGGAAAACGACATATTGGGGTCAACACTTTTTGCCCCACAGAAACTATTCTGAGTTCGACACCTGTATCCGACCGCGAGGCGAGGACAAGAATTTGGAGGCATCGATGAAAAAGCTGTAATTAAAGATTATCGGTATCTTCACTCCATCTATCGATATTTCAGCTTCGAATGTCCATCAGCCGTTACGAATCTTTTTCTCATTTTGGCAATGTATTCTTCGGTAATGCCGTTTCGTCTGCCATCAGAGCGTGTTACGCCTTTGGCATCATGGGATGGAAACATATCGAAGGAATGCTTCAATGGAAATTCGGGCGAGAAAACGAGTAACTTATCGCCATACATCACTTCCGTTCGCACGTCTAAGGCCTTACCGCCTTTCTGCCCAATGACAGAAAAACTTATTATCTTTCAATAGCTCGTCGGGGTCTATGGGCTGTCCATCTTCGTCTTGTACCTGCACATACACCGTGTTTTCCACCACAAAGGCGGAATCGTCTGCATCGCTATTCGAGCCACAAGCTACGACGAATAGGGCTGTCAATGCTGCGAGCAAGGGTATTCGCAAATGTTTCATCGTGTTATTATTATTCAAGTTTGTAAGTTTGTAAGTTGACGAGGCTGGTTTATCAGCCTTCAATATTCCTCCCTGTTGCTGAATTCAAGAGCTTTGGATTGAGGAGTTAATGCCATCAGCTTAAGCCCAAGCAGGGTTATACGCACCACTTTACTCTACCGAATAGCCTTGTTCTTGCTTGCGCAAAACAATTTTAAAATGCTATTATGCTGGTAGGGGTCTATCGTTTTGCCTTGCCATTCCACCGTTTTTATAACAATGCTTGTTCCTCCCAGCATCTTTTTCGGCATTGGGCATGGCACTATACCTATAATGAAAACGCAACGGCACTTTAACGCGGTCTATCGTTATCACGACATCTGCATAGCCTTCGCCCCGCTTTCCCTCATCAGTATCCCAATATTTCATTACAGATTGGTCAGGCAAGTCGGCCGAAAAAGCGATACACTTTCAGCGTCATCAGCTTATCGGCAGATACGCTCAAGTGCGCCCAGCTTTTCCAAACACGGAGAACCTGCCATCGTACAGCAAAAGTGCTAGGAGAAGACACTTCGCCGCCATCTCGCACTTCAACATGCACGGTACTTTCGACACTAGAGGCTACTGCAGGGTGTACTTTTTCTTCTCCTCATCGGCACTACAAGCGGACAATAGCGCAAGAGTTGCCACAACTAGCAAACTGCTTTTCAATTTGTTTCATTGTCTTCGGTTTTACTAATGGAAGTGGGATACTACGACCCCAAGGTCTCATACGCACCGTTTGAGTTAATTAATTGAAGTCGGAGCGCATGCCACTGCCATTGGGTTATTATGATTAGATGCTGCAAATATACGCTTTATGCTTTAATTTTGCAAAGAAAAAGGAAGTGAAATTTGACTAAGACCATACAAAACAGTAATGCGAGTAATCTTAAAAGCATTTTCTACTTGTTTGCCATTATACACCCGCATATCTCTTACGAAACCCCATTTCATCCACTCACAGCTAGAAATAAATAAGCGAACGAAGGCAATGCTTTTACGTCACAGATGGTCTTCGTTCGCTTCTCTTCGTTTTTTCAGGGTGTTTCGCCTGCCGATTGTTTCAACAGATGACGCATTTCTCGGGATTGCCGAGCGTTTTGCGCTGTCGCACGGCTTTTCGCAGTCGTGCCACTCGCGTTTCTCTGTAATTCGGCATTTGGTGAGTTTCACCACGATGTTCATAGGTTGGCAACCCACAACATCGCACGTGAGGAACGTGCCCATGCGCTAGCTATCTTGCACGCGCCCGTCTACAAAACGGTGTATCTCTAAAGCGCGTTCGATGTTCGAAAGCCGTTGCTGTATATCACCTGCTGGTGGCGGGATTGATGCCCAACTGCTTGTGTTCTCGCATAATCTTTTTCGGTTTGCTCTTCTTTCACACCGCTATCTACGCGCAACCGGCGAACATCAGGGCCATGCGTTTAGAGATTGTTGAAGAAAACGCTTATCGCCGAAAGCGGTCGTAGAGGTAAAATGCCGTTGTCGCCATCGTAAACATTGCTGAACTTGCATCGCATTGAAGTTGCATTCAAAGATTCCGCTCACGTTTTCTTCAAATTCTATGATCTGATGACTCATCGTTCCCATGGGCACCAGTTCGTATTTCATGGCCAGATAAACGTTACTTGTACCCACGATGCGACCCTTCCACGGAACAAAAACACCGTCTACGTTTTCACCACCTGCTTCAGCGGTGGCTTTCAGGGCACGTATCACGTTGTCGTGATGGTGAAACGACAGTCTACGACGTGTGCCCATGTCGCCCAGAACCAGTCCTCCGCGCAATATTTGCTTTGGCTATCGGTGGCACGTTCGCATTCTAGGGGCGGCATCATAGCGTTCTAAGTGCGTACGATGTTGGTGCATTAGCTCGGAAATGATCGAAAGCACGGGCATCTCCCACATGATGGTGGAATACCATTTGCCACGAATGGAGATGGCGAGTTGACCATCGGGGGCTTGCTGGATATGCACTTCATCGGGATTGAACTTGTAGCCGCGCAAAGAAAGTGAAATACCATTGGGGCAGATGAGTACATGCGCTGCTGCACAAAGGCTATCTCCTCTTCGGTTATTCTCACGTTCTTCATCAGGTTGATTTTGTTCTTTCACCTTGTCAGCAGAAACCTTCAGGGGGTGGGACGTATGGTTACGGTCGAAGAAGGTATATTCCACTTCGGCACGCGGATAGGTTTGCAAAAACATAATACTGGCAACTGAAAGTATAGGCGTCGTTGTCGGTAAAATGGTTACAATGGGCTGCATAAGTATCGTTTATAGTGGTTTTACGTGATCAGTGGCGAGGCGGTGTTGATTCGTGTGAATGGCGTTAGGTATGGGCTGGTTTCTAAACTAGTCCAACCGACAGGACTAGTAAGACTTGAAGAACCTGCAAGGCTAGTCAACGTTGCTGACTTGCAAACTGGTTAACCAGTTAACTTACTATCTTGCCAATCCGTCAACCGTTTACTCCACAGCAAAGTATGTTGAGCAATTGGGCGAAATCGTCTATCACCAGTTTGCACCGCTCTTCCAGTTCCGCAAGCGTACCGTTGCCATGAGGTTACGCCACAAGTAAGGGTGTCGGCGCGACGTCCCATCTCGATGTCGAATGCCATATCGCCTACCACGAGCGTTTCTTCGGGCTTGGCATCAAGGTGTTCGAGTGTAAGGAGTACAGGCTCGGGATGGGGTTTGGCGTGGGTGACGTCGTCGGCGCTGACGATATAGCGCTGATGTACTGACCAATGCCGATGCTTCGCACGAGGCTGGGTAACGAGTCGCGACCACGACTGCTGGCGATGGTGAGCGTTAAGTCTGCGGCATGCATCCGCTCAACGGTTTGTACCACGTTGGCAAAGGGCTTCACCGCACCCGTAACGTTATGGATGTCGAAAATGCTGCGATAGGTTGCACACAGTCCATAGCCGTTGCGTCGTCTACTTTGCCAAGCGCACGAAAGCCTCTTCAGGGGCAGTCCGATGGGTGGCTGCGCATTCGTCTTGCTATTTTGTGGCGAAACCATGTTGGCGTGAGGGTTTCTCTCAATGTGTCGACAATGATGCGGCGCGAGGTCGCCTAGTGTTCCGTCAAAGTCGAGTATCACAGTGGTAATTCTCATCTTTTTCGTGCAAAAGGTATGAAAACTTTGGGAGTTATTAAGAGGAAAGGTGAAAAGGTCGATAGGTATGGCTAACGACCACTAAGGGTGAAGAGATTAAAAATGGCTAACGCCAGTTCGTCCCATAATCTTTTCACCTTTTCATTCTCTTCACCTTTTCACTTTTTCAACCACGGTGAAGTCTGGCTGACGTTTCTCTTGGTCTACACGTGCCACTTTGATGCGAATTGGATCCTTAGCTGGTACTTGCGATGACATCGGCGACCAACAGGAACAATAGTTTTCGCTCGTCAAAGTCGTAGTAATCGAAATCGTCTAGGTCGCGCATGGGCTATACCTTCACAGTGGTTTTCGTCTATCGCAATAGATGCGTAGCTGGCAATGCCGCTGATGTGGGCATCGAGACTCTTCACCCAACTTGTCGGCCATAAACTCCACCATCTTATGATCTGATGGAATCGCGCTCGCATTCTGCGCAATCTGTTCCATTTCCGACGAGATGTTCGCACAGCTCTTCATAGCGCCCTGCTCGCGCTTCGGCCTCCCTGCGGCATAACGCGTAAGCAAGCAAACGGTGCACCATGGTGTCGGGATAGCGACATCTGGGACTGGTGAAATGCGTGTAATAATCGAGAAGGCCAAGCCGAAGTGACCAATGTTATGAATGCCATATTTGGCCTTCATCATGGCGCGCAGGGCGATGGTTTTCGATCAAGGTTTTGTTCGCGTTTGCCGCCGCTTCGTCCGCGAGCTTGTTCAGCAGGCGCGATGTATCGCCCTTGGTACTCGTCGTTTTCAGCTTATAACCAAACTTCATGATAAACTCGCGCAATGTTTCGAGGCTTCTGCGGGTCGGGATTATCGTGCACACGATAAGGTAAAGTCTTGAGCGCACGTCCGTCTTTGGGCCTGCCCACACTCTCGGCCCACGGTTTTATTTGCCAAGAGCATGAACTCTTCGATCAACTTATTGGCATCTTTCGAACGCGCGAAATAGGCGCGAACAGGCTTGCCTTGCTCGTCTACATCGAAATGAAAGTTCCTCGCGATCGAACTTCACCGCCCCATTCTTAAACCGCTTTTCGCGCAGCTTCTGGCCAGTTTGTCGAGCATAATCAGGTTATCGGCGTTCTCACCTTTATATCCGCCTTTCGGCGCAGGTGGTGCTGGCTCGCCCGTTCCATCAACAACGCCGTTGTCTTCTAGCAGTTGCTGCACCTTCGTATGGCCATATCGCCTCATCGCTCTTTATAACGGTGTGCACGATACGATGAGGTTTTTATGTCGGCGTTTTCGTCCATATTGAAGATCACACTGTAAGCCAACTTCTCCCATCAGGGCGTAACGAGCAGATAAAGTTTACATAACCGTTCGGGCAACATCGGGTATGGTACGGTCTACAAAGATACACACTTTGTGGCGCGTTTCGTGGCCTCTTTGTCGATAATACTTCCCTCGGTGACGTAGTGACTCACGTCGGCGATGTGCACCCTACCTGCAAAGGCCTTATCGAGCATGCGAATAGACAGCGCATCGTCAAAATCCTTGGCATCGCGTGGGTCGATTGTACACGTAAACACATTGCGGAAGTCTTCGCGTTCATCGTAATCCTGCTGCGTTATCTCAGCCGAAATGCGTTCGGCAGCCTCTTCAGCCGCCTTGGGATAGGTGTAGGGCAACCCGTATTGGGCCAAGATGGCGTGCATCTCAGCATCGTTTTCGCCCGTAGGACCAAGCACATCAATCACTTCTCCCATAATATTCTTATGGTCGGCATCGGGCCATTGGGCTGATTTTCACCCACAGCCTTATCACCCGTTTTTACCACCTTTAAGCTACACGTTTAGGCACGAAGATGTCGTGAACATATAGGTTTTCGGGTGTTACAAGGGAAAGCCATGTCGCGTTCAACACGTAGCTTACCCACCACCTGATCTTTTGGCGCGCTAATATTTCGATAACCATAGCCTCCTTAATATGGCGTTTTCGGCGTGCCAGGCGAGCTGCACGACGAACGTGGTCGCCATTAAGTGCCGACTTGGAATTTCGCTCACTTACGAAGATGGGCGTTGAGCCATCGTCGGGAACGAACGAGTTTTTGCCGTTGGTTTTACGAACGAAACGCCCCTCTAGAACCTGTCCTGCCTGATTAGAGACGATACGAACTGTCGGTCACCTTAGTCAAGAAGTCGTCCCAAAGCCATCTCTTCCATCACGTCGATAGCCAACATCTTGAGCGGATGCGTGTCGAGTTTCAGGTTCTTGAAGATTTCTTTGAAGCTGAAAGTTTTCCCTGGATGTTGCTCGAAAACTGTGCAGCCTTTCGGCCACTTGCTTTTTGGTGAGGCGTTTGCCCCTTTCTTCCTTTTCCCATATTCGGCTGTTGTTTATGGCGTGTTATAATAATGTGCAATAACACCGCATTGGAGCATCTTGTACTGGTGATTTTTAGGGCAGCATTCCACAAAAGGCACTCTAACCAATGCGCAGTTGACGTTTATCTAATTCTCGCGACGCAATGCTTGTTTTGTCACTTTACATTCCATACTTTCCGCAAAGTAACAAAAAGATGCGAGATAAAGAGGAGCATTTTATAAAAACTTCTGAAGTCTGCGCATTTTTATTGTACATTTTGCAAGTTAAAGCACGAATATGTTCGATAACCGCTGCCCTTTTTATAGCTCTTGCACATAGGCAAGTAAGCCCCAAACCGCGTGGTTAGGGCTTTGAGAAAAAGGCAAAAAGAACAAAAACAGCAAATATATAAACATAGCAAATGTCTGCGAGTGATAATAAAGAAAGTCTGCACCAAAAGCGACTTAAAGGCGTTCATCGACCTACATTACGACCCTATACGAAGGAAACGAGGTATGATGCGCCAAACCTGTTCAGCGACGGGATGAACACGTTGAGCAAAGACAAGAACGCGGCTTTCGACTTCCGCGAAGCCGAATATTTCCTCGCCTACAAAGAGGGAAAGCTGGTGGGGCGCGTAGCTGCCATCATCAACCACCGCGCAAACAAGAAGTGGGATCGCAAGAGCGTGCGCTTCGGATGGATAGACTTCGTCAACGACCGTGAGGTGTTAGAGCGCTGCTTCATGCCGTAGAAGAATACGGACGCTCAAAGGAATGCGCTCGATTGTGGGTCCGCTGGAGCTTTACCGATATGGATCCAGAGGGTATGCTCACAACAGGCTTCGACCAATTGGGTACCATGCCCACCATATATAATTATGAGTACTATCCCCAACTGATGGAAAGCCTCGAAGGGTTTGGGGTAGATAACCACTATGTGAGTACAAACTGATGGTGCCTAACGAAGTTCCTGAGAGTTTGCCAAGATTGCCGACATGATACAAAAGCGTTATAGCCTCAAGATAAAGAAGCTTACGCGCGACGATGTGTTTTCAAGGGTGGATACGGTAAACGCATCTTCGACCTTGTGAATAAGACCTACGGGCATCTCTACGGATACTCGGACCTTACCGAGAAGCAAATGGACCAGTACGTGAAGCTGCATTTCCCATGGCCGACCTTGACCTCATCACCCTCGTTGAAGACGAAGCGGCCGACAACAAGCTCGTTGGATTGGGCATCTCCATCCCCTCATTGACGCGCGCCTTACAAAAGTGTCGTCGCGGAAGACTAACGCCCTTTGGCTGGTGGCACGTGTGAGGGGCCATCAAATACCACAAGACAAAGGTGGTAGACCCTCTTGCTTATCGGCGTTTTGCCCGAATATCGCATGAAAGGGAGTTAACTCGTTGCTCTTCGCCGACCTTATCCCACGTTACCAAAAAGTATGGGTTTGAATGGGGAGAAACTGCAGGTGGAGATGAAACCAACTCGAAAGTGCAAAGCCAATGGGAATGGTTAGACGCCAGCATTCATCAAACGACGGAAGTGCTATATCAAGACCATTTAGCGTAAGGACATACCACTACAAAGACTGGTTCTGAAAATATTGCGTGGAATTTTTAGAACCATTCAAAAAGCCAATAAATAGACACCACAAAGAAGATGAATAAAGAAAGAAACACCTGATAATCAACAAGAGATGACTTTTCGACTCTGCCAACACGGCCGATTCGAATACAAACAACTACGCCCACATCTACCCAACAGAACATCAATCAGCCTGCATACACCGACGATAACATTAGACATCTGTCGGATATGGACACGTTCGCACGCGTCCTGGTATGTACATCGGCCGCCTTGGCGATGGTACACAGGCCGAGACGAGTATATACGTGCTGCTGAAAGAGGTGATGAGACAATTCTATCGACGAGTTTAAGATGCAACACGCAAGCGTATTGAGGGTAGATTTGGAAGACGATCTGCGCGTATCTGTTCGCGACTATGGCCGCGGTATTCCGCAAGGGAAGCTGGTAGAAGCTGTGAGCATGCTCAACACGGGTGGAAAATACGACTCGAAAGCGTTTCAAAAGAGCGTGGGTTTTGAATGGTGTTGGTCTCAAGGCAGTGAACGCATTGAGCGTGCGTTTTGAGGCTAGGTCGTATCGTGAGGGAAAGGTGCGCACCGTGGTGTTCGAAGAGGCGAGCTAATTAGCGACAACACCGAGAGCACCAACGAAGAAAACGGCACGTTCGTATTCTTCGAACCCGATAATACCTTGTTTCTTAATTATCGCTTCAAGGCAGAGTTTAGGAGACAATGCTCGCACTACACCTATCTTAACGCAGGTTTGGCCATCATGCACAACGGTCGGCGCATCATTAGCCGCAATGGCTTGGCCGACTTGCTGAACGACCGCATGACCAACGATGGGCTCTATCCCATCATCCACATTCAGGGCGAAGACATCGAAATTGCCTTTACCCACGCCAACCAATATGGCGAAGAGTATTATTCGTTCGTTAACGGACAGCACACCACACAAGGTGGTACGCACCAAAGCGCCTTTAAGGAACACATCGCCAAAACCATTAAAGATTTTTCTCCAAGAACTACGAGTATGTTGACATTCGCGGCGCATGGTGGCAGCAATTGCCATCAACGTGCAAGAGCCTATGTTCGAAAGCCAAACTAAGATTAAGCTGGGCTCGCTCACAATGAGTCCGGGCGGAGAAAGCGTTAACAAATACGTGGGCGACTTCATTAAGCGCGAAGTAGATCAACTACTTGCACATCCATGCCGATGTGGCCGAAGAACTGAAACGCAAGATTGACGAGAGCGAAAGAGGCGAAAGGCCATGGCGGGCGTAACCAAGATGGCGCGAAAGGGCAAAAGAAGGCGAACTTACATAACAGGAAGCTGCGCGATTGTCGAATTCACTTCAGCGATGTGAAGAACGATCGCAAGGAAGAAAGCTCTATCTTTATCACCGAAGGCGACTCGGCGAGCGGCAGTATCACCAAAAGCCGCGACGTAAACACACAGGGCCGTGTTCTCGCTTCGTGGTAAACCGCTCAACTCGATACGCAGGCTTACCAAGAAGGTGGTGTACGAAAACGGGAGTTCAACCTGCTGCAAGCGGCGCTGAGATATCGAAGAGGGGCTCGACACCTTACGCTCATAATAAGGTTATCGTAGCTACCGATGCCGATGTCGACGGTATGCACATTCGCCTGCTTATCATCACTTTCTTCTTGCAATTTTTCCCCGAACTGCGGTGAAGAAAGGCCATGTATATGTGCTGCAAACGCCATTGTTCCGTGTGCGAAACCGACGTACGAAGATTAAGGATAAGAAGGTGATTGCCGAGGCCGACGAGACGACTGATGAAGGGCGAACGCAAAAATGACTTCATCCACGCTATTGCTACAACGAAGACGAACGGCTGAAAGCCATCGCTGATCTAGGTCCCGACCCCGAGATTACTCCTTTAAAGGATTGGGCGAGATTTCACCTGAAGAGTTTACGCACTTCATCGGGCCCGAAATGCGATTGGAACAGGTTACGCTACACAAAAAACGACCAAGTGCACAAGCTATTGGAATATTACATGGGTAAGAACACCATGGAACGCCAAAACTTCATTATCGACAACTGGTGGTGGAAACGGATGGCCCTACCGAAGTGGAAACCGACGAGGAATAATCGGCAAACGCTTCCGCGTAGACACTGTTTTATGGCGAAAAGGTAAACGGCACTGTTAGCTTCTCAACTCGCTAACTTGCCAACCTATCACCTCGTAAACTTGCAAATTCGTGAACTGGTCAACTGGTTTATACGTGAACAAGTCAACTGGTTTACTCGTGAGCTGCCCAACTAATTAAACAACCCATAAAGAAAGGAGTACTAAAAACCCGAAAGAGAACGAAGAGATTGGAGAGAACAAAAGTGAAAAAGAGAACCAAATAGATTGAAAGCGGGGATAAGGAGATTGAAGAAGAGATGCTGAAAAAAGGGGCTTCATGGGCAGGGAAGTGTCCAACTGTCTTCGGTCTGCCCCACCTGTCTGTCTTGTGCGACAGGTACAACCTCCCCACCCCACCAAAGTAAATTCAAACGACACATGAAGAAATTATTAATTCTTGCGGTTTGTTTCGCCACGCTAGCCGCACAAGCACAGCTGCAGATGAACTTTGGAAAAGAGAGTCCGCTGCAAAAACTGCAGATTGCCGAAATGGCAATTAAAAACCTGTATGTTGATACCGTAAACGAGAACAGACTTGCCGAAGATGCCATCAAGGGCATGCTCGAAAAGCTAGATCCACACTCGTCTTACTCCTCGGCCAAGGAAACAAAGGCCATGAACGAGTCGTTACAGGGCTCGTTCGAAGGCATTGGCGTGCAATTTAACATTGCCAAGGACACACTGCTCATCTACAACCCATTGTCAATGGACCCTCTGAAAAGGTGGGCATCATGGCTGGCGACCGCATCGTGAGCGTTAACGACACGGCCATTTCGGTGTGAAGATGTCGCAGAAGACATCGTACGCCGACTGCGAGGCCCCAAAGGCACCGTTGTTAAGGTAGGCATTGTGCGCCCAGGCATTAAAGATTTGCTCACCTTCATATCAAACGAGATAAGATACCCATCGAAACGCTCGACGCTTATTACCTTATCAAACCCGGCGTGGGATATATCCGCATCGGCGGCTTTGGCGCAACCACCTACGAAGAGTTTATACAGGCACTGATGAAACTACAGGTGAAGGGGCGCAACCGACCCTGATTTTTCAGACCTCCAAGACAATGGTGGCGGATACCTGCAAGCAGCCGTTCGCATTGCCAACGAGTTTCTTCGCCGCAACGATCTCATTGTCTCACACACAAGGACGAAGCTCTAACAGGCAGGGAGTTTCGCGCCCATGGCGATGGCAGTATGCTTACAGGCACAGGTGTTCGTGCTGATTAACGAGTTCTCGGCATCGGCTGCCGAAATCGTAACGGGGCATTACAAGACCAAGATCGTGGCATCGTGGTGGGTCGCCGTTCGTTTGGCAAGGGTCTGGTACAACGGCTCATCGAGGTTCGCCGACGGCAGTAGTGATGCGCTTAACGGTAGCTCATTATTACACGCCATCAGGCAGATGCATTCAGAAACCTTACACCAAGGGCGACAACGCGCAATTACGAGAAGGACCTGGACAACCGTTTTAAGAAAGGGGAGTTTTACAGTGCTGACAGCATTCACCTGAACGACTCGCTAAAATACCAAACGCTTCGTCGCAAACGCACGGTGTATGGTGGTGGCGGTATCATGCCGACTATTTCGTTCCGTTAGATACCACACAGCTTTTCGCACTATCATCGCCAACTGGCTGCTAAGGGGTATCATCATCAGCTAATATACAATACGTGGATAAGCATCGTGAGGAACTGAAAAAAGTATCCCTCGTTTGCCGAATTCAATAGAAGTATCAGGTGCCACAGGCTATTCTCGACGAGATTGTTGCCGAAGGTGGAAAGCAAAAGATTAAAGCCAAGAACCAACAAGAGCTAAAGTCTAGCCTCGCTAGCATCAAAACGCAATTTAAAGCCCTTGTGGCTCGCGACATTTGGAACATGTCTGAATACTTCCACGTGATGAACAGAGCACAACCGCGTAGTGCAAAAGGCATTGGTGTTGTTGGGAAAGGGAACTTGATAACAAACCGATGAGCCAGTAGGTAGGTTTACAGACCAACATAGCAATAGATTAGGCAAATTTAAAGGTGGTTTATCCCACTTAAAATATTATTAAACTTAGTCATGCAAATAAGGGCTGCCACTTGGCAACCCTTATTTATTTCACACTATTCATAACAGGATTGTTCAAACTTATGACAACTACCGCATGGCGGTTGGGTGCAAGACTAGCCGCAATAGGCACATTTTAAATAACGTGAGTTCGACGAATTCAGAACAAAATGGCTGTATCAATGGTCCTTTTGTACATTGATGCATGGCTACTTTGAACAGGCAATAGGCCTGGGGCACCTAATAAGTTGACGATGAAATTGTCAAAGCATCTCTACCTGGAGTGCTCTACCTGTGCGATGTTTTTAGGTTCATCATTCACCGTTTCTATAATGGCTCTTTTTCTGAGTAAAGTCTGTCTGAGAAACGCTCATTAAAGTTCCCTTTTCGTATTTACTTTTCAACTTGGTAACAAGTTGTATTCCGTCAACGAAAAGCCTTTGAAAGAGGTTCTTGCCGATGTAACCTTTATCACCGACCAGCTTACCATAGATGAAATCTAAGAGATGCCTTGTCACTCAAAGGCTTACGGTCATCAACATCTCCCGGCGTTATCACCAAAGTTAGAAGCTCTCCTTTCTCATTGCCATCAAGTGCAATTTGAAACCGAAGAACCAACCCATGAGCATTTCCCTCTTTTGGGGCTATGCCCTTGAAAAACTTTGTGAATATGTATTCTTTTGATTCTTGCAGACACGCAGTGGTGTACTGTCAACAAAAGCTTATGCCCGTGCATTTGCCCAGCAGGACCTTCTTGATAAACAAGGTTAAGGTACGGCTACCTCCTTTCCAATTCCACTAAACGGTTATAAGAAACAACATTGGGAAACAGATGGCGAAGATGCTTGCACTCAAGATAAATGCTTAAGCAGCAATAGCCGGAAGCATGGAAAAGAATCATTATCAGCATGACTTCGGCCTTTTGACATGGTGGAGCTTCGGTGATATTTTCTTTCCAATAGCTAGCAGTGTAACTGA